>JACCDH011125392.1_pt1 | contig 18019 bp, 18 predicted proteins | sample 7442481 | NCBI WGS metagenome assembly JACCDH01 (sample SAMN15323433, study PRJNA562643) | freshwater metagenome | isolation source: river surface water | place: USA:Blue River Watershed | collected 2017-08-15
ACCATGGAAACTCACTCTCCCGAATGGGGAAGCTGGAATGACGCACATACAACGCATAGTAGATGGGTAGCAATCGATACTAATGAAGTGCTGGGATGGGCAGCTTTAAGTCCTGTCTCAGAGCGTTGTGTATTTGCGGGAGTGGCAGAAGTAAGTATATACATCGCAAAAAAAGCACGAGGTAAGGGTATTGGCTTAAAATTATTAGAAAAACTCATTATTTCAAGTGAAGAGGCAGGCATTTGGACTTTACAATCGGGAATACTCGACCAAAACGAGGCCAGTATGAAATTACATCAAAAAGCCGGTTTCCGTATTATCGGGTACCGCGAAAGAATTGGCCAACTGAATGGCCAATGGAGAACTATTAATCTGTTAGAACGTAGAAGCAGTAAATTAGGCTTATGAAACCTAAACTTTCCTTTTTAGACCGCTATCTAACCCTTTGGATTTTCAGTGCCATGGCAATTGGCGTTGCTTTGGGTTATTTTATTCCGGAAACTGAAAACTTTATCCAGCAATTTCAGCACGGAAGCACCAATATTCCGATTGCTATAGGCTTAATTTTAATGATGTACCCCCCTTTAGCTAAGGTCAAATTTGAGGAATTGCCCGGCGTTTTTAAAAATCTGAAAGTTTTGGGTATCTCTTTATTGCAAAATTGGCTAATCGGCCCTCTATTTATGTTTTTGCTGGCCATCATCTTTCTTAAAGATTACCCGGAATACATGATCGGTTTAATTCTGATTGGTATTGCCCGCTGCATTGCCATGGTTATTGTTTGGAATGATCTGGCCAAAGGCGATCGTGTTTATGCCGCCGGCTTAGTGGCTTTCAATTCCATTTTCCAGGTATTGTTTTACAGCGTTTATGCCTGGTTATTTATTACAAAACTACCACCACTGCTTGGCCTAAAAGGTTTTGAGGTGAACATAACCATCGGGCAGATTGCCGAAAGTGTGGTTATTTACTTGGGTATTCCATTTTTAGCAGGTTGGTTATCTAGAGTTGTACTCATCCGAAAAAAAGGCAAAGAATGGTTCGAACAAGTTTACCTTCCGACCATTAGTCCCATAACTTTAATTGCTTTATTATTTACCATTGTGGTGATGTTTAGTCTAAAAGGGCAATTGATTGTTCAAATACCGATGGATGTGGTACGTATTGCCATTCCTCTGACTATTTATTTCAGCATCATGTTTTTCGGGGCCTTTTACTTGGCAAAACGAGCAGACATTGCTTACGATCGATCAACTTCTCTGGCATTTACCGCCGCAGGTAATAATTTCGAATTAGGTATTGCAGTTGCGATCGCCGTATTCGGAGTAAACTCAGGCGCAGCTTTTGCTGCAGTCATTGGCCCGCTTATTGAAGTACCAGTATTGATCTTGTTGGTGAACTGGGCACTAAAGCAGCAAAAAAAGTTCATGCAATGAAGAAGACCATCCTATTTGTGTGCATAGAGAACAGCAACCGCAGCCAAATGGCACAAGCATTTGCTAACATTTGGGGCGGTGATGCTGTAGAAGCCTACAGTGCAGGTTCTAAGCCATCGGGTAAAATTAATCCAAAAGCTATTGCGGCCATGGCTGAATTGGGTTATGACCTGGCAAAGCATCAGTCTAAATCGTTAAAAGAGATTCCAGATATCACTTTTGATTATGTAGTAACCATGGGTTGCGGTGATGCTTGCCCTTGGGTTCCGGCAAAACAACGTATTGACTGGCAAATACCTGATCCACGAGAAATGGATGCCGGAGAATTTAATCAGGTTCGGGATTTGATTTCAGCCCAAGTCGAGAAACTGGTATTGGGCTAAACGAAACAAGGGCTCCGGCCTAAACCGTAACCCTTGAGTAGCCTCTTTTGATCCCTACGCTGGTATTATCCAGATCAGGTTCGTTGAGTATATTCTCAGATTCCTAAGAACCACCCCCTCAAAAAAGGCTTTGTATGTACAACGCAAAAGACTTGACTTGGTTTTTGAATTTTACATAATTAATTGGCTAGTTATTCGGGTTATTGACCTTCGATTGACCTTAGGACAAGAATTAGCTGATCAAAAGGGCTATATTTGCAGCTGCAATGAGTAAACACGGTAGAATATTGGTGGCCATGAGTGGCGGAGTAGACAGTTCGGTGGCATCGGTGATGCTGCATGAGCAGGGTTATGAAGTGATTGGGCTGACCATGAAGACCTGGGATTATGCTTCTGCCGGTGGTTCCTCGAAAGAAACGGGCTGCTGCAGTTTGGATAGTATAAATGATGCCCGTTCATTGGCTGTGGCTTATGGATTCCCCCACTACATTCTCGATATTCGCGATGAGTTTGGCGATTTTGTAATCGATAATTTTGTGGATGAGTACCTGGCTGGGCGTACGCCTAACCCTTGTGTATTGTGCAATACACACATTAAATGGGAGGCTTTACTTAAACGTGCCGATAAATTGGATTGCGAATTTATTGCTACCGGGCATTATGCCAATATTCGGATGCAAGAGAATGGCCGCTACGTGATTTCAAAAGGAAAAGACGAGCACAAAGACCAGAGTTATGTTTTGTGGGGTGTTTCGCAGGAAAATTTAGCTAGAACGAAATTTCCATTGGGAAGTTTTGCCAAATCAGAAATTCGCCAGATGGCTTTGGATATGGGTCAGGTAGAATTGGCAAACAAATCTGAAAGTTACGAGATCTGTTTTGTGCCCGATAACGATTACCGTGCTTTTTTACGTCATAAGGTTAGTGATCTTGATGAGCGTGTTGGGCCAGGAAATTTTGTATTGAGTAATGGTAAAGTGGTTGGTCAGCATCAAGGCTATCCGTTTTATACCATTGGACAGCGTAAAGGCCTAGGTATTGCCTTGGGGCAACCCATGTTTGTTACCCGTATTTTACCAGAAAGTAATACCGTTATGCTGGGTACTGAGGAAGAATTGCAGCAAAGCACGGCCCGGGTGCGTAGTTTAAACTTGGTGAAATACGAAAGCATTGCAGAACCTTTAGAAGCCATTACCAAAATTCGTTACAAGGATGCGGGTACTTTAAGTACCATTGTTCAGGAGGGTGATTTCTTGAACATAGATTTTCATCATTCGGTTTCTGGTGTTGCACCAGGACAATCGGCTGTGTTTTACGAAGGCAGCGATTTATTGGGCGGCGGATTCTTGATGTAAGTTGGCGGCTCTGAGTTCCCAGTCGGGAGTCTTCAATTTAGAGTTCTGAGTTTTTAGCACCTATTTTTTGTCATGCTGAGTGTAACGAAGCATCTTTATTATGAGCTGAAAGATCCTTCGCTCTACTCCGGATGACAAACGCTCACAAATAAACCAGATTGTAGTCTCGATTTTCATCGGGACGAAAAGCGGGACTACAGAACCTCAAAGGCAGCGTCGGGACGTTTTCAAAAAACACGACTAAAAATTGGCCTTAAGACGAACGAATTTTGCATTCCTGAGTTTAATGTCTTTATTTGCACAAAATTCATCTACTTCATGGCTAAAAATTTACTTATTGTTGAGTCACCGGCTAAAGCCAAAACCATTGAGGGATACTTAGGCAAAGATTTCCTGGTGAAATCGAGTTATGGCCATATCCGTGACCTGGTTAAAACCGATGATGCAATTGATATTCACAATAAGTTTGCCCAGAAATACGAAGTTCCGGCTGATAAAAAGGCCGTGGTAAGTGAATTGAAGAAATTAGCGAAAGCGGCCGAAATGGTTTGGCTGGCATCGGATGAGGACCGCGAGGGGGAAGCGATTTCCTGGCATTTGTTTGAAACGCTAGAGTTGAAAGCAGAGAAGACCAAGCGCATTGTTTTTCATGAAATTACCAAGCCTGCCATTGTTAAAGCGATTGAGAATCCACGTCAGATTGACTACAATTTAGTGAATGCGCAACAAGCCCGTCGGGTTTTGGACCGCTTGGTGGGGTTTGAACTTTCGCCAGTATTGTGGAAAAAGGTTAAACCTTCTTTGTCTGCAGGCCGAGTTCAATCGGTTGCGGTGCGCTTAATTGTTGACCGCGAACGTGAGATAAATCAGTTTAAGCCGGAAGCTGCTTTCAAAGTGGTGGCCATATTTAGTACCGGTCAGGCTAAAGAATTGTTTAAAGCAGAATTGCCGCATCGTTTTGCCCAAGCTGCTGAAGCCGAACAGTTTTTAAACGATTGTTTACCTGCCGAATTCAGCGTGAACAGTTTGGAAACCAAACCTGCCAAACGCAGTCCGGCGGCTCCCTTTACTACCTCTACTTTACAACAAGAAGCAAGCCGTAAATTGGGTTTCTCGGTTTCGAGAACCATGTCGGTAGCTCAGAAATTATACGAAGCGGGTAAGATTACTTACATGCGTACGGATTCGGTGAACTTATCGGATACAGCGCTAGATGCTGCAGCTAAAGAAATACGCTCTGCCTATGGTGATAACTACCATCAGCTACGAAAATTTAAAACAAAATCGGCAGGTGCTCAAGAAGCTCATGAAGCTATCCGCCCTACCTATTTTGATGTGCATACCTTAAACGGTGATCCATCGGAGAAGCGTTTGTACGAATTGATTTGGAAGCGTGCCATTGCTTCGCAGATGACTGAGGCTGCTTTCGAGAAAACAACGGCGAAAATCAGTATTTCTACTCGTAAAGAAGAATTGGTGGCTCAAGGTGAGGTGATGAAATTTGATGGCTTCTTGAAAGTTTACATGGAATCTAGTGATGAGGAGGAAGATCAGGAAGTAAACTTGGAAGACAGCAACGATCAGGCTATTTTGCCGCCATTGAGCAAGGGGCAAGCCTTGCAGCTGCGTGAGATGCATGCTACGGAGCGTTATTCACGCCCTCCTGCCCGATATACCGAAGCCAGTTTGGTTAAAAAATTAGAAGAATTGGGTATCGGTCGTCCGTCTACTTATGCACCTACCATTTCGACGGTGCAAAACCGCGGTTATGTGGTAAAAGAAGATCGTGAAGGTAAAGCACGGAATTACCAATTCTTGAGCCTAAGAGATGGCCAACTCCATAAAGAACTAAAAACAGAGAATACCGGTGCTGAAAAATCAAAGCTATTCCCTACTGATATTGGTGCGATAGTAAATGATTTTCTAGTAGCGCATTTTAAGGGTATTGTAGATTTCCACTTCACCGCCAAGGTAGAAAAGGAATTTGATGAGATTGCCCAGGGCTTAAAAGACTGGACAAAAATGCTGGAGGGTTTTTATGGACCTTTCCATTCTGAAGTAGAGAATACGCTGCAACATGCCGAGCGTGCCAACGGAGGCCGGGATCTGGGTATTGATCCGGTTACGGGCAAAAAAGTTTCGGTGAGAATTGGTCGTTTTGGTCCATTTGTACAGATTGGCGATACCGAGGATGAAGAAAAACCGCGTTATGCCAGTTTACGTACTGGGCAAATGCTGGAGAGTATTAGCCTGGAGGAAGCACTAGACCTGTTTAAATTGCCTAAAAAAGTTGGGGTGTTTGAGGAAAAGGAAATGACAGTGGCCATTGGCAAGTTTGGCCCTTACATCCGCCACAACAATGCGTTTTACTCTTTGCCTAAAGAAGTTGATCCATTTGATGTGGATGAGGCTCAAGCAATAGAAATTATTGCTGATAAGCGTAAACGCGATGCCGAAAAGCTCATTAAAGTGTTTGACGAAAATCCGGATGCTCGTATTGAGAATGGCCGCTGGGGTCCTTACATCAAATTTGGCAAGCTAAACATCAAGATACCGAAAGATAAGACGCCTGAGAGCTTGAGCTATGCTGATGTATTGGAATTGGCTGAGGCTGCCGAAAAAACAGCTCCAAAGGCTGGTGGACGTCGGTTTGCACGCAAAAAATAATCCTGATTGATGAAGAAAGATATTTTACAGCCCTTAGTGGAGGGCATTTCTATTGCTGTAGTTTTGGAAAGCGAAGATCCAGTTTCACGACATTGGAACGTGTATTTGGTCAATCATCGGGCGGATGTTTTGGAAAATGTATTGGTGAGTTCTAAGGGTTATGGGCTAAAAGATGGACAAGAAGTCAAGACTTCTACCCTTCGCCACTCATTGGGTGAAGTAGCAGGTAGCAGTTTTGTGGCTATTGAAGCCATTGATGAGCAGGTTTTTGGACTTACCAACGAGTATTGGCTGAGTTTTTACCTTGGCCGCCAGATTTACGATAAGAAATTCATTTTTTTACCTGAGAGCATAATCGATTCGAACCTAATTCGCATTCCGCTGGTGAATAAGCCGGGTGTGATGATTGGGGAATAATTGTTACATTTAAGTATGCTCAGTCAGGTTGACCTTCAACAAGTTTTGGTACTCGATGTGGAGACCGTTCCTCAATACGCTAGTGCAGATGAGGTTCCAGTACATTTACTAGATCTGTGGGCTCAGAAAACGCAGTATCAGCGTCGTGAGGGTGAAACGCCGGAAGAGTTTTATCACCGGGCGGGAATTTGGGCCGAGTTTGGAAAGATCGTCTGTATCTCGTTTGGTGGCTTTGTACGTAAACAAGGCGAATACGGTTTCAGAATTAAATCTATTGTTGGCCACGATGAGTGTGAATTACTGAAGAAGTTTATCGCTTTTTTGGCTAAGCAATCTTCGAATCTGATTTTGTGTGCCCACAATGGCAAGGAATTTGATTTTCCGTTTTTATGTCGGCGTATGCTCATCAATGGCTTGACAATTCCTCCCATTTTGCAAATTGCGGGCAAAAAGCCCTGGGAGATTAATCATTTAGATACCATGGAGTTGTGGAAGTTTGGTGATTACAAGAACTATACTTCGCTAAATTTACTGGCAACGGTTTTGGGCATTCCCAATCCAAAGGATGATATTCAAGGCAGTGATGTGCACTGGGTTTACTGGAAAGATCAGGATTTGACACGCATTCAAACCTATTGCCAAAAAGATGTGCTGACCACAGCGCAGATTCTACTGAAATTTAAAGGCATCCCTCCGCTTTCGGATTCACTTATCTCCTACCTCTAAAAAATAAAATAATTTACCACTGCTGCAGCAACCAGCTGAATGGTCAGGTTGTCCAGACCATGGCTACTGATGGCTTCTACTAGAGCTGCTGTCAAACCGCAAACCAAACCTATAGCCAGTGCAGGCAAAAAAGCAAGGTTACTGAGTTGAAGTATGAAGTAACTGGATATGGTGGTGCTAACTAAGCATACGGCTGCTGAACCTTCTATACTTCGACTAGCTTTTACGCCAAATAAGGTAGGTACAGTGTATTTGTGTTTGCCCCAGGTGGTTCCTACAGGCTCTCCAACCGCATCTCCCCAGCCGCCTACAAAATATCCTATAAAGGCCGTTTGAGGGAAGAAAATATTAGACAATATGCCTCCCGTTGCGGTAGCCAACAGGGGCAAAATGATGAATTTTTTCTGGTGCGGAGCATCGGTATCGCGGGCAAGTGCCTGGTAAAACCAAGTGCGATCACCGAGCCAAACGATGAGTATAACTAGACCAAATACAAAACCGCCTAATATGCTTACGGCATGCAATCCGTACTTAAATTGCAAATAGCCAGCCAAGCTAAAAATGATAAAATGAAAAGTTTTACGGGTATAAGGTATTCTTACTCCTTTTTTAACCCGCAACCAGCCTGCGAATGCCGCTGCAAAAACAGCTGTGGTAACAATGGGTAGGCACAATGCAGAAAGCAGCTCGGCCGACGGTAAAAATGATTTAATGATGGGCAGCATGATTCTGGTTTAAGTTTATAGGTTTTTGTTGATTTTGTTTGGCGAACTCTTTTATGAACAAACGAGCCTCCGGTGAAACAGTGTTCCAGTGATGTACCACTACAGGTTTAGGTACATTATTTACAGCAATTAGTAGTTGTTGTAGCTCATTTTTAAGGTTGGGATGGGCTACGTTTAGGATGTAGTTTTGAAATTGGATATCGCTGTTTTTTAGAATTTCATATTCTTCTTTGATCCTTTTTTGATGATTTATATTCGTTGAATCCATTAAATTGATGACCGTTTTAACGTCTCCGGCAAGAAAAAAAGCCAGAAACTCCTCCTTTGTTGGATAGGGTGTAAAATAAATGCCTGGGGCTAGGCGGTACAAGTCGCCACGTTCAAAGTTTTTCATGTGTTCAAACGTACGATTGGCGCTGAGCTTGTCAATTTTGATAGCCTCCTCACCTGCTAATTGCACCAGAAGGTTTTTAACCAGGTTTACCCGATCTTTTCCCAAATAACAATGCACATAATAGCGTTCATTCTTATTTCGTGCAAGGGTTTCTATAATCTTCAGCGAAGCTTCATTATCACTTACCCAAGGCAGCATAGGAGCTTGGATGAGGTTCATCTTGTACTTCTTGGCTAATTCTTCTTCCTGGGCCATTAAGGTTGGCTCAAAAGGCACCACAGCAGGATGGAGCAAAGAAATAATTGAGGTATAGCCTTGTTCTTTTAAGGCAGTCATTTTTTCCTCGGTTGGGTAAGGGCCAATAGTGAACTGCTCTGTAACTTGGGCGTTTTGCTGGTCGTTGATGAGCTCCGGCTGCAGGAAGAGCGTAAGTACTCCAAAAGCACATACAAAAGGTAATACTGTACTCAGCAAGGTATATTTTTTCTGGTTCGCTTTGCGCTGCGCTAAAAAAATTTGTCTACTCAACCAAAATGAACAGCCAATAAGTAGTGCAATTAGTAGCAAAACACCAGTGTTTTCCCACTGTGCAGCGTATTGATTTGCTCGGGCAAAGGTGACCCACCAGCGTACGGGCCATAACAAGGTTAGTGTACCCAGGGTAAAGCCGGTACACACCCAAATAAATAAGAAAATGAGGGTATTGTAATAGTTGTTTTTCATAATTGGTGAAATAAATATAAGAACTCTAGCAAAGTTTAGGCCAATTAGATGTTTAAACGAAGAATAAACTAGACTAGTTTAAGTAATTGTGAAATAGTATTTAAGGAGCTTAAATACGCTGATATTGTGTTATCTTAGTTTGCAATGACAAAAAAATCAAATCATTTTAAAGAAGTACTAAGCCGACTGGTGCTAGAAGTTTTTCAAAAATCTGGCAAACAGTTACTCAATCATAAACAAGTTGCCGCTAAACTGAAGTTAAGCGATACCGAAGCCCGAGATACCATTCTACAGATTTTACGTGAGGAAGCACACAAAGGGACCCTTAGAGAGCCAGAACGCGGCAAATTTCAATTAAAAGAACTAAAAACCTTTGTTGTGGGTAAGGTTGATATGACTGCTGATGGATCGGCTTTTGTAATGACTGAAGATGAATTTGAACCCGATATTTTTATTGCTCCACGTAAATTACGGAATGCCCTACACGGCGATACCGTACGGGTTTATGTGTATGGCAAACAGAAAGGTGGCCGAAAAAAAGATGGCGAAGTTGTAGAGATTTTGGAGCGGGCCAAAATGGAATTTACAGGAATAGTAAACCTGTCTGATCGCTTTGCATTTTTCATACCGGATGACCGTAAAATGCTTCACGATATTTTTATTCCCCTTTCTGATTTAAACGGTGCTAAAGACGGAGAAAAAGCCATTGCCCAAATTACCGAATGGCCTGAGCAGGCTAAAAACCCGATTGGTCGGATTAAACATGTACTGGGTAAGCAAGGCGAGAATAATACGGAAATGAACGCCATATTGGCTGATTTTGGATTTCCGCTGGCCTTTCCGGATGGAGTTGAGGCTGAAGCCGAAGCCATACCGGAAACCATTGATAAGGCAGAAATTGCTAAACGCCGGGATTTTCGTAAGATTTTGACCTTTACGATAGACCCATTTGACGCCAAAGATTTTGACGATGCCATTTCTTTCCAAATTTTACCTAACGGGAATTACGAAATTGGTGTTCACATTGCCGATGTATCGCACTATGTTCGTCCTGGCTCTGATTTAGATAAGGAAGCTTTTGATCGAGGGACTTCAGTTTATTTGGTTGACCGGGTAATACCGATGCTGCCGGAACGATTATCCAATGGTTTGTGTTCATTGCGCCCAAAAGAAGATAAATTATGTTTTTCGGCTGTTTTTGAACTCGATCAACATGCGCAAATTCAATCGGAGTGGTTTGGTAAAACCATTATTCACTCAGACCGGAGATTTACCTACGAAGAAGCCCAAGAGGTTATTGAAGGGAAACGAGCAGACTACAGCGAAGAAATCCTCACCCTCAATAAACTAGCCCACGTCCTTCGGGAACGTAAGTTTAAACAAGGTGCAATCAGCTTTGAATCGGCAGAAATCAAATTTAAATTGGATGAGCAAGGACGCCCCATTGGCGTGTACGTGAAGGAGCGCAAGGATGCGCACAAACTCATCGAAGATTTTATGCTTTTGGCCAACCGAAGGGTTGCAGAATTCATCGCAAAAAAAGGCAAAGGCAAACAGAAATATACGTTTGTATACCGCTCACACGATGCACCTAATGAACAGACTTTACTTGGGTTTGCTCAATTTGCATCAAAATTCGGGTATCAAATTCATACCCAAAGTGATCGGGCTATTGCGAGTTCTTTAAATGCGCTTTTGGAAGATGTAGAAGGCAAAAAAGAGCAAAATGTATTGACCCAGTTGGCTATACGCTCGATGGCTAAAGCTATTTATACCACAAAAAAATCGAGCCATTATGGTTTGGCTTTTGAGTATTACACCCATTTTACCTCTCCTATTCGCCGTTATCCGGATGTTATGGTTCATCGCTTGCTTGAATTCTATTTAGGAGGTGGTAAATCGGCCAATGCTGATGAATATGAGAAGCTGTGTATTCACTCTTCACAAATGGAGAAAAAGGCTGCTGATGCCGAGCGGGCATCGGTAAAATACAAACAAGCCGAATACTTGAAAGATCATGTGGGAAAAACCTACGAAGGGATTATATCGGGGGTTACCGAATGGGGTATGTATGTAGAGATAATTGAAAATAAATGTGAAGGAATGGTGCGATTACGCGATATTAGCGATGATTTTTACGTACTTGATGAAAAGAATTACTGCATCATTGGGCAACGTAAAAAGAAAAAATACCAATTGGGCGACACCGTGAGCATTAAGGTTAAAAAAGTAGATTTAGCCAAAAGACAAATTGATTTCAGCCTAAATACTGAAGCAGCATACGACTAAATACATGCATAGCATTAAAGAATTACAAGCTATTCTGGCCCAGGCGGTCAAAAACCAACAGTACCCAGCTAAACCTGCTGAATTGTATGAACCTATCTCCTACTTGATGGATTTAGGCGGAAAACGCATGCGTCCGGTTTTACTACTCATGTCTTGTGAACTCTTCGATGGCGATATTCAGAAAGCCCTAGATCCAGCCATGGCTATTGAGGTGTTTCACAATTTCACCCTCATGCACGACGATATTATGGACAAAGCGCCTTTGCGGCGTGGAAATCCGACGGTACATGAAAAATGGAATGCCAATACCGCTATTCTCTCGGGTGATGTGATGCTGGTTGAAGGCTACAAGCTTCTTGGCAATCTGGAACCAGAACTCTTAAAACCAGTTTTTAAGGTATTTAACGATACAGCTGTAGGAGTTTGTGAAGGGCAACAATTTGACATGAATTTTGAAAGCCTTGCAGAAGTAAGTATTGACGAGTACCTGGAAATGATTCGCTTGAAAACTGCCGTTTTACTGGGTGGTGCCTTAAAAATCGGGGCTTTAATTGCAGGAGCCGGAGATCGGGAGGCAGATTTAATATACAGCTTCGGAGAAAACCTCGGAATTGCTTTTCAATTGCAAGATGACCTATTGGATGTGTATGGTGACCCGGATAAATTTGGCAAACAGGTTGGTGGTGATATTCTGTCGAACAAGAAAACGTATTTGCTCATTAAAGCCATGGAATTGGCAAAGGGCGCTCATGCTGAAGAATTAAACTTCTGGTTGAGTAAAACCCATTTTGAACCTGCAGAAAAGGTTAAAGCCGTAACTCGTATTTACAATGAACTGAATATTCGGGAATTGGCCATAGAAACCATGCACGCTTTTGCGGCAAAAGCCATCGATCAACTAAATGCCATACCTGTACCTGAAGAACGAAAAAAAGCCCTGAAGGAGTTTGGCGAACAGCTTTTGATCAGAGAAAGTTAATAAAAAAGCCCTTCGGAACTCCGAAGGGCTTTTTACTTGGATTATATTTCCAATTATTTTTTTGGAGCAGCTTTCTTAGCCGGTGCTTTTTTCTCTGCAGCAGCCTTAGGTGCAGCAGCTTTTTTAGGAGCAGCTACTTTCTTAACAGGCGCTTCGGCAGCAACTTCTACTTCAGCAATTACTGGCTCAGCAGCTTTAGGTGCAGCAGCTTTTTTAGGAGCAGCTACTTTAGCTTCTATAGGTAAAACTGATACGTATGATTTGCTATCTGCTTTTTTACGGAAAACAACGGTACCGTTAATCAATGCGAACAAGGTGTGGTCTTTACCAATACCCACGTTCTTATCTGGATGGTGTTGTGTACCACGCTGACGTACAATGATGTTACCAGCGATAGCTTCCTGACCACCAAAAATTTTGATACCTAAACGTTTACTATGCGATTCGCGACCGTTTTTGGAACTACCGGCCCCTTTCTTATGTGCCATATTCTTTTAGTATTAACGAATTGAAAACCAATTCTAAATAAATTCCTACTTATAATTTGATACCAGTAATCTGGATTTTGGTGAATTGTTGACGGTGACCGTTCTTTCTTTTGTAACCTTTACGGCGTTTCTTTTTGAAAACGATTACTTTATCTCCTTTTAAATGAGACACGATTTTAGCCGAAACTACAGCACCTTTCAAGGTAGGCGTACCTACTTTAAATTTACCACCGTCTTCAGCCAATAATACATTGTCAAATTCAATACTAGCGCCCTCATCTCCTTGTAATCTGTGTACAAAAAGGTGCTGGTCTTTAGCAACTTTAAATTGCTGTCCGGCTATATTTACTATTGCGTACATGGTGAATTATTTAGTTTTTTTACTTAATGAGGCGCAAATATAAGCTTTCTTTTCAAAAGAAAGTATAGTAGCACAATTAATTTAACACGAATTTCTTATTTCCGCTGCTTGTCTTCCGCGTCATTAATCGTCTGAGAGACAATCTCAATTAAACTTTTGGCAGCATCCCTCAACTTGTCATTACCCTCATAATTGAGATCGAAATTGATGATTTTACTTTTTCGCTGGTACGTATACTCCAGGTAATAATGCGGTGCATTGGGTTGTGTAGGGTTTTTAACCGTCATATCTTCCGGAAAATTCCAGAAACCAAGATCTACCGCTTTGCGGTGCAAGTACAATAAATCGTCCTTACTCAGTTTTACTTGTTTTTTTACGATCGAATCTTGATCGTTTACATATTGGTAAACACCCGTTTTACTATTGTACTGGTTAACCAAATTATCTCCCAAGCCATACTTTAGCGTAATGGACTCCATCTCGGAGAACTTGTATGGCGCATTTTTAATCATGATGCCGTAATAATACACACAGTACAAAATGAAAGGTACTGTAATGCAAATGGCTAAAAAAATCTTTTTCTGTCTGTCTGTCATCGTTAAGAATTTATTCTTTAGGATCTACCAATTCGCCTTCCCATTTACTAATGACGGCCGTAGCCACGCTATTACCTACCACATTGGTTGCCGAACGGCCCATATCCAATAACGGATCAATCCCAATCAACAAAGCTAAACCTGCCTCAGGGATGTTGAATGTGGCAATTGTACCGGCTATAACCACCAATGAAGCTCTTGGCACACCGGCAATTCCCTTACTGGTTAACATCAGGATCAACAACATGGTTAACTGCTGATCGAAACCTAAATGGATTCCGTAAGCTTGGGCAATAAATAAGGAAGCAAAGGTCATGTACATCATGGAGCCATCCAAGTTGAACGAATATCCCAGTGGTAATACGAAACTCACAATCTTATCCTTGCATCCAAAACGCTCCAATTGCAACATGGTTTTAGGATATGCAGCTTCACTGCTAGCTGTACTAAACGCCAACAAAACCGGTTCTTTTAAGCTGTTTATCAAACGGAAGATTCGCGATTTCAGAATAGTAAATCCGATGAAGATCAATAAAATCCAGAGAATTAATAATCCGGAATAAAACTCGCCAATAAAAATGGCGTAGGTAGATAAGATGCTTAATCCTTGCTTGGCAATAATGGCAGTCATCGCACCAAAAACAGCCAAAGGCGCAAAATTCATCACGTAACCAGTCACTTTTAAAATCACATGAGCAAAGGCATCTATGGCTTTGATCACCAGTTCACCTTTCTCTCCAATAGCGGCCGTTGCAACACCAAAGAACAACGAGAACACAACAATTTGTAGAATTTCATTGTTGGCCATTGCCTCTGCAAAGCTCTTTGGGAAAACGTGTGAAATAAAATCTTTCAAAGAGAGGGCTGCCTTCTGAATACCGGTATCGATACTAGCATCGGGCAATGGTAAATTCATGGTTTCTCCCGGACGGAAAATATTTACTAAAACCATACCTAGGGCTAAAGAAAGCAATGTGGCACTTAAAAACCACAGCATGGTTTTACCGCCAATACGCCCCACAGCCTTAATATCGCCCACTTTAGCTACACCCACCACCAATGTGGTAAAAACTAAAGGCGCTACAATCATTTTGATCAATCGTAAGAAAATATCACTCAGGAGCGTAAAATATTCCAGTTTTTTATCACGAGTTTGCTCGTTTTCTTTACGAATACTCAATTGTTCTTTTCTGGCTTTTTTCAATTCCTGAAAGGCTACACTTGTGGTATCAGCAGATTTAGCCAATTGAACTTCTATTTTTTTGGCTTGTGTATCGGCCTTGATAATTTGTTCGTTATATTGGCCGATAGAATTGATATTGAGTAAATAACCGGCAGCAATACCCGCAATTAGGGCGATAAAAATGAATAAGGTTAGTTTATTTTTTTGCATATAGATCTGGTAAAAAGAAGAGTAAAACTACAATAAAAATATTCATTTCAAATGGTACAGTTTAGCAGTATTCAGGAACAGAAAAAAGAGTTAAAAGCCCTATCGAGTGCTGAATTGGCCGAAATATGCTTGCGTTTGAGTAAGTACAAAAAAGATAACAAAGAGTTGTTAAACTACCTGCTTTTTCACCAGCACGATCCCAGAGCGTATATCGAAAGTGTTAAATCCGAACTGCAAGCTGAATTTGAACACTTGAATACACAAAGCTATTACTGCAGCAAAACACTCCGAAAAATACTCAGAAACCTAAGCCGGCAAGCTAAATATGTGGCAAATACCGAATTAGAACTGGACATGTTGCTTTGGTTTTGCGCTAATTATCTTCAGCATGTTGATCTTAAAACAAAAAACAAGTCTTTACAAAATATTTTAGTCCGACAATTTCAAAAGATGGAGAAACTGAGCAAAAAACTACATGAAGATCTGCAGTTTGATTATCAGCAAGAAAACGACAAAATCTATAAATTAGCTCAGGAAACCACCAACTGGTTTAACTTGTAACATAAAACCCGGCCGCTGCTCTAAAAAGAGGTTACTAACACATGGTAAATAAGGAGAAACTCTTTCAAGAAATCTTTCAGGCTAATTCGAAAAAGATTTACCATTTGTGTTACGGTTATACCGGAGATAGTGATACTGCCAACGATTTAATGCAAGAAACCTTTTTAAAGGTTTGGCAAAATCTCGATAAGTTCCGCAACCAGGCCATGATCTCTACCTGGATTTACCGAATTGCGGTAAATACCTGTCTTTCACATTTACGGGTAGAAAAACGCCAAGCAAAAGACGAACTCACCGAAAACATTATTGAAAGTAAAGCGGAAGAGTTTTCTGAAAAAAACGAACAGATTGCGCTACTCTACCGCTGTATTTCAAAATTAGAGGAGAACGAACGGATTATCATTACCCTAGTGCTCGATGAGGTGCCTTATCCGGAGATTGCCGAAATATCTGGCATTTCTGAAGGCAACCTACGGGTCAAAATTCACCGAATTAAACATAAACTAACGGAGTTATACAACAGATATGAAAGAATTTGATGTGCTGCAGAATATCTGGCAAGATCAGCAAGATCCTAAATTGGATCAAGATGAGATTTTGAAGCGAGTAAAACGCTACCGAAATCGCTTGGCGAATAAATTATTGATTGAAGTCCTCTTCATGAGCTTTGCAATAGCCGTACTCAGCTATGCCTGGTACATGATTCCTTTCCGTATGTGGACCACGCACTTGTCATTACTTATTTTTATGGCGTGCTGCTTGTTTGTGCTGTTTGCTCAACTATCCGATTATCGGCGACTAAATGCAGAGGAAGATTTTCTGCAAAAACCAGAATTGTACATTCAATACTTAAAAAACTTTAAACAGGAACGACATAAACTCAACACGCAAAAATATTTGGTTTACACGCTTTTATTGGGCCTAGGACTGCTCTTGTTTTTCGTTGAAATCTTCTTCGTTTCCTCCATCTGGTTAACCATTATTGGTTTGAGTCTATCTGTTGGATGGATATTGATTTGCTACTTCTGGCTCATGCGCCTGTACATCCGTAAAGAAGAGCACTATCTCAACGAGATGATTGAGCAACTGGAAAGATTATCGAAACAATTTAGCGAGTAAAGAAGCTACTTTTTAGCATTGTTTTCGATTTCCTGAATACTCAAGGTATTTTTAAATAAACGGTACTCTAAGGTTCTTTTGCGAGGCTTTGCTTTTTGATCTTCGGGATCTTGGTATAAAAAATCTCGACGTAAATTTCCGTCCTTGATGTAAATATCGTCTTTACCCTTAAAGCCTTTTCGAGCTTTCTCAGATAATGCCGGAAAACGAATTACAGACGAATTTCCCAGCTGATCGAATTCGTAAATGTATAAATCAGTTAATTGATCTGCCAACTGAACTTGCAAGGCAATCTCCGGGTTCCCGTCGGTATCCAGGTCCATATCCCAGGCATCAACAGGTTTACCAGTAAGCTCACCGGCAACGGTTGCTTTAAATTTTTGATGGGTGGAGTCTGATCTCAATAGCAGATACGCTGAAGTAGAATCTTTGCCTCTACCCCAAGTCAGCACGTCGTATAATAAGCCCGGTTTTACCTCTATGGTTCGTTGAAATCGGAATGGGGCTGCCATAGGTTTAGGCTTGGGGTTGTTAGCTACATTTTCAGATTCTTTAGATCCGCAAGCTGAGATGGCTATCATGAACAATCCAAGTGCGATAAATCTCGTTCCTTTTCTCATAAGGGTATTCTTAATGCATGATTAAATTGGATGGTATTTCCGTCCTAACTCCATTTGGACCCATCATCCAAACCCGAAGCTCAGATCCCCCACCTGCCTGAAAATACTTAATTTGTAATTTATGGAAGCCCTGTTGAAGCTTAACGGCTCCACTTAAGGTGTATGATGCATGCTTTTCATCGTTGTTCACCACCAATTGATCGTCAATCCATAACGTTGATCCATCGTCTGAGGTTGTACTGAACGCATAAATACCATCTTCCAGAATCTGAATGTAGCCATCGTAAATAAGACCGAAAGTGCGTGCTTTGGTTCGGAATTTAGCCAGATTAAAATTACTTGCAAGTCCTTTTTCCGTCGACTTCAGCGTATCCAATTCTTTAGTTAAACTGAAATCTCCTGGAATGAAATAATAAGTTAATCCGGAACTTAAGTTTTGTACTTGTTGCGCTGGCAGCGGAACTGCATTCGTTAAAATGGTGGTTGTAAAAGCACTTTGTCGGCCAGATGGCGTAATAACCTTCGTTTTCAATACGCGTTGTACACCTTGCGGCACTTTCAGCGTAATGGGTTTCGTATACAAACTGGTCGTAACATCCGGGGTGTAGCCATCCAGGGTATAATAGATTTTGGCTCCCTTAACCGGCGGTTTCAATTCGAAGGTAAATTCTTCACCCAACAGCGTCGTATCCTTGGCTCCGATCGCAGTAGGAACGCGATAAACGGTTTCTGTTCGATCTAATTTGGCTAAATGGAGTGGCACCCGCTCGGTTGAAAAATCGGTCCA
>JACCDH011536536.1_pt1 | contig 18011 bp, 18 predicted proteins | sample 7442481 | NCBI WGS metagenome assembly JACCDH01 (sample SAMN15323433, study PRJNA562643) | freshwater metagenome | isolation source: river surface water | place: USA:Blue River Watershed | collected 2017-08-15
GAAGGAAGAGATGGCGACCGAAGTGCCCCGTATTCAGTCACTGCGCGACCGTCTGACCAAAGGGTTGAATGAGATTGAAGAGGTCTACATCAATGGTGATATGGCGCACCGTGTGCCGCATAACCTGAACGTGAGCTTCAATTACGTTGAGGGTGAGTCTCTGATCATGGCGATCAAGGATATTGCTGTATCGTCCGGTTCGGCCTGTACCTCGGCCAGTCTAGAGCCTTCCTATGTGCTGCGCGCGCTGGGACGCAGTGACGAACTCGCGCACAGTTCGATTCGCTTCACCTTTGGCCGTTTTACGACTGAAGAAGATGTTGATTTTACGATCGACCTGATCAAGAAAAAGGTTCAGAAGCTGCGCGATCTGTCGCCGCTCTGGGATATGTACAAGGAAGGGATCGACATCAATTCGATCCAGTGGGCTGCGCATTAAGCAGCACAACCAGCCGCATATAAAGCAAGGAGCATCATCATGGCTTACTCTGACAAAGTACTCGATCACTACGAAAACCCCCGCAACGTCGGCGCGTTCGACAAGGGTGATGACACCATCGGCACCGGCATGGTCGGTGCGCCGGCATGCGGCGATGTGATGAAGTTGCAGATCAAGGTGGGCGAGAACGGCGTGATCGAAGACGCAAAGTTCAAGACCTATGGCTGCGGCTCGGCGATTGCCTCATCCTCGCTGGTGACGGAATGGGTCAAGGGCAAGACACTCGACGAGGCGCTGTCGATCAAGAACACCCAGATCGCTGAAGAGCTGGCGCTGCCGCCGGTGAAGATCCATTGCTCGATTCTTGCTGAAGATGCGATCAAGGCTGCAGTGGCAGATTACAAGGCGCGCCACAGCGGTGAGGACAAGCAGGCTGCCTGACGGAGCGAACGATGGCGATTACTCTGACAGAAAAAGCGGCGAAACATGTGTCGCGCTATATCGAAAAGCGCGGCAAAGGCATCGGCCTTCGCTTTGGTGTGCGCACGACGGGTTGCTCCGGTCTGGCCTACAAACTTGAGTATGTGGACGAGAGCGCATCAGAAGACCAGGTATTCGAGTCACACGGTATCAAGGTTTTCGTTGACCCAAAAAGCCTGCCGTATATCGATGGCACCGAGCTGGATTTTGCGCGCGAGGGATTGAACGAGGGATTCAAGTTCTATAACCCGAACGTGAAAGATGAATGCGGCTGCGGAGAAAGCTTCCGCATCTGAGCCGATCCCGGCAATCACCCTCAAGCCTGTTTGTGATGACAGGCTTTTGTTTTTGAACCATGGACAATCATTTTGCGCTGTTCCAGATGCCGGCCAGTTTCGATATAGATATCGGACAGCTGGAGTCGGCTTTTCGGGAGCTGCAGGGCAGGGTGCATCCTGATCGTTTTGCGGCTGCGTCTGACGTCGAAAAACGCGTGGCGATGCAATGGGCCACGCGAGCGAATGAGGCATATCAGACCCTGAAGCACCCGCTCAGGCGTGCTTCGTATCTGTGTGAGCTGAATGATGTGGATCTGGGTATCGAATCGAATACGGCGATGCCGCCGGCCTTTCTGATGCAGCAGATGGAGTGGCGCGAGGCGCTGGATGAGGCGCGCGACGCGAAAGATATGGAGGGTCTGGAGAGACTGGAGCGTGAACTCGCTGAAGTGCGTCGTGAACGGCTGTCGCAGGTCAGCAGTCTTTTCAGCGAGAGCAAATTTGAAGAGGCGGGCGCTTTGGTCAGACAGCTGATGTTCCTTGAACGATTCGGGGAAGATGTCGGCCGGGCGTTCGAGGCGATCGAAGTCTGACGTCATGACCCAATCCGCCCACTGAGACAAGAAAGTATTCAAGCAACATGGCACTGCTGCAAATTTCCGAACCGGGCATGTCCACTGCGCCTCACCAGCACCGGTTGGCGGTGGGCATCGATCTGGGTACGACCAACTCGCTCGTGGCAACGGTGCGCCACGGCATACCCGAAGTCCTGAACGACGAAGACGGGCATCCGTTGCTGCCTTCTATCGTGCGCTATCTGCCGAATGGTCACGCCAACATCGGCTACAAAGCCAAGGCAGCGCAGATCAGCGATCCAAAGAACACGATTGTCTCGGTCAAACGCTTCATGGGGCGCGGGCTGAAGGATATCGCCTACGCAGAGAACCTTCCTTATCACTTTGTTGATGCGCCCGGCATGGTACAGCTGAAGACCGCCGCTGGCGTGAAGAGCCCGGTCGAAGTATCAGCAGAGATACTGGCAACGCTCCGCCAGCGTGCCGAAGATGCACTCGGTGATGAATTGGTCGGTGCAGTGATTACTGTTCCTGCGTATTTTGATGATGCGCAGCGGCAGGCTACGAAAGATGCGGCCAAACTTGCCGGGCTGAATGTGCTGCGTTTGCTGAATGAGCCCACTGCAGCGGCTATTGCTTACGGACTGGATCATGGCTCCGAAGGTATCTACGCGGTCTATGATCTGGGCGGCGGTACGTTTGATATCTCTATCCTGAAGCTTTCCAAGGGTGTTTTCGAGGTGCTGGCCACTGGTGGTGACTCTGCGCTCGGTGGCGATGATTTTGACCACCGTCTGTTTTGCTGGATCATTGAGCAGGCGAATCTCGCGCCCTTGTCGGATGAGGATACGCGTACGCTGATGGTCAAGTCGCGCGAGGCCAAGGAGATTCTCTCGACACAATCCGAGACGCATATCGATGCGGTGCTGGATTCCGGTGAAGAAGTTCGGTTGACTCTCACCGATGCCGATTTCGCCGCCATGACGCAGCATCTGATCAGCAAGACGATCACCGCCTGCCGCAAGGCAGTGCGTGATGCCGCTCTGACTCCCGAAGATATCGATGGCGTCGTGCTGGTCGGTGGATCAACGCGCATGCCGCATGTGTGCAAGGCAGTTGGCGATTATTTCCGGACACTGCCGCTGGCAAACATTGATCCTGACAAAGTGGTCGCGCTGGGTGCTGCCATACAGGCAAATCTGCTGGCGGGTAATCGTCCACCCGGTGATGACTGGCTGCTCCTGGATGTGATTCCGCTGTCGCTGGGTATCGAGACCATGGGCGGTCTGGTCGAGAAAGTCATTCCGCGTAACTCCACCATTCCTTGCGCGCGTGCGCAGGAGTTCACGACCTTCAAGGACGGTCAGACTGCCATGGCCGTACATGTCGTGCAGGGAGAGCGTGAAATCGTCTCTGACTGCCGCTCGCTGGCGCGGTTTGAATTGCGCGGCATACCGCCGATGGCCGCAGGCGCGGCACGCATCCGTGTGACTTATCAGGTAGACGCCGATGGCCTGTTGTCGGTCTCAGCACGGGAAACGCATTCCGGTGTGGAGGCATCCATTGTCGTCAAGCCGTCGTACGGGCTTGGTGACGATGATATTGCCCGCATGCTGCAGGATTCCTATCAGTCGGCCGACGAGGATATGAAACTACGTGCGCTGCGCGAAGAGCAAGTCGAGGCAGAGCGTATCTTGCTGGCGATCGATTCTGCGTTGGCACATGATACCGACCTGCTGTCGCCAGACGAGCGCTCAGAGATTGATCGTCTGATAGCACGTGTGCGCGAAACCGCAACGGGCAGCGATCATCAGGCGATTAAGTCGGCAGTGGATGCACTCGCTCAGGGCACTGAAGATTTTGCGGCGCGTCGCATGGATCGCAGCGTGCGCGCCGCGCTGACCGGCAAGAAGCTGGATGAAGTGGCCTGAATGGCTGAACGCAGAAATCAAGAGTAAAGGATAGTCGTGCCTCAGATCGTCGTACTTCCCCATGAAATTTTGTGCCCCGAGGGTGCCGTGTTTGATGCTGCCGCCGGCACCACCATCTGCGATGCATTGCTCGCTCAAGAGATCGAGATCGAGCATGCCTGCGAAAAATCCTGCGCCTGCACGACCTGCCACGTCGTCGTGCGCGAAGGTTTCGATTCACTCAACGAGGCTGAAGAAAAGGAAGAAGATCTGCTTGACATGGCTTGGGGGCTTGAAGCGACCTCGCGTCTGTCCTGTCAGGCGGTAGTTGGCACCGAAGATCTGGTGGTCGAAATTCCCAAGTACACCATCAACCACGCGCGCGAGAATCACTGATGAAGTGGACGGACACGCTGCAGATCGCTGAGGCGCTGTATGACAAGCATCCCGATGTCGACCCGCTTACCGTACGATTCACAGATTTGCATCGCTGGGTGACTGAGCTCGACGGCTTCGACGACGATCCCGCCCGCTCGGGTGAGAAGATCCTCGAAGCCATACAGATGGCGTGGATAGACGAAGCCGGATGAGTCACCGGCGGCATCGCCGCCTTCCTGTTCAGTGATATTTATCCATCAGTGTTGGCGTCTGAAGCGCCTTGTACGGGTAGCCCCACAGGTGCTCACCAATGACTAGTGCGCCGGCGACTGCCAACATGAATAGCAGGCAGGTCACCGCCACCACGACCAAGCCTTCATTGAGCTCGATAAATGGTTCGGCTTCTTCTTTCTCGTTCAACCTCTCATCGTTGAGATCCATCGCTCCTCCTGTTTTTGAGCAGGCAATCGCTCGCAGGTGAGTTGTATCCTGGTTGGTAAGAAATAAATTATTCTTTTGATATTGAATTGATGTCGCTCAATCAGGGCGAACATCAAGCAGGCGAGTTACGCATCCTTACCGCGCCACCAGTGCGCCATTGCTGACTCTGATCTTGTCTCCCTCGCGCCAGGTCGGTTGCTGCTCAAAGCTGAAGCTTTGGCGCATACCGTGATCCATCTGAACATCGACAACGTAAGCAGTAGTCCTGCGCGTGCGCTTCTCTATCTCGTTGCCTGCCATCCCCCCGCCCACGGCACCCGCCACGGTGGCCAGCGTTTTACCCGTGCCGCCGCCCACTTGATTACCCAGCACGCCGCCAACCACGGCACCCGCGACTGCACCCACCCCGCTGGGTTTCGTCGCTAGCTCAACACTGCGCACTGCAACCACTTTGCCGCAGTCCATGCATTCAGGTGTCGCCTGAACTTGTGCGGGGCCCTGCGTTTGTGCCGTTACTGCCGCTGGTGCAGCTGGTCGGTGCGTTGGCTGCGGATTGCTGGGTCGGACGGGTGAGATGGGCGCCGTGCTTTTGGCTTGAGGCGATGGCGCAGTACTTGCGGGAGTTGGGGCTGCAGGTGCTGTCCCACTGGCCGTGTCGCTTGCCGAACTGGCTGGTGCTGGACTTTGTGCCGACGGTGTTTCAGTGGTTTTTCGTGACGGCAGCCAGCCCATCAGGGAAGCCGTACCGGCCAGACTGACCACGACAACAGTAATAGCGGCGGTGGCTATCAGAGGATGAATTTTTACGGCGGATGTGCTCATGCTTTACTCCGGAACAGAAGATATAAAGAAGAGTTCCATTCAGGAAAAAAGTTTCCTGAGTAAATCTCAAGCTTAAAAACATTCCTATTTGTAAAGCTGAGAAGAGGCGTTGTGGAGAAGAATTGCCCGGCAGATGATGTACATCAATGCTGGGTTTTAATTGAGTGGCTGATGCACCAAATCACTTATCGGAGAGAACTTCGCTGGTTGTCACGATCCAGAAAAGCGAGCGCCGATATGAAGGGAGGTTTCAGGATATGGTCAATGCCCACGCAGTGACGCTACGGACCGATATGAGCCTGACGGAGATCCATCAGGAGATCTCGAGGATGGGCGATATCACCGATGTGCTGCATACCAAAATCCAGCTGGACAACAAGGGTAATGAAGTGCTTTATGCGCGCAAGCCCTCGGTGGCCGACAAGATCAAGAGATTAATGATGAGCGCAGAGATGCGCGAGGTGAACAAGGCAAGGCTGATGGCACTGATCAATCTGGCCAGTGTACGCGCGGGCATAGATCCGGGAGATCAGGCGCTGGCCGATGTAAAGAATGCGTTCAACAGAGGGAACCGCGCCTTCCTGGATGCACTGGGCAAGCTGGCTTCGCAGGAGGCGCTCGGGAAGTACGTGGCGGGCAACAGCAAGTCCCTGTTCTGAGCGGACCAGCGAACCAATCAACGATCAGTCTTCGCGACGCAGATGTGGGAAAAGAATAACATCGCGAATATTCGGCGAATCCGTGATCAGCATCATCAGCCGGTCTATGCCAATACCGCAGCCTCCGGTAGGAGGCATCCCGTATTCGAGTGCGCGAATGTAATCGGCGTCGTAATACATGGCCTCGTCATCGCCGGCATTCTTCGCAGCGACCTGTGCCTGAAAGCGTGCAGCCTGATCTTCCGCATCATTCAGCTCAGAGAAGCCGTTGGCGATCTCACGTCCCGTAATGAACAATTCGAAACGTTCAGTAATACCCGGCACCGTATCCGAAGCACGTGCCAGCGGCGAGACTTCAACCGGATAGTCGATGATGTAAGTCGGCTCCCACAGCTGGGATTCGGCGGTCTCTTCAAACAGCGACAGCTGCAGTGCACCCAGACCTGAAATGATGTGCGGCTCAACGTCGAATTTCTGCTTGAGTTCTTTTTTCAGGAATTCCACATCATGCAGCTGCTCATCCGTGTAGTGCGGCGCAAATTTGTTGATCGCCTGGACGATGGTCATCCGGTGGAATGGTTTCGACAGGTCCAGCTCGCGTCCCTGATACGTGAGTTTTGCGGTGCCGTGCGCATCGATTGCTGCCTGACGGATCAGTGCCTCGGTAAAATCCATCAGCCACTTGTATTCTACGTACGCAGCGTAGAACTCCATCATCGTGAATTCCGGGTTATGCCGGGGCGATACTCCCTCGTTACGGAAATTACGGTTGATCTCAAATACGCGATCGAAACCGCCGACTACCAGCCGCTTCAGATACAGCTCGGGAGCGATGCGCAGATACATTTCCATGTCCAGCGCATTGTGGTGCGTGATAAAAGGCTTGGCAGCCGCCCCACCGGGAATCACATGCAGCATCGGCGTTTCGACTTCCATGAATTCATTGCTGTCCATGAAGCGGCGGATGGATGCTACCGCTGCTGTACGTGCCTTGAATGTGCGTCGGGTTTCTTCGCTGGTGATCAGATCGACATAGCGCTGACGGTACTTGGTTTCCTGATCAGACAGTCCGTGGAATTTGTCGGGCAGCGGGCGCAGCGATTTGGTGAGCAGCCGCAGCCTGCTGACCTTCACCGACAGCTCGCCCGTCTTGGTCTTGAACAGCGTACCTTCTGCGCCAAGTATGTCGCCCAGATCATAGTGCTTGAAGGCCTCATGATCGGCCTCGCCGGTCAGTTCATTCGTGATGTACAGCTGAATGCGGCCATCGGCCCGGATGCCAGAAGCATCCTGAATCGTCGCGAAGGATGCCTTGCCCATCACGCGTTTGAGCATCATCCGACCTGCCACCACCACATGCACGTTTTGCGATTCAAGTGCCTCGCGCTCAGCCTCAGCATATTCAGCCTGCAGGTCGGCTGCCTTATGCTTGGGAATGAAATCATTCGGAAACGCGATGCCTTTATCGCGAATGGCGGCCAGTTTCGCGCGCCGCTCGGCAATAATCGAGTTCTCGTCCTGTTCTTCGTGCAAGGCTTCTTGTTTGTCGTTCATGATCGCTGGTCGTTGTGCATGCTTCGCATTATGTGTACTTCGGGTGCGTGGTCGTTTTATACGCCTTGCTTCAGCGAGGCGGCAATGAATTCATCCAGATCGCCATCCAGCACGGCCTTGGTATTGCCCGTTTCGTGATTGGTACGCAGATCCTTGATCCGGGACTGGTCGAGCACATAGGAGCGGATTTGGTGACCCCAGCCAATGTCGGTCTTTGAATCTTCCAGCTTCTGCTGTTCGCTCATGCGTTTGCGCAGCTCCAGCTCGAAAAGGCGAGATTTCAGCATCGCCCAGGCTTCGGCGCGATTGCGGTGCTGGCTGCGGTCATTCTGGCACTGAACAACGATGCCCGTCGGCGTATGAGTCAGACGGACGGCGGAATCTGTTTTGTTAATGTGCTGCCCGCCCGCACCAGACGCGCGATAGGTGTCCACGCGTACATCGGCCGGATTGACATCGACCTCAATCGATTCATCGACCTCTGGATAGACGAACAGGCTGGAGAAGGACGTATGCCGTCCGTTGGCTGAATCGAACGGGGATTTGCGCACCAGCCGATGAACGCCAGTTTCCGTACGAAGATGTCCGTACGCGTAGTCGCCTTCGACCTTGATGGTTGCCGTCTTGATGCCCGCCACCTCGCCATCGGACTGTTCGAGGATCTCTGTCTTAAAGCCTTTGCGTTCGCAGTAGCGCAGGTACTGGCGCAGCAGCATGGACGCCCAGTCCTGAGCCTCGGTACCACCGGCACCCGCCTGAATATCGATGAAGCAGTTGTTGGGATCCAGCGGGTTGGCAAACATACGGCGGAATTCCAGCGCCTCCACCTGCGTCTGCAGACTATGGGCATCCGCTTCAACGGCGATCAGGGTGTCGGTGTCATTCTCTTCACGCGCCATCTCCAGCAAGTCGCTGGTATCTTGCAGGCCGGCGTGGATGGATGTCAGTGCCTCGACAACGGCTTCCAGAGATTTCTTCTCTTTGCCGAGGTCCTGGGCGCGCTTTGGGTCGTCCCAGACCTTGGGGTCTTCGAGTTCTGCGTTGACTTGCTCGAGTTTCTCTGACTTCAGATCGAAGTCAAAGATACCTCCGAAGATCTTGCTCGCGCACGCTGAGGTCGGCGAGCAGGGCGGTGAGGGCGTTTAAGCGTTCGGCTTCCATGATGTTTCGCGGTCCCGGAAAAGCCCACGATTATACCCGACGCCGGCTGTATCGCCTGGGGCCACTTCCCCCGGCAGGGCTCACCGAAGCGCCGTCACAGACCAGATTTCAGCAGCCCTCGGCATATTCGACCATCAGCTGCACCGACGTTTTGCCATTAAATTCATTGGCGTCCAATCGGTACGCAAAAAGCGCGCGGTCCGGGAGACCTTCGGCGTGATTGAACCAGATGGCATCGAACTGCCGGCCATCCTTCTGGAGCATCAGTTTCAGATGCTTGTCTTTCAGCACGCGCTGATTCAGCACACGGAATTCATCGCAGAAAACCGGCGGCGGGAAGCCTTGTCCCCAGACCTGGGTGTCGAGCAATCGGATGAATTCCAGGCTAAAACAATTTGCTTCCAGAGGGCCGTCAGTTTCCAGCACCTGTTCCAGTGTCGCAGGGCTCAGCCATTCCCGGCCCACCGCTTCGAACGCCTCAGCAAACGCGGGGAAGTCCGACTCGCGCATCGATAGCCCGGCAGCCATGGCGTGCCCGCCGAATTTGTCGATCAGATCGGGCGCGCGTTTGTACACCAGATCCAGCGCATCTCTGAGATGAAAGCCGGGGATGGACCGACCCGAGCCCTTGATCATGCCTTCACCCGATGGCGCAAAGGTGATGGTCGGTCGGTAGAATTTTTCTTTGAGTCGCGAGGCAACAATACCGATCACGCCCTGATGCCAATCGGGATTGAATAGGGTCAGTGTCGCACCGTCGCGCGGATCAATGCTGTCCAGCGATGCCAGCGCGGCTTCCTGCATGCCTGCCTCAATATTGCGCCGTTCGCGATTCATGGTGTCCAGTTCGCGCGCTATGGTCATTGCACGGGGGAGGTCATCGGTCAGCAGACATTCGATGCCCAGCGACATGTCAGACAGCCGGCCAGCAGCATTCAGGCGCGGACCGGCGGTGAACCCCAAATCGGTCGCGCTGGCTTTGCGGATGTCGCGCGAGGCCACCGAGAACAATGCGGTGATGCCGGCATGCGCGCGTCCTTCACGCATGCGGCGCAGTCCCTGAGCGACGAGAATCCGGTTGTTGGCGTCGAGCTTCACGACATCGGCAACGGTGCCCAGTGCGACCAGGTCAAGCAGGGCATCCAGTCGTGGCTGGTTGCTTGCATCGAACTGCCCGCGCGCGCGCATCTCTGCACGCAATGCCAGCAGCAAATAGAACATTACACCGACACCGGCGAGGTGCTTGCTGGGAAAGCCGCAGCCAGGCTGGTTGGGGTTCACGATCACGGCGGCTTCTGGCAAGGTGTCGCCGGGCAGATGATGGTCCGTGACCACCACGTCAATTCCTCGTCGTTTCGCCTCCGCCACGCCAGCGATGCTGGCAATACCGTTATCTACGGTAATGATGATGTCGGGTGTGGTCTGCTGAGCGGTCAGCTCAACGATTTCTGGCGTCAGGCCGTAGCCATACTCAAAGCGGTTCGGGACGATGTAATCAATGTGTGCACCCATTGCGCGAAGACCACGCACGGCAACTGCACAGGCGGTAGCGCCATCGCAGTCATAATCAGCGACGACCGTGAATTTTTTTTGCTGCGCAATCGCATCGGCAATAAAAATGGCCGCCTGTTCCACATGGGTCAGCTGACCGGGAGGGATCAGCGCATTGAATTCGGTGGACAGCTCGGCCATGGTGCTCAGGCCACGTGCGGCCATCAGGCGTGCAAGTACAGGATGCAACCCCTGCTGCGCAAGCGATTCTGCATGGCGAACCGAAAATTGACGAACAGCGATGCGGGTCATGAGGCGAGGCGGGACAGCGAAGGAGGGAGCCAGAATTTTCTCATGCCTGATCGGCGCGCGCTCCAGACATCCAGTCGCTGTGCGTCGCTGAACACCAGCCGCAGCTCATCCAGCGATCCTGCGCTCAGTTGCGCCAGCGCCGGGGCAAACTGTTCTGCTTCCAGCTGCTGCATCTGCGCCAGCCAGGCGGACCAGTCTTCAGCGAGCGCCAGCGGAGTCAGGGTATCGATCAGTTGCCAGTCGGTTTCTGTCCGGGCATCCGGCTGGGTATGCGCGAGCGATTCAGCAAACAAGCGCGTCCCGCGATCAAACACGGCAGATGACGACATACCCCACATCCACAGCGCATTGACCCGAAGATCTCCGCGTGACTCGCGCGCCAGATTCAGCGGATGCTGATGCCAGAGCATCTGGACTTCATTGTGCAGCCGCCGCCAGTCGCGGGAAGCATGACCGCTGGGCTGCCAGACATCAATGTTGTGTCCGCAGCCAGCATCCGGTGTACAGGTTCGGAGCTCTGACCACGTATCAGCGCGAACAAACCAGTATGGCGCGTTACCGTAAACGATTTCCAGTGACTGTTCAATGAACAGAGGTCTGATCGCTTCGAACAATGACTGCGCTTCATCATTGTCAATGAACAGACGTCGGTAATCTGTGAGCACCAGATGATCGCGGGCGATATGCAGGTGAACCGGTTGCAAAACGAACCATGATCCTGATTGAAGCGGCAGACCCAGCGCGTCCATCAGCGCATGCGCGATCGGCGGACTGTTATCAGTCTGATGACCGCACAGCCATCGCTCATGCGGCAGGCAGGCATCGAAGGTCTCGATCTCGTGATGTTCCTCCCGTCGTGCACGCGCCAGCAGCTTTGCCAGCGCGGGCAACGCCAGTTGGGGCAGCATATCTCGGGCGAGGGCTTGTGGCGGACGAGCGAAGGGGAGAACGAGCGTCTTGGAAAGCATCGCAACATTGTAGGCGATTGCTCTTTGACTATGGCAAACTGCCGGCTTTGCAAGCCGTTTCTAAGGGGCCGCCGCTTGTCCTGGTTTCAGAACCTGCCGTTTGAATGGACCATAGGTCTGCGCTACACGCGTGCAGGGCGGCGCAGTGCGCGCGACAGTTTTATATCGTTCATTTCGCTGATCTCCATGGCGGGTATCGCGCTTGGCGTGGCAGCGCTGATTGTGGTGCTCTCGGTAATGAATGGTTTTCAGAAAGAGGTACGCGACCGGATGCTTTCCGTGCTCGCGCATGTGGAAATCTTTGATGCATCGGGAAGCCTGCCCGACTGGCACGCCACGGCCGCCGAGGTCAGCCGCCATCCGCTGGTGCGAGGTGCTGCGCCTTATGTTGAAGCGCAGGCCATGGTCACGCGCGAGGATACCGTGCGCGGCATCATGGTGCGCGGCATCCTGCCCGATCAGGAGCCCAACGTTTCCGATGTCGCCGCTCAGATTGTGGCGGGCAAACTCGCCGATCTCAGGCCGGGCGAATTCAACATCGTGCTCGGTAGTGCTCTGGCGCGCAGTCTGCGACTGCAGCTGGGCGATAAGATCACGCTGATCGCACCTCAGGGGCAGGTGACGCCTGCGGGCGTACTGCCGCGTCTGAAGCAATTCAATGTAGTCGGCGTGTTCGAGGCGGGACACTATGAATATGACTCGTCGCTGGCTTTCATTCACATGACAGATGGCCAGACGTTGTTCCGGCTTGCCGGGCCTTCAGGCCTGAGGTTGCGGGTGACTGACATGCAGCGCGCGCCTGAAGTGGCGGGCGAACTGGCGGCGACTTTGCCGGGCAATCTGTATATCCGTGACTGGTCCCAGCAGAACCGCAACTGGTTCGCCGCAGTGCAAACGGAAAAGCGGATGATGTTCATCATTCTCACGCTGATTATTGCAGTGGCCGCGTTCAATCTGGTATCGACACTGGTGATGACGGTCACCGACAAGCAGGCCGACATTGCCATCCTTCGCACGCTGGGTGCGTCGCCGGGCTCGATCATGAAAATCTTTGTGATTCAGGGGGCGCTGGTCGGATTCCTGGGCACCGGCATCGGCGTGTTGCTGGGGGTGCTGGTGGCGCTGAATGTGGATGTGATCGTGCCGTTTATCGAGACCCTGTTCCATGTGCAGTTCCTGCCGCGGGACATCTACCTGATCAGCGCATTGCCGTCAGACCTGCGTTGGCCGGATGTCTGGCAGATTGGTGGCATGGCCGTGTTGCTGGCTTTTCTGGCGACCTTGTATCCCAGCTGGCGCGCGGCACGCGTGCGCCCGGCAGATGCCTTGCGACATGAATAGGGGATGAACGTGGATGCTGCAAGCCACAACGGCCATACCGGCCACACCGTGTTGTCCTGCTCGCGGCTAGGCAAGCAATTCGCGCAAGGGCGTGACAGCCTGACTGTACTGTCCGGCGTTGATTTTTCGGTCTCGCGTGGCGAAAGAGTGGCCATTGTCGGCGTGTCCGGATCGGGCAAGTCGACACTGCTGCACCTGCTCGGCGGGCTGGATACGCCCAGCAACGGCGAAGTGACACTGATGGGACGGTCTCTGGCCAGTTTGTCAGAATCCGCGCGTGGAGAATTACGCAACCACTCGCTGGGCTTTGTCTATCAATTCCATCATTTGCTGCCCGAATTCTCTGCGCTGGACAATGTGGCCATGCCGCTGCTGATTCGGCGTTTGCCGAAAGCCGAGGCGCGCGCACGCGCAGCGGCGCTGTTGTCGCGCGTCGGTCTGGCCGAGCGCTTGTCGCATTTGCCCGGAGAGTTATCCGGCGGCGAACGCCAGCGAGTCGCGCTGGCCCGCGCGCTGGTCACGCAACCGGCCTGCGTGCTGGCTGATGAGCCGACCGGCAACCTCGACCGGCATACCGCGCAGCAGGTATTCGCGCTGATGCTGGAACTGTCGCAAACGCTGGGCACGGCCTTCGTGATCGTCACGCACGATATTGATCTGGCACGGCATTGCGACCGCGTGCTTCGCCTGTCGCAAGAAGGCTTGGCTGCTGACGCCAGCTGATCGCATCCAACGCCATGCTGGTTGACAGTCACTGCCACCTCGACGCGCAAGAGTTTGGCGCTTCAGCCAGCGCTATCGCGCAGAGTGCGGCGTCACAAGGCGTCCACTGGATTGTGATTCCTGCGGTGGAGTGCTCGAATTTCAACACCGTGCGCGCACTGGCGCGTCAGTTCGATGGGGGTGTTTATGCGCTCGGTATTCACCCGATGTATGTATCGTCGGCCTCGGAAGCTGACCTCGCAACACTGCGCGAGCAAGCCACACAATCCCTGACGGATCCGCGCTTTGTCGCCATTGGCGAAATCGGGCTGGATTTTTTTATTCCTGAGTTACGCGACGGTGAGTTACGCGAGAAGCAGGAATTTTTTTATATCGAACAACTGAAGATCGCCCGTGATCTCGGGCTGCCAGTCATACTTCACGTACGGCGCTCACAGGATACTTTGCTCAAGTATTTACGACGTATTCATGTCAGTGGTGGACTTGCTCATGCATTCAATGGCAGTGAGCAGCAGGCACATGCATTTATCGAACGTGGCTTTGTGCTTGGTTTTGGTGGTGCGATGACCTTCACACGTGCATTGCAGATACGGCGTCTGGCGGCAACCTTGCCGCCCACTGCGCTGGCGCTGGAGACGGATGCGCCTGATATTTCTCCTTCATGGTTGCACCCGGCAACGAACAGCCCGGAGCAGCTTCCTCAGATCGCAGCGGTGCTGGCCGAGTTGCGCGGCCAGCCTGTGGCAGACATTACGCGTCAGACTTCTGAGAATGTCGCGCGCGTGCTGCCCCGCCTTGGCAGCCTGATGATGGCCTGATTGCGCGCGCTGGCTGTGGGCTTGCTTGCTGGCGTGCTCTGGCTGCAGAGCAGGGCGGCGCTCCCCGATCAGCGACTTTTGATCAGCTTGTTTTTCCTGTCGCTGATGTTAGCGGGTGTGGCGATTGCGCCTGTGCGACCGCTGGCGGGTCACAGTGCCGGTCGTCGCTGGTTGGTGGGTTCACTGGTGTTGCTGCTGGCCGGTAGCGTGATGGGCTTCAGCTGGTCGGGCCTGCGCGCTCAATACCGACTCCAGCATGAGGTGGCGCCGGCGCTGGAGGGGCGTGATATCTCAGTCAGGGGCGAAGTGCGTGGACTGCCCGACTTGAGCGCCACGGCTACCCGGTTCCGGTTTCATCCCCTCAGCGCCAGCCTTGCTGACGGCGTACCTCTTGGGTTGCCCCATGATCTCCCGGGAGGTCTGTCCGGCGGCTGGTATGCCGAGGAGGGCGGGAGTCTGCCCATGCTGCGCGCAGGTGAGGAATGGCAGCTGATGGTACGCCTGAAGCGTCCGCACGGACTGATCAATCCGGCAGGCTTCGATGCCGAGGCCTGGATGCTGAATGAAAATCTGCGGGCGACTGCCTATGTTCGTCCCGAGGGTGGATCGCGCCTGACGGCCGCGCCACCGTGGTGGCAGTCACCGTATGCTGCGATCGACAATCTTCGTGCAGCCATTCGGGAAAAGATACTCGACGCGCTCAGCGCCAAGCCGTATGCAGGCGTCATCGTGGCGCTGGTAGTTGGTGATCAGCGGGCCATCGGACAGAAAGACTGGGATGTCTTCGCCAGAACGGGCATTGGTCATCTGGTTTCCATCTCTGGCTTGCACATCACCATGATCGCCGCAGTGATGGCGGCCCTGATTCACTGGGGGTGGCGTCATTCATTTTTTACCCGCGCGAATTTGCCGTTGCGGCTGCCTGCGCAGAAAGCTTCGGTGGTCGCGGGTTTTGTTGCGGCCTGCTTTTATGTTTCGCTTGCAGGATTTGGCATACCCGCTCAGCGTACTCTTCTGATGATAGGCGTTGCGGCTGCAGCCCTGTGGAGCCATCGCACACCGGCAGTGTCAACCGTCTTGTGCCTGGCGCTGACCGTGGTGCTGCTGGTCGATCCGTGGAGTGTGCTGTGGCCGGGATTCTGGCTGTCCTTCGTCGCGATTGCGTGCATTCTGTATGCGTCAGTGGGACGCCAGATCACGACCATAGCGATGCCCGGAGAAAATACAGAGGCAGTAGCCAGCGCCTTCTCATCGCTGCGCTCTGCTGCGCGCACACAATGGGTGGTGACTCTGGGATTGCTGCCCCTTAGCGTCGCGTGGTTTGCTCAGGTGTCGCTGGTGAGCCCGCTGGCCAACGCAGTTGCTATACCGCTGGTCAGTTTTGCGGTCACTCCCTTGTCCCTGCTCGGCAGCGTGCTGCCTGAGCCGCTGTCATCCCCTTTGCTGAGTTTCGCTCACGCGCTGATGGCCTGGCTTGTTGAATGGCTCAGCTGGCTGGCCAGCGCGGGATGGGCAACTTGGCTCGCACCGCAGCCTGACTTGACTGTTTTTGCAGTCGCGATGACAGGCACGCTGTGGGCACTCGCGCCACGAGGCTGGCCTCTGCGATGGGCAGGATTGCTGTGCTGGCTGCCGCTGATGCTGGCACGGCCAGCTGCGCCCTCCGAAGGCTTCTGGCTGACGGCCTTTGATATCGGGCAGGGCAATGCCGTGTTGGTGGAAACCGCCAGTCACCGGCTGATGTACGACAGCGGACCCGCATTCAACCCGGAGACTGATGGCGGCAGCCGCGTGCTGCTGCCGTATCTGCGCTCACGAGGTATTGCCTCACTGGATGCGCTGATCGTTTCTCACAGCGACAAAGATCATTCCGGCGGTGCGCGATCTTTGTGGGAGGGCGTACCGGTCAGCTGGCTGAGTTCCTCGCTGCCCGCACAACATCCACTGCTCTCCGGGTCGCCCCCGCACCTCCCTTGCCGTGCAGGGCAGGTGTGGAACTGGGACGACGTGCGTTTTGAGATTTTGCATCCCACGACAGAGCTGCTGAATGATCGCAATGAACGCCCGAACGCGCGCAGCTGCACACTGAAAATCAGTTATCGACACCGGTCTGTGCTTCTCACCGGCGATATTGAGGCGCCACAGGAACGTGCGCTGGTTGCCAGAGCGAGGGCAGCATTGCGCTCCGATGTGCTGCTGGCACCGCATCATGGCAGCGGCACTTCCTCCACCGTCGAATTTCTCGATGCGGTGCAGCCGGTCGCGGCGATTTTTCAGGTCGGATATCGCAACCGCTACCGGCACCCGAAGCCCCAGGTCGTGGAGCGTTATCAGGCCCGCGGTATCGAGCTGCTAAGAACAGACCAGTCGGGTGCGGTGCGTATTGAGGCAGACGAAACTTTGCGTATTTTTCGCTACCGCTGTGAACGTGTCCGCTACTGGTCTGCAGAGCATTGCGTGGATGCGCCGGGTGCTCTCCGACGTGTGCTTGCGAAAGATTGAAATCAATCTCGCCAAGGCATGACAGCATCCGCTGCCTGAACAGAGGCGGGGATGAAAACACCACTTAATGATCTGATGCTGGCTGGTGCACTGGCGCTGCTACCGGCCTGCGCACTCGCATGGCCCGGCGAAGCGATGCAGACCTTCATCGAGCGCGGCCGCCCGACCACGGTGCTGGATATCGACAATGACACCTTGCTGCTGACTGGGTCAGACCGTTTCTACACCAGTGGGCTGCGTTTATCGCAGAGCTATCGAATGCGCGTTGACGATGGCTGGGAATCCATGGGCTGGCGCGTGGGGCAGCAGCTCTACACGGCGTCGAGCATACAGCGCCGTGCTGAGCAACTCGCCGCACTCGATCATCCTTATGCAGGCTGGATTTATGCAGGTCTGTTTCACCGGCGGGAGGCAAGCGATGGCAGCGAGCTGGCGTATGGCCTCGATCTGGGCTGTCTCGGGCCATGCGCAGGCGGAGAGTGGACGCAGAATGGCCTGCATCGTTTGCTGCACCAGCCACGTCCGGTCGCATGGAATACGCAGATCGGCACGGAGGCAGGTGTCGTCTTTCTGGTCGGCGCTCGCGGACCCTACTGGTCGCTCGGCGACCGAATTGACCTGAGGCCCGGCGTGGCAGCGCGTGTTGGAAATATTTTTACAGACCTTGGCGCGGAAGCAACGCTGCGCGCGGGCGCTTTGCGCAACGATCCTCGCGGCAGCAGCAGCTATGGGTTCTTGCGTGTGGCCGCTCGCGCTGTGGGGCATGATGCGACGCTACAGGGTGGCTGGCTGACCGGAACGGATGCCCGCACCGTGAGCCCGAAACGCCTGACCGGCGAGGCCGAGCTGGGCTTGCAATGGCAATCAGCGCAGTGGGCGCTTCGCGTGTCGGTGGTCAGGCGAGGCAACGAGATCAAAGGCTTGACTGAAGCCGAAGGTCGTCAGGATTTTCTGAGGCTGTCGATCGCATTAACCCACTGAAAACTGCGCCGCGCGCTTGTGCGCGAAGGTGGCACTCTTTCCCCAGGACGCGCGATTCTTTGCGGTATAATTCGAATTTCACGCTAGTGCCTTTCGGCATATCCTGCAATGACCAAGTTTGTATTTGTCACTGGCGGCGTCGTGTCTTCCCTCGGCAAAGGGATTGCTGCAGCGTCTC
>JACCDH010005028.1_pt1 | contig 18002 bp, 18 predicted proteins | sample 7442481 | NCBI WGS metagenome assembly JACCDH01 (sample SAMN15323433, study PRJNA562643) | freshwater metagenome | isolation source: river surface water | place: USA:Blue River Watershed | collected 2017-08-15
CATCATCGTCATGTCCATTCTGCGTCAGGCTCTCGGTACCGCCCAAACGCCGCCCAACATGGTGCTGGTGGGGCTGTCGTTGTTTTTGACCTTGTTCATCATGTCGCCGGTCCTCACCGAGGTGTACCAGCAGGCGCTGATTCCCTTTATGGACAAGGGCATGGCGTTCGAAACTGCGCTGGCCAAGGCCCAGGTGCCAATCAAGGCCTTCATGCTGGCGCAAACGCGTGAGGATGACATCGCCTTGTTCATGGAAATCGCCCGCAATGCGCCCGTGGCCTCACCCAAGGACGTGCCATTCACGACCTTGATCCCCGCTTTCCTGAGTTCTGAGCTCAAGAGCGCATTCACCATCGGTTTCCTGCTTTACATCCCCTTCGTCGTCATCGATCTGGTCGTGGCCAGTGTGTTGATGTCGATGGGCATGATGATGCTATCGCCCATGATGATTTCGATGCCCTTCAAGCTCATGCTGTTTGTGCTGGTTGACGGTTGGGGGCTGATCATGGGCTCCCTGGCGTCCAGCTTTGTTATCCCCTAGGAGTGATCCATGGATGTTTCTGCTGTGGTCGATCTGGGGCGACAGGCCCTCTGGATTTCCGTCTTGATCAGTGCGCCTCTGCTCGGTGTGGCGCTGGTGGTGGGTCTGGTCATCGGGGTGTTGCAGGCCGCCACCTCGATCAACGAAATGACCTTGAGTTTCATTCCGAAGCTCATGGCGCTGGCGCTGGCGCTTGCCATTTTCGGCAGCTGGCAGCTGGTCACACTGGTGGATTTTGCGCGCAGCATTTTCCAGCGCATCCCGACCTTGTTCTCCTGAGGCCGCCTGGCGGCATGCGCTCATGACGTTCCTGGCCAGCGACATCATCGAGCGCTTTTACATGTTTCTGTGGCCGATGCTGCGCATCTCGGCCCTGATGCTCACAGCCCCCCCTTTTTCCAGCAGCGTCTTCAACCTTCGGGTGCGCACCATCGTTGCGCTGTCGCTGACCTGGATGATTTACCCCCTCTACAACTGGCCGACCATCGACCCGCTGTCGGCACCGGGTCTGGTGGAGGTCTTCAACCAGATCGTCATTGGTGCCAGCATGGGTCTGGTGCTGCAGGTGGTGGTGGCTGCGCTGGTGCTGGCCGGCCACGCGATTTCCTCGGCCATGGGCCTGACCATGTCCAGCATGATCGACCCCAGTGTCGGTAACGTGCCCATCCTCTCGCAGTTCCTGATCATTCTGTCGACCCTGATATTTGTCGGTACGGGCGGCCATGCCATGCTGCTGGGCTTGGTGCTTGAGAGTTTTCGCTGGTTGCCGATCGGTCAGAGCCTGATGAATCAGGACGCTTATGGCCTGATCGTGCGCTGGAGTTCCATGATTTTCCTAGGGGGGCTGTTGCTGTCGCTGCCGGTGATGGTGGCCTTGCTCTTCATCAACATCGGGCTTGGCGTGGTCACGCGTGCAGCACCCAGCCTGAACATTTTTGCAGTCGGGTTTCCCGCGATGATCATTGCGGGCTTCCTTGTCCTGTTCGTGTCCATGGACAGCATTGGCGCGCGCATCAGCTGGTTGTGGGTCCAGGGTTTTGCCACTTTGCGCGCCCTGTTGGGAGCACCCGATGGCTGAGAACGGTTCCGATCAGGACCGGACAGAAGAGCCGACGGCCCGAAAACTGCGCAAGGCCAGGGAAGACGGTCAGGTCGCTCGATCCATCGAGTTGCCCGCTGCGGCCGTCGTGATCGGCAGTTTTTTGCTGATCTTGATGATGGGCGGCTGGTTGATGAGCCGCCTGGCCGAGCTGTTTGTCAGCTCTTTCATGTTCGACACCAAGACGCTGTCCAAGCCCGAGTTGCTTCCGATTGCGCTGGGCGAAAGCCTGCAGCAGGCCTTCGTGTTGTTCATCCCATTGATCCTGCTGACGATTGTGTTGGGCGTGATCGCCTCTGGGCTGACCGGAGGTTTCTTCATTTCGCTCAAGGCGGTGGCCCCCAAAGCTTCGAAGATCGACCCCATGCAGGGATTCAAACGCATGTTTGGCACGCATGCGCTGGTCGAATTGGCCAAGGCCATTCTCAAGTTCGTGCTGGTGACAGCGGTGTTGTGGGCTTCTATAGCCGCCAACACCGACACGCTGGTGGCCATTGGCCGCATGCCGCTGGAACCGGCCTTGTGGGCGGCGGGCATGATGATCGCCAAATCTGCCGTTTGGGTCGCGCTCAGCCTGGCCGTGATCGCCATGATCGATGTGCCTTTCCAAAAATACGAATTCCTCAAGCGTATGCGCATGACCAAGCAGGAGGTCAAGGACGAGATGAAGGACATCGAGGGTCGGCCCGAAGTCAAAGCCCAGATCCGCCGCCGCCAGCGCGAGATGTCCAATGCCCGCATGATGCAGCGGGTCAAAGACGCCGATGTGGTGATCACCAACCCTGACCACTTTGCTGTGGCGCTCGAATACGACCCGGCGGGTGACGGTGCGCCGGTTCTGGTGGCCAAGGGCACGGACTTCATGGCGCAGACCATCCGTGAGGAAGCGGCCCGCCATGGCGTGCAGGTTTTCCAGGCCCCCCCTCTGGCGCGTGCGCTGTACTTCACCACCGAGCTGGAGCAGCCTGTGCCCGAAACCCTCTACCATGCCGTGGCACAGGTGATCGCTTATGTGTACGGATTGGAGGCCTCACAGCCCGGCCGTGGCCAGATCCAGAAGCCCAACCCCCAGGTGCCTGCGGACATGCAATTCGACGCGAATGGCCGCAAGGTCGATACCTGACCCTTTTGCCATGAAGAAAAAACCAGCCCCACCCCCTGCTCAGAATTCCACGATGGCCTCGGTTTTGGGAGGCCTGGCTGTATTGGTCGCTGTGGGTGCGCTTTACCACTTCTATGCCGATTCGTCTCCCCGGCCGATGGTGGTTGAGGTTTATATGGACAAGCAGTGTGAGCTGATCGATGGCGCATTCATGGCTGTGGCCGAGCCCGATGGTGCACGGGCCAATTTTGACAAGGGGCTGGCTGTTCTCAACACCTTCTCTGACTCGCGCATCGTGATCCGCTCTAACCCCGCCTACCCGAGCTTTTCCTACGAAAGCACCAAGGTCAAGGCCAGTCCGAAAGTGGTAATTCCGGTGCAGTGCGAAACCGGACGTATCGACAAGACACTGGACGCCATGCGTCAGCAATTCAGGAGCCGAGAGCGATGAAAAAGACACAAGTCATTTCGGGTGCAGGCGAGCACCAGGTCGCCTTGAGTCCTGACCAGCGCCTGGCCGGAAGCAAGCGTGGGAACCGTCAGTCGGTCCCTGCCGAGTCCCCGGCTTTGGCACGCAAGAAACGGTCGGTTGCCAGCCCTGAACTCAAGAATTCCCCGCTCGAGTCGATTCCAGAACACACGGGTGAAGCATACGGATCCGATCTGGAATCGCGGATTCGGCAACTTGGGCAGGTGACAGAACACCTGCGCGCTGAACTCGAGACATTGACCAGGACATCCGCAGGCAAGGGGTGACCGGTCAGGCCCCTGAACCATGGACGATGGCATGAAGAAAAAACAGACGCTGAAAAAGCTGGACGATCAAGCGCGTGTCGAGCCCAATCTGAACGCCGCCTTGCAGGACGTGCCAGCGCCCGCTGTGGCTGAACCCGCTGCCGAAGCCGTGCAACCTCCTCCCGCACCGGCCAAATCCGCCGCGGCTCCGGCTCAGAGTGTGCCTCCAGCTTCGGCTGTGCAGGCTGACGTGGCATCGTTGCAAGGGCAATTTGCCAAGCTCTCCGGCGCTGTGCTCGACGCCGCCGAGGTGGCCAACCGCTCGGCCGAGGTGGCCAACCGCATCAGTTCCAGCTTCGAGAGTCAGATGACGCAATTGAGCGCTGCTGCTTTCACCACCCGAAAGATCAACACCATCTTGATCGGTGTCACGGCGGGCCTCATGCTGATTGCCCTGGTGATCTTTGCTGTGTTCAGCGCCCGTCTGAGCAACCGTGTCAATGAACTTGACGAGATGCTCCTGGCTGTGGGCAAGCGGACAGTGGAGCTCAATGCCGGTATAGCCTCGTTGGAGTCGCTCACTGCGCACACCAAGGACCTGTCGGCTAGGCAGGTGGCCATGGTGGACGTTCAGGCGCAGGTTGAGAGCAAAATCAGCGATGCACTCAAAAAATCTGAATCTCTGATGCAGACCATGCCCAACCGGGCAGCGCAGCAAATCACCCAGGCCAGCGCCAACCTGACCCGGGAAGTGCAGTCGATCAACAGCAAATTGCAACAGCAGTCCAAGGCGGTTCAGACCTTGGGTGACGAGGTCAAGAGCCTGAAGTCCGACATGAGCAATGTCAACGCGCTCAAGCGCGATGTGAATGCCCTGGTGGTTTTACAAAAAGACCGCGTGCTTGAGCAGTTGCAAAAGCCACCGGCACAGGCACCAGCACCGGTGCAAGCGGCCAAACCCAAGGACTCGCCGCTGCAGTTCCCACGCCCCAAACCCGCAGATTAAGTCCGGCCCAAGCCAGACGCCCACGGCCCACGCTGCTGAAAGCACGTGGGCCGTTGTCTTGGCGCTGTCACCCCGGGTCGGCTACCCATGATGTCCTGACAGGCGCGCCATGTCTCGTTCAAAATCAATAATCTGCTATAAATGACAAAATCATCATTTTGGTGACATCGGGCCGAATCTTCAACGGCCATCGGGTGGCCCGGGCCCACGTCCTTGCGCAAGGAGTCAGCGTTTTGCTTTTCCCCAACATGATTGGCCAGAGTGCGGCGATCGAGGTCGTGCGGGACATGATCGGGACCTTGTCAAATTCCTCTTCGACCGTGCTGATCACTGGTGAAAGTGGCACAGGCAAGGAGTTGGCAGCCCAAGCCCTGCACCTGCAGGGGCAGCGCAAGTCTTCCCAGTTTGTCCCTATCAATTGTGGCGCGATCCCCAAGGACCTCATCGAGAGTGAGCTTTTTGGACACATCAAGGGTGCTTACACGGGTGCGCTGGCGGACCGCCGGGGCCGCTTTGAAATGGCCGATGGCGGCACATTGTTCCTCGACGAGGTGGGTGAGTTACCGCTGGACATGCAGGTCAAACTGCTGCGCTGCTTGCAGGAACGATCGGTGGTGCCTTTGGGCTCAAACCGGGCCATTCCTTTTGATGTGCGCATCGTGGCCGCTACCAACCGCGATCTGGACGATGAAGTCGCCGCGGGCCGATTCCGCGAGGATCTTTACTACCGGCTCAATGTGCTGCCCTTGAAACTCGCCCCCTTGCGCGAGCGAGGGGATGACATTCCGGCTTTGCTCGAGCATTTCAGTCGCAAATTCGCCCAAGAGGGCATGGCACCGGTGCAGTTCGCGCCGGACCTGCTCGATGCCCTGCAGCACTACGATTGGCCGGGCAATATCCGGGAGTTGTCCAACCTGGTTGACCGTTTCTCGACCTTGTTTGCCGGGCAGCAACTCAGCTTGCGATCGATCCCGGGTTGGCTGCTTCCCAAGGGCTTGGCCAAGGACAGCCCGTCGACCCGGTGGACACCCGCACAGGTGCGACCGGCAGAGCCCGAACCCGATATCCTTGAGATGGTGCAGAGCATCAGTGGCGACACAGGAAGCGGTGACAGTCCCTTAAGCATCTCGGGTGTTGCGGATGCGCCCACCCAGACGTACGCGCCCTCAGGATCATCAGTCACAGGCCACCGTGCTGCATTACCCCCTGACGGCCTGTCCCTCAAGGACCACCTGATGGACATAGAGCGGGATTACATCCAGCAAGCGCTTGAACGCAGCCAAGGCAATGTCTCAAAAGCCGCTCGTTTGCTGAGCTTGCAGCGAACGACCCTGATTGAAAAGATCAACAAACTGGGTTTGAAAGGCCCCGTCGAAGCAGACCCGGTCGTCTAAGGCTTGTCCATCACCATCCAGAACGGATGGGGCTCGGTGGCCAACTGCAGGCAGGACTGGTTGCCGCTGTACGTGTAGAAAACGCAGGCATAGCGGTCACCGGCGGTGCTTTTGTCCTGGGTCCAGTAGTTCTCGACCTGTACGCTTGGAAAGATCTGAGAGTTGATGGCTGGGTTCTTACACCTGGATTGTGTCAGGCGATCGACTTCCCCCGATGTCGGCAGACGCCATTTCTGCCCAGAGGCGGCCGCCACTTCGGCCACATACCGCTTGGCTTCGTCAAAGTTCAGCAGGAGGGGGTTGCCCACACACTGACCGCCCATGAAGCGTTCGCCGGCATTGCAGCGGTACCAGCGCAGCCCTGTTTTGGGCTCCACGGCGGTTCCGCTGTCTTCAAGTGTCCAGCCATCGACCTGTCCGGCCTGAAAGAATGCGCCGCACTGGGGTGGCTCCTGGTAGCGGTCGCATCCGGCCAGTGCCATCAACCCAAAGAGCACCAACGGCCAGGCGGCAGGCCGAATGCGATCAGGGAAAGTCTTGTGCTTCATGACGGCTATTGTCGGGTTCTTTGCGATGGCACCACAAGTCAGCGCTGTATTTTCCGCAGCAAACGGCGGTTGATGAGGGACGTGATGGGGGCTAACTCGGGTTATGCTCTGACAAGGAAGAGGGGCAGGCTGCTCATGCCGATTCAAGATTTCCGCGCTGTGGCCGATTCTTCCAGTACCCCAAGGCCTGTCCGTCAAGCCTTGCCATTCGCATTGAGGTTCCTGCGGAGTCAAGAGATACCATGGATTTTGCAACCATCATCGGCTTTGTGGCCACCTTTGGCCTGATCATCATGTCCATGGGCGACCCTGGGCCCTTCATCGACATGCCATCGGTGTACATCGTCATCGGCGGCACGCTCACGGCCGTTCTGGCCAGAAGCTCGTTTCCAGAGTTCATTGGCTCCATCGGCGTGGCCATGAAGACGGTCAAGCACAAGATCGACAAGCCCGAGGCCCTGATCGAACAACTGATCAACCTCGGCACCATTGCGCGCAAGGACGGCATGATTGCCCTCGAGGGGCAGGAAATTGCCAACCCTTTTATGGCCCGAGGCGTTCGCATGCTGGTGGACGGGACGGACCCGGCGCTCATCAAGAGCACCCTGGAGCGCGAGATGGCCATGATCCGCAGCCGCAACGCCGATGGTATGGCTTTCATCGCCTCGGCTCAGGATATTGCACCGGCCATGGGCATGATCGGTACGCTGGTGGGCCTGGTCATGATGCTGGGCAACATGAGTGACCCCAAATCCATCGGTCCGGCCATGGCCGTGGCCTTGCTGACCACCTTGTACGGGGCGGTCATTGCCAACGTGATTTGCATTCCGATGAACCAGAAGTTGGGCAAACTTGACTCTGCCGAAGCCCTCAACCACGAGCTGATCATCGAAGGCGTGCTGTTCATCCAGAGCGGGGGCAATCCCCGCATGCTGCCAGACCTGCTGTCGCCGTTTGTCGAGCCCAAGGCACGCGCCAAGCTTGAAGCTGCCTCGGGCAACTGACACCGCAAGGATTGAACGTGGCGGATAACGATAAGCTGGCGGCTGAGGCACCTCCCGAGGACCCTCCTGCGCAAGAGGAGTTGGCCAAAGAGGAGGCGGCTGAAGAGGTCGAGGTTGCCAAGAAGAAGGCGGACCCTGCCCAGGATTGCCCCAAGTGCGAGGAGTGTGCGCCTTGCAAACCGGGCGCACCTGCCTGGATGGCGACATTCGCCGACATGGCCACGCTGCTCATGGCGTTTTTCGTGCTGATCCTCTCGTTCGCCGAGATGAACGTGCCCAAGTTCAAGCAGATCAGTGGCTCACTCAAGAACTCCTTTGGTGTTCAGCGCCTGATCCCTGTGGTGGAGTCGCCCAAAGCGCAGAGTCTGATTGCGCGAAACTTTTCGCCTTCCGTTGCGGAGTCGACGCTGCTCGACACCATTCGCCAGCAGACCACCGAGGACCGCCTTGAGAACGTGGAGCTCAAGACCGATGTGGCGCCACCCTCAGCCCAGCAAGCGATCGAGACCTTGCGTCAGGCCCTTGCGCAAGAAATCAGCCGGGGCGAGGCAGAAGTCAAGTTCCAGGGTGGCAAGGTGGTGGTCGAGATCACGGCCACGCCCAGTGGCAGCGCTGGGCCGAAAGGTTCTCAGCAAGGCGGCAACGCCAGCGGCGCGCAGCAGGGTGGAGCCGCCGCCAATGGCACCCAGCAGGGCGGTGCTTCAGCCAGTGGCGCCCAGCAGGCCGGCGCTGCTGCCAGCGGCAATCGGCAAGCCGGTAGTGCGGCCAAAGGCGCCCAGCAGGCCGGCGTGGTGCAGCAGGGCGAGATCGAGTTTTATGCCAAGGTGGCCGAAGCCCAGGCTCAGGTGGCCACGGCGGTGGAAGTGCGGGATGTGCGTGGTGCGGCCAAAGACAGTTCAGGTCAGCGCCGTGGCGGTGTCGAAGAGGCCACGTCTGCCTACCAGCGGTTGCGTGCCGAGATGTCCAAAGAAATCGAAAGCGGCAAGGTCGAGATTGAGCGCGACGGTGCTCGGGTCATCGTGCGTTTGACGGAGCAGGGCGCTTTCCCCTCTGGCCGTGCGGATCTGCAACCGGGTTTCATGAAGACCCTTGGGCAGGTGGCGCAATCCTTGGGCAAGACCCGCGGTCGGGTGTTCATTGAAGGGCATACCGACAACGTGCCGGTCATGTTCAGCGACCGCTTCAGATCCAACTGGGACCTGTCCGGTGCCCGGGCCGGTGCCGTGGCCGATTACATGTCGGCCAACGGCCTGGCGGCAGGTCGCATCAGCGTGGCGGGTTACGCCGACACCCGGCCGATCGACAGCAACGACAGCGCCAATGGCCGCTCACGCAACCGTCGCATCGAGGTGATCATCGACGGGGCCGACAAGTAGTCGCGTCAGTTGGCTGTGTTGTTGGCCCAGTGGCTGCGCAGCAAGGCCAACTCATCGTAGCCTTTTTGTTCGCGCCGGTTCTGCGCTACACGCAAGGCCCGCTCGGCGCCTTCGGCCAGTTTTTCCATTTTCAGAACCTCTTGCTCGTCACGCTGCAGACGTGAACGAACCTGCCCCACCGCCGAACCCATTTTCTGTTCCTCAGCCTCGAGCTTGCTGCACGCCGATTGCAGCTGTGCAATGAAGGCCCGCGTGTTCAGGCGCTCCCGCATGGAGCGGCTTTGACCATCTCTGACATGGTCCTGCCCCTGGTATTCGGCAATCAGGGTCCTGATCCGAGACAGATTGGTTTGCAGGGACATCAGACGGGACTGTGCAGCCATCAATTCTTGGCGCGTGCGGTCGGCCTGCTGGCGGGCTTTTTCAATCAGGATGGGCCAGTGGCCTGTCAAAGAAAGGGACATGAATGTGGTGCAGTATGAGAAGGGCGGCGATCAATCACCGTGACATGACTGCGGCCAGTTCGGTCTGGCAGCTGTCGAAGTCAAAGGGCTCATGCATGTCCTGACGGAGGAATGCCTCCATGGCTGGTCGAAGGCGAATCGCTTCGTCCAGATCCGGGTTGCTGCGGGCTTCGTAGGCGCCGATCTGGATCAGGTCCTGGTTCTGTTGGTAGAGCGACCAAAGCCGCCTGAACCGGTTTGCCCGGGTCAGTGTTTCGGGGTCGATCAGGTTCGGCATCACGCGTGAAATCGAGCCATTGAGGTCGATGGCTGGATAGTGGGCAGCGTCCGCCAGCTTGCGCGAGAGCATCACCTGACCATCGAGCGAGGCCCTGGCAATATCGACAATCGGATCGTTGCTGTCATCGCCTTCGGCCAGCACGGTGTAGATCGCGGTGATGCTGCCGATGCCATGGCGCCCGACGCCTGCGCGTTCAATCAGGGTCGGCAACAGGGCGAACACCGAGGGCGGATAGCCCTTGGCTGTGGGCGGCTCGCCGATCGCCAGACCGATTTCGCGCTGGGCATGGGCCACACGCGTCAGGCTGTCCACCAGCATCAGCACGTTCTTGCCCTGGTCCCTGAAATACTCCGCAATCACATGCGTCATCTGGGTGGCCTTCAGGCGCAGCACCGGCGACACGTTGGCCGGCGCGGCCACCAGCACAGATTTGGCCAGCCCCTCGGCACCCAGGGATTCTTCGATGAAGGCCTGAACCTCGCGACCACGTTCGCCGATCAGGCCAATCACGACCACATCGGCTTCAGTGAACCTTGTCAGCATGCCCAGCAGCACACTCTTGCCCACGCCCGAGCCGGCAATCAGGCCCAGCCGCTGGCCGCGGCCAATCGTCAGCATGCCGTTGATGGCCTTGACGCCCACATCCAGGGTTTGCCGGATCGGGCCGCGCTCCATCGGGTTGATCGGGCAGCCCTGCAGGCTCAGTACCTCCGGGCAGTCGGGCAATGGGCGACCATCGAGCGGTTGACCCCGGCCATCCAGAATGCGACCCAGCAGGGCCGGCCCCAGTCGAACACGGGCGCTGTGGCTGAGCACCCGCACCTGAGCCCCAGGGCCAATGCCGGCAGGCTCGCTGTAGGGCATCAGAAAAAGTGTTTTGTCGTGAAAACCGACCACTTCGGCCTCGACGGTTTGGCCCGATTGGCCACGCACTTCACAAAGAGCACCCAGAGGTGCCATGATGCCGCGGGTCTCCATGCGCAAGCCGACCAGCCGCACCAGCGTGCCGCTTTTTTCGGGCGGAGGGGCTTTCAGATGGCGCAGATGGTCTGCAGCGCACAGGGCGAAATCACTCATGCCTTGAATTCCCGGTGTCAGTGGCTTGTGCATCGCCCAGCAATTGCCGCGACAGCACCTCCAGTCGGTGTTCGATCAGGTCCTCGACCAGACTGTCATTGACCTCCACGCGCACACTGCCCGGTTGCAGGCGTGCGTCAGCTTCCAGACGGAGCCCCTTGGTGGCATCACCCAAACGCCGCAAGCGCTCGAGATCGTCGGGATGGAGGCACACCACCGCTTTGTCGGCCGGTTGGTCCAGGTGCGCCAGACATTGCCGAACCAGCTGCTCGATGGCTGCCCCCGAGAGGTTCAACTCGGCACGCACCAGTTGTTCAGCCAAGTGCAAGGCCAACCGTTTGAGGGGCTCGAACAACTGCTCTTGGTCGGCTGCCAGGTTTTGCAGCGAACCGACCACATGCGTCAGCAGCGTTCGATCGTGCGCCTGTTCGTCTGCCTGTGCCTGTTCGGCTTCCAGTTTGCCCTCAACTCGGCCTGCTGCAAGGCCCTCGGCATAGGCCGCCACACGGATGGCTTCCAGTGCTTCGGGATCCATATAGCCCTGAGTACCGTCCTGTCCGCTTGGTCCATCGTTTTCGGCGTTGCTTTCTTGGCCGGCTTCTGGATCCGGCAGCAGCTCGATGTCCTGGAGTCCGGCGGGTTCGAGGCTGGTGGCTATCAGCGGGGCATCCTGGTTGATGATGCGCCAGGGGCCAAAGCCGGCCACCTGCGCATCGTCCCAGTTCAGCCGCAGGAAAGCCGGCGCTGCGCTTTTGACCTGCATCAGCGGGTCGATCCTCCAGGACTGCGGCTTGTGAGAATCAGACAATGTCATCGCCACGCCCTGCCAGCACCAATTCGCCCTTGTCGGAAAGCTTGCGTGCGGTACGCATGATCAGTTTCTGGGCTTCTTCCACGTCGGTCAGGCGCAACGGGCCTTTGGCTTCCATTTCGTCGATGAACATGACGCGGGCACGCGAAGACATGTTGTCGAAGAACTTGTCTTTGACGAACTCCGGAGCCCCCTTGAGCGCGGTCATGAGCAGGTCCGGCTCGATGTTGCGCATCAGGATCTGGATGGCGCGGTTGTCCACCGACGACAGGTTTTCGAAAGTGAACATGTTGTCCTGGATCTTCTGCATCAGATCTGAATCCAGTTTTTCCAGCCCGCCCATGATGTTCGATTCGAGGTCGACCTTGACGAAGTTCATGATCTTGGCGGCAGCCTTGATACCGCCGAAGCTCGAAGATTTGGCCGACGAACTGGATGAGAACTGCTTCTTCATGATCTCTTCCAGTTCGTCCATCGCCGTGGGTTGCACGGTGTCCAGGCTGGCCACGCGCTGGATGATTTCGGGTCGGCTTTCAGGTTCCAGGAAGTTCAGCACATCGGCGGCCACGTCGTACTCGAGCACCGACAGAATGATCGCGATCACCTGCGGATGTTCGCCGCGGATCATGTCGGCAATCGATCGGGCGTCCATCCATTTCAGGATTTCCAGGCCCTTGCTGCCCTGACCCGGCATGATGCGCGACAGAACCGACAGGGCCTTGTCTTCACCCAGTGCCCGGCGGAACACCTTCTCGACGTAGTCGCCAGTGCCCAGACCCAGGCTGGTTTGTTTCTTGAGTGTGGCCACGAATTCATCGAGCACCACATTGACCGCCTCCTGAGACAGGTCGGCCACGGACATCATCGCCCCGCCCAGCGCCTGAACCTCGCGCGGGTTGAGGTAGCGCAAGATCTCTGCGGCCTGCTGTTCGCCCAGCAAGAGCATGAGCACGGCGGCGCGCTGCGAACCGGTGAGTTGATCGAGCTCCTCTCGAAGCTCCTCGCTCATGGTCAGATCGGCGATGTCCGGCGCCTGAGAGCCGTCCTTGGCATCTTTGGCGTCCTTGTCCTTGCCGGTTTTGCCTGCGGCTTTGGCATCTTTGTCCTTGGCGGCTTTGTCGTCTGGTTTTTTGGTGGCCATGGCGGCGTCCTTTTAGCTGCGGGGGATTCAGGTCGTCTTGATGGTGATCATGCCCTTGAGCACGTTCGCCACGCGGGCCGAGTCTTCGGCCACCAGCATCCGGATGAGGGCCACCTTGTCGTCGTAGGTGTTGGCGGTGTCGAGCATGTCGATGGAAATGCTGGACTTCTTGGGCTTGAGCTTGGCCTTGATGTCTTCCAGACTCTCGCCTTCGCCGATCTGGATCATGCGCATGTTCTCTTCGGTCAGCTCGCCGTCGGCCAGGGCTTTCTTGGCGGCTTCGGCTTCGTTTTGCTTGTTCTGGCCGGTGATGGCCAGCATCAGCGGCCGGACGACGATCAGCAGGAAGATGATGAAGATCAGACCAATCAAACCCATCTTCATCTGGTCTTGGACGGACTGGTCGGTGTACCAAGGGATGGTGTCGAGGTTGTCCGCAGGCTCAAAGCGTGCCGGCACCACCGAGACCACGTCGCCGCGGTTGGATTGGAAGCCCACCACACTGCGCACCAGCTCCTGCATGCGCTCCATTTCCTGTGGGGTGAAGTTGACGGTGGTGGGGGCCTGGGCGTCTTTCTTGTCGCCGTCCTTGGAAGGCGGGGTCGGGCGCTCGTTGATCACCACCGCCACACTCACGCGTTGCACACCACCGGTGGCGTTGCTGATGCGGCGAATGGTCCGGTCGATCTCGTAATTTCGGGTCTGGCGGCTGCTCAGGGTTTGGCCCGATTCGGATTGTCCTTTGTTGGCGTCCACCCGGGTGTCGGTTTCCATGGTGGCTTGCGCTGGCGGCCGGTTGGACAGGGCGCCTGGCACGCCTTCGGCATTGAGCTTGACCCCCCGATCTTCGGCCAGCACTTCGGAACGGGTCTTGGGACCTTTGTCGCGCGTGTCGTAATCTTCAGTGGTGCTTTCAATTTGTGTGAAATCCAGCGTCAGGTTCACCTGCGAGCGCACATTGGCCTCGCCCACCATGGGTGCCAGGATCTGGATGATGCGGTTGCGGTACACCTCTTCGAGCTGTTGCTTGTGCTGGGTCTGGGCAGCGGTCAGACCGAGCTTGAGCTCGCTGGCCGACTCGGTCAGCAGCTTGCCCACGTTGTCAACCACGGTCACATGATCGGCCGTGAGGTAGGGCACGCTGGAAGACACCAGATGCACGATGGCCTGCACCTGCGAGGCCGAGACGGCGCGGCCCGGATGGGGCGAGACCACCACCGAAGCTTTGGGCGGGGTGCGGTCGCGCACGAACACACTTTGTTTGGGTGCAGCCAGGTGGACCCTTGCGCTTTGGATGGTGGCGATCTGCAAAATGGATCGTGCCAGCTCCTGCTCCATGGCTGCGTTCACTTGCACCTGCTCCATGAACTGGCTGGTGGTCATGGACGATTGGCCCTTGAGGGCCTCCAAGCCGGTGGTGCCGCCTCGGGGCAAACCCTGCGAAGCCAGGAAGATGCGGGCCTCGTGGTAACGGTTGCTTGGCACCTGCAGGTGCCCGGTGGCCGAGTCGATGCGGGGTTCGAAAGCACCTTTGCGCAAGGCGTCAAAGGCGGCCTGCTGATCGCTCTCGGTCAGGCCGGGCATGACTGGCTTGTAGGGCGTGGCATTCATGGCCATGTAAACCATGCCAAACAGGATCAGGATGCCCAGTGCCACGATCCCGGGCAGGGCCTTGCGCACGGCCGGCTGGCTGACGATCTGCTTGGCTTGCGTGACCAAGAGCGACTCGCGCTTGGGCGGAGCGGTTGGGGTGAGCGCGGTGCTGCCGGACGCTGCGGGCGGCGAGGTCGTGGCCAGGGCGTTGCCGCCAGCAGGGGCAGAGGCGGGCGCCAAATCGGCGCTGGCAGGGTTGAGGGTTGCGGTCGTCATGGTCGGGTTCTCACATTCGTGTGTTCAGGCCTGCGGTCATCACACCGGCATGCTCAGGATGTCGTCATAAGCACGCATCACTTTGTTGCGGATTTGCAGCGTGGTCTCGAAGGCCAGCGACGATTTCTGCATGCCCAGCACCACCTCGGTCAGGGGTACTTCGCCACGCTCATACGCCGCTTGCAGTCCGCGGGCATGGGTCTGCGTGGCGTTGACTTGCTCGACTGCGTTTTTCACCAAATCACTGAACGGCGGTGCCTGGACCCGCTCGGATTGGCCGGAGATCGCTGCCGGCGTGGGCAGCTCGGCCGAGGCCTGCGCCTGAACACTGCGCAGGGTCTGCAACATGGATTGGATATTCGCTTGTGAATTGATGCGATCGATCATGGTGTGCCTTTCCTCGGTCAGGATGCTTTGGCCAGAGCCAGGCTCAGACCGTTCTCACGCAGCCGGGCCATTTTGTAGCGCAGGGTGCGCGGGCTGATGCCTAGCCGCTCAGCGGCTTCGTTTTTGCTGCGGGTGGCAGCCAGTGCCGCCAGAATGATTTGATGTTCGTTTTGTTTGACGGCCTGGCTCAGGTCGGTATCGGCCGGGGTTTCAACCACCAGCGCGGTTTGCGCACCGGCGGCCGATGCGGTCACCTCTGGCCATGCGGTTGACGACTCGTGGCCGACCCAGTCGTCAAACATCAGCTGGGCCGCGCCAATGGTGCCGTCCACGCTCAACACGGTGGCCCGCTTGATCACGTTTTCAAGTTCACGCACATTGCCCGGCCAGGGGTACTGCAGCAGCAGATTGCGCGCTTCCACGGTCAGCGGCCAACGCATGCCGGGACGCCCGAATTTGTTCAGGCAATGCGCCACCAAGGGCATGATGTCGCCCGGCCGCTCGGCCAGCGGCAACAGACGCAGCTTGAAGGTGGCAATTCGGAAGTAAAGGTCTTCGCGGAATTCGCGGGCCAGCATGGCTTGTCGCAGGTCCTTGTTGGTGGCCGCGATCACACGCACATCCAGCCGAATGGGGCTTTGCCCGCCCAGCCGGGTCAGCTCACGCTCTTGCAACACACGCAGCAGCTTGGTCTGCAGATGCGGCGACATCTCGGCGATTTCGTCCAGAAACAGGGTGCCGCCCTGGGCCTGCTCGAACAGGCCCTTGTGGTCACGGTGCGCATGGGTAAAGGCCCCACGCTCGTGGCCAAACAGCATGTCTTCAATCAGGGCGTCCGGCATGGCGGCGCAGTTGCAGGCCACAAAGGGTCCGTTGGCCCGGGGCGATGCTTCGTGCAGCACCCGTGCAAGCACCTCCTTGCCAGCCCCGGTAGGGCCAATCAGCAAGGCCGTCACATCGGTCTGTGCCACACGACGGGCCAGGGCCAGCAAGCATTGGCTGGCCGGGTCCACGAACACGGCCTCCAGAGGGTGCTTGGCCACAGCGGGATGGACAGCGGGTTCGGCGGCAACAACCGGCTTGGCAGGCGCGGCCGGTGGTGTCGCCGCCTCGGGCATAGAAAGTAGGCCGGCCAGATCACGCCAGCGGCGCGCAGTCCAGTCGTCGGCGCGCACCACATGGCGCACGCCGGCGTGCGCCACGGCCATGGCAAGGTCCAGCGCACCGGCATCCAGTCGGCACACCAGAGGGCGCTGCAGCCCTGCACGGGCCAAGGTGTCTTGCACGCTGGTCAGCGTGTCGGTGTCGTAGCGAAGACGCAGCACCACACAGCTGGCATGGGCGGCGGCTTCAGGCAGGTCGTCCAGGGTGCGAATGGCATGAACTTGCCACCCGGCGGCGGCCAGTTGTTCGCGTTCATGCGATCCGAGTGTGGCGGTCGGATCCAGCCAGACCGCGCACAACTGCTCTGCGGCAACGTCTGCGGCGGCAAAATCGATTCGGCTGTTCATCCTGGCTGGTCCTTCTTGCGGTGAGATCAGCGGCAAGACGCAAAAGGTGTGCCAGCACACAAAACCCCCGATTTGCCGGTCTTTTTGCCGCTTATGTCGGGGTTTTGGCGGCCGCAGTCTTGTGCAGGCCGCCGGGGTGTCGAAAAATCAACAGCCCATTCAGGGGGCCGGGCACTGCCGGTAGGCGCTTTGCAGGCAGCGCTGGGCTTCCTGTTTGGCCAGGTCGATGGTTTTCTGGTTGAGCTTGTAGGAGGCGTAGTCGCGGATCAATCCCGCCTCAGATCGGCCGTTGCGCAACGCCACATCTGACCAGACATAGGCTTTGTAGGGGTCGGCCTTGCCGGCATCGCCAGACAAATAGACCTGCGCCGACATCATCTGCCCGGCCGAATGGCCTTGGCGGGCCGCCTTACCGAACCAATCGAGCGCCAACGCAGCGTTGGCGGGTGTGCCCACCCCCTCGTGGTAGGCCTGGCCCAGCATGTACTGCGCATCGGGCAGTGATTGCCGGGCCGCCAGACCAAACCAGACCAGAGCCTCGCGGGGGTTGCGCTCCACACCATGGCCGTAGGCGTACAGGGTGCCAATGTTGAATTGGGCGGTGGGGTCGTTCTGGGCGGCGGCCTTGCGGTACCAGGCCATGGCCTCGACATAGCTTTGCGGCACGCCCAGGCCATGCTCGTGCAGGTAGCCAATATTGGTCTGGGCCTTGACGTTGCCCTGGTCGGCCGCGGTCCGCCAGGCCCGCAAGGCGGTGGCATGGTGACCGCGCTGCAGGGCCGCCACGCCGATCTCCAGGTTGTCAACGCCCGGGGCCAGCGCTGCAGCCGCAGGCGCTGGTGCGGACAGGGCGGGCTTGTTGGCCAGGGCCGGCCAGGCACCGCCCATGCTGGCAGCGGTGAACAGGGCGAGGGCCAGCTTTGTGGCCAAGGGGGCAGTGCGCGTCATGAGGTTGATCGATTCAAGATGAGCCACGTGGCGGCTTGGGGGGTTTGGCTTCAAAGCCCCGGCAGTGTCGCCCATCGGCCTGCAGCACGTCGCGGCAAGGCAGTTGTGGGCTTTTGAAGCCCATCTGGCGACACAAATAGGGCCAGCGAGGCTCGTAGGTCAGGCCAAAGTGTCGGCATTGCCAGCAGTCTGGCGCCGAAGCTGGGCTCTCAGGCGGGGCTGTCATCGTTGGCAGTGCGGGCCGAGGCTTGCTGTTGGGCGCGTGCGGCCAGGGCCGCCTGCTCCTCGGGGGTGCGCGGCGGGGGGCGCCGGGAATGCCCGGTCCAGGTCAAGCCATCGTCGTGCTCGCCGTTGCGCCGCTCGCGCACGTAGCGCCACACCTGCCAGCCGAGCAACAACACAAACACCACGGCAACCACATCGCCCGCGAGTTTGCCCAGGTCAATGCCCTTGGGCAGCAGCAGTTCGGGTTGGGTCCACAGCGCGATCAGCAGGAAGGCCGCTACCAGCAAAAACAGGCGGATCAGCCGGCAACTGGGGCAGTTGCGCTTCTTGGATGGTTCGGGCGGCAATGAACGCGGTGGCAAGGCGAACCCCTTGAGAGGCTGTGAAACAAACTTGATTATTCCAGAGTCCCCCAAATTGACCCAGTGCCGGGCTGGAAACGGGCCAGGGGAATGCCCGTGAAGGTCAGAAAAGAGCAAATCGG
>JACCDH010256945.1_pt1 | contig 17992 bp, 2 predicted proteins | sample 7442481 | NCBI WGS metagenome assembly JACCDH01 (sample SAMN15323433, study PRJNA562643) | freshwater metagenome | isolation source: river surface water | place: USA:Blue River Watershed | collected 2017-08-15
CACCGAAACCCTGATCGTCGACACCACCGCGCCGAGCGCCCCCACCGTGGCCCTGCCCGAAGCACCGGGCGGCATCAGCGCACTCGAAGCCGCCAACGGCACACCCCTCGTCGTCACGCTGCCTGCTGACGCTCGGGTCGGTGACACCGTCACCACCGTGGTGCTCGACCCCAACGGGGGCAGCACTGTGCTCACGCACGTCATTCAGGCCAGCGAGCTGCCCGCTGCTCAAGGCGGCACCGCCACGGGCACCGGTCCGTTCACCATCACCCAGACCATCCCGTCTACCGCCTTGACGGTCGACGGCCCCTGGACCACCAGCACCACCCTCACCGACACCGCAGGCAACACCAGCGTGCCGCAGCCAGGCGCCTTTGTGCTCGACACCACGGCCCCCGGCGTGCCCGGCGTGGCTTTGCCCGAGGCCGCCAACGGCGTCAACGCAGCCGAAGCGCTGAGCAACGGCGGTACACCGCTCAACGTCACATTGCCCGGCGATGCCGGTGTGGGCGACACCGTGACCACCGTGGTCACCTTGCCCACCGGCGGCACCCTCACGCTCACCCATGTGCTCACGGCCGCCGACATCACGGCCGGCAGCATCAGCCAGCTGATTCCCAGCAGCGCGCTCACGCAAGACGGCACCTGGACCACCAGCACCACCGTCACCGACCTCGCAGGCAACGCCAGTGCCCCGCGCACCGGCAGCTTTGTGCTCGACACCACGCCGCCATCGGCACCGGCAGCTGCACTGGCACCCGCCAGCGATTCCGGCACTGTGGGCGACAGCATCACCGCTGACAACACGCCCAGCATCAGCGGCACCGGCACCGCTGGCGACACCATCACCGTCACCTTCCCGGGCGGTGAGGTCAAGACCGCCGTGGTTGCCGCTGACGGCACTTGGTCCGTCACGCCCACCACCCCCCTGGCCGATGGTGTGAACACCATCACCGTCACCGCCACAGACCCGGCGGGCAACGTCAGCGCCCCCACCGCGCTGCCGATCACCATCGACACCACCGTGCCTGCAGCGCCCACGGCCGCGCTGGCCACCGTGAGTGACACTGGTACCCTGGGCGACAGCCTCACCAAAGACAACACACCCACTGTTCAAGGCACCGGCGCGCCCGGTGACACCATCACCATCAAGGACGCGGCGGGCAACGTCATCGCCACCGCCTTGGTCGACGCCAACGGCAACTGGAGCGCCACCACCACCACGCTGCCCGACGGCCTGAACACCCTCAGCGTCACCGCCACCGACCCGGCAGGCAACACCGGCCCCGCTGTGGCGCTGCCCCTCACCATCGACACCAGCGCACCCGCAGCGCCAGCAGCCGTGCTGGACCCCGCCAGCGACAGCAGCACCAAACTCGACGGCATCACCAGCGACGCCACGCCCACCATCAGCGGCACCGGCACCAACGGTGACACCATCACCGTCACCTTCCCCGGTGGCGAGGTCAAAACCGTCACCGTGGTCAACGGCGTCTGGAGCGTCACGCCCACCAACCCGCTGCTCGACGGCCTGAACAACATCAGCGTCACCGCCACCGACCCAGCAGGCAACACCAGCCCCGCCACCACGGTGCCCGTCACCATCGACACCACGCCGCCCGCAGCACCGCTGGCCGACGTGGCTGCCGCCAGCGACACGGGTGCCAGCAACACCGACAACATCACCAGCGACACCACGCCCACCATCAGTGGGGCAGGGGTAGCGGGTGACACCATCACCGTGACCTTCCCGGGGGGCGAAGTCAAAACCGCCGTGGTGGCGGCTGACGGCACCTGGTCCGTCACGCCCACCACCGCCCTCGGCACCGGGCTGAACAACATCACGGTCACCGCCACCGACCCGGCAGGCAACACCAGCGCGGCCACCACCGTACCCGTCACCATCGACACCACGGCTCCGCTTGCGCCCACCGTCAGCGCACAAGCCACCAACGACAGCACCCCGGTCATCACCGGCACCGCCACCCTCGGCGCAGGCGAAACACTCACCGTCACCGTCAACGGTGCCACCTACAACGTCACCGTGGGTGCAGGCGGCGTCTGGAGCCTCAACACCGGCGCCACCGCGCCGGTCAGCGGCACCCTGGGTGCGTTTGTCGATGGTCAGACCTACCCCGTGATTGCCACCGTCACCGATGCGGCAGGCAACGCCACCAGCGACACCACCACCGGCGAGCTGGTGTTTGACACCACGGCCCCCTCGGTGCCCACCGTCAACCCGCTGGCCACCAACGACAGCACCCCCGTCATCACCGGCACGGCCAATCTGCTGGCCGGTGAGACGCTCACCGTCACCATCAACTCTGCCACCTACAACGTGACCGTCGCCGCCAACGGCACCTGGCGTCTGGACACGGGCGCCACCACGCCTGCCAGCGGCACCCTGGGCGCGTTTGTCAACGGCACCAGCTACTCCGTCGTGGCCACCATCACCGACGCGGCCAACAACAGCACCAGCGACACCAGTAACTACGAACTGTTGTTCGACACCACCGCCCCCTCCGTCCCGGCAGGCGACGTGGCCGTGGCCAGCGACACCGGCATCAGCGCCACCGACAACATCACCAGCGACACCACGCCCACCATCGAGGGCACCGGCACCGCAGGCGACACCATCACGCTGTATGCGCCCAATGGCACCACCGTGCTCGGCACCGCCGTGGTCGACGCGGCGGGCAACTGGGCCATCACGTCCACCGCCTTGCCGCAAGGCACCAGTGCGCTGCAAATCACCGCCACCGACCCCGCTGGCAACACCAGCGCACCGGGCACCGTGAGCGTGACGATTGACACCACCGCGCCCGCAGCACCCGCCGCCGTGCTCGACCCCAGCAGCGACACCGGCACCCTGGGCGACAGCACAACCAAGGACAACACACCCACCCTCAGCGGCACCGGCGAGCCCGACGCCACCATCACCATCAAGGACGCCAATGGCAACGTCATTGCGACCGCCGTGGTCGATGGCGATGGCAACTGGAGCGCCACACCCACCACCGCACTGCCCAACGGCCTGAACGCCCTGAGCGTCACCGCCACCGACCAGGCGGGCAACATCAGCCAGCCCACTGCGCTGCCCATCACCATCGACACCACTGCGCCGGGTGCCCCTGCCGCCGCCCTGGCCAGCAGCAGCGACACCGGCATCGTGGGCGACGGTAAAACCGCCGACACGACACCGACCCTCACGGGCACTGGTACGCCCGGCGACACCATCACCGTCAAAGACGCCAGCGGCAACGTGATCGCCACGGCCACTGTGGCCCCGGACGGCAGCTGGAGCGCCACCGCCACCACGCCGCTGGCCGACGGTGTCTACAACCTGCAAGTCACCGCCACCGACCCGGCGGGCAACACCAGCGCGCCCACCACCGTGCCCGTCACCATCGACGCCACAGCTCCTGCCGCACCCACACCCGACGTGGCCGCCACCAGCGACACCGGCAGCAGCAGCACCGACAACATCACCAGCGACAACACACCCACCATCACGGGCACCGGCAACGCAGGCGACACCATCACGCTGTATGCGCCCAATGGCACCACCGTGCTTGGCACGGCCGTGGTCGACGGCAGCGGCAACTGGGCCATCACGCCCACCACTGCCTTGCCCGACGGCACCACCAGCCTCAGCGTCACCGCCACCGATCTGCAGGGCAACACCAGCGCACCGGGCACCCTGAGCGTCACCATCGACACCACTGCGCCCGCCGCGCCTGCAGCGGCTTTGGACAGCAGCAGCGACACGGGCAACCTGGGCGACAGCAAAACCAACGACACCACGCCCACGCTCAGCGGCACCGGCACGCCCGGCGACACCATCACCATCAAAAACGCAGCGGGCACCACCGTGGGCACCGCCGTGGTCGATGCCAACGGCAACTGGAGCACCAGCACGTCCACGCTGGCCGAAGGCCTCAACGCCCTCAGCGTCACCGCCACCGATCCGGCCGGCAACACCAGCGCACCCACCGCGCTGCCCATCACCGTCGACACCACCGTGGCCGCACCCGTCATCGCGCCCACCAACGGCGTGGGCGCGGTCTCTGGCACTGGTGAGCCTGGCGCCACCGTCACCCTCATGAACGGCGCTACCGTGCTGGGCACCGCCGTGGTCGACGCCAGCGGCAACTGGAGCGTCCCTCTGGCCGCTGCCGTGCCCAACGGCACCTCGCTCAGTGCCACCCAGACCGACCTGGCGGGCAACACCAGCGGCCCCGACACCGAAGCGGTGGACACCTCCGTTCCCGTCATCAACCCGACCAACGGCGTGGTCCTGACCGGCACCGGCAAACCCGGCGACACCATCGCGCTGACCTTGGCCGACGGCACCGTGCTGCGCGACGCCAATGGCGCACCCCTGACCGCCGTGGTCGACAGCAACGGCAACTGGACCGCCACCCCCGGCGCACCCGTGCCCGACGGCACCGTGGTCACCGCCACCGCCAGCTACGACGCAGACAACAACCCCGCCACCGCCCCGGTGGTGCGCTCGGTCACCGACAGCACCACCGTCGACGCTCTGCCACCCCCGGCCCCCGTGGCCAGCCTGGCCCTGGCCAGCGACAGCGGTCGCGTGGGCGATGGCTTGACCAACAACACCACACCCACCCTCAGCGGGGCGGGCGCCAGCCCGGGCGACACCATCACCTTGTACGCCCCCGACGGCACCACCGTGCTGGGCACTGCCGTGGTCGCGGCCGATGGCACCTGGTCCATCCCCGTGCCCACACCCCTGGCCCAAGGCACCCACAACTTCCAGCTCACCGCCACCGACCCCGTGGGCAACACCAGCGCGCCCACCACGCTGCCTGTCACCATCGACAGTAGCGCCCCTGCGGCGCCCACCGTTTTGCTGGAACCAGCCAGCGACAGCGGAACCAAGCTCGACAGCATCACCAGCGACAACACGCCCACCCTGAGTGGCACCGGCACGCCCGGCGACACCATCACCATCCGCGACGCCGCAGGCAACATCATTGCCACCGCCACCGTGGCCGCCAACGGCAGCTGGACAGCCACGCCCACCGCCGCCTTGCCCGAGGGTCTCAACACCCTCAGCATCACCGCCACCGACCCGGCCGGCAACACCGGCCCCGCAGCGGCACTGCCCCTGACCATCGACACCACCGCGCCAGCTGCGCCCACAGCGGTGCTGGCCAGCGCCAGCGACAGCGGCACCTTGGGCGATGGCATCACCAACGACACCACGCCCACCCTCAGTGGCACTGGCACGCCCGGCGACACCATCACCATCAAGGACGCGGCGGGCAACGTCATCGCCACCGCCGTGGTTGGGGCAGGGGGCACCTGGACGGCCACGCCCACCACCGCCTTGCCCGAGGGCCTGAACACCCTCAGCATCACCGCCACCGACCCGGCCGGCAACACCGGCCCGGCCACCGCGCTGCCCATCACTATCGACACCACCGGCCCTGCTGCACCTGCTGCCGTGCTGGCCCCCGTGAGTGACAGTGGCAAGCTGGGCGACAGCACCACCAGCGACACCACGCCCACGATTCAAGGCACCGGTTTTGCGGGTGACACCATCACCATCAAGGATGCGGCAGGCTCCGTCATCGCCACCGCCACCGTGGCCCCCGACGGCACCTGGTCGGCCACACCCACCACCGCCTTGCCCGAAGGCGTCAACACCCTCAGCATCACCGCCACCGACCCCGCTGGCAACACCGGCGCGGCCACCACGCTGCCCATCACCATCGACACCACTGCGCCCGCTGCCCCATCGGCCGCGCTGGCCAGCAGCAGCGACACCGGCACCGTGGGTGACGGCAAAACCAACGACAACACGCCCACCCTGAGCGGTACCGGCACGCCCGGCGACACCATCACCATCCAGGACGCGGCAGGCAACGTCATCGCCACTGCGGTGGTCGACGCCAACGGGCAATGGAGCGCCACCACGTCCACGTTGCCTGACGGCGTGAACAACCTGAGCGTCACCGCCACCGACCCGGCAGGCAACACCAGCGCCCCCACGGCGCTGCCCATCACCGTAGACACCAGCATCGGCGCGATCAGCATCGACGCCAGCAACGGCATCGGCGCCATCACCGGCACCGGCGAACCCGGTGCCACCCTGACCCTGAAAGACAGCGCCACCGGCGCGGTCATCGGCACCGTCACCGTCGCCCCCGACGGCAGCTGGAGCGTGCCGCTCACCTCGGCGCTGCCCGACGGCACCATCCTCAGCGCCACGCAGGTCGACGCGGCAGGCAACACCAGCAGCCCAGAAAGTGAAACCATCAACACCGCCATCCCGGTGCTCGCGCCCAGCAACGGCACGGTCATCACCGGCACCGGCAAACCAGGCAACACGATTTCAGTCACCGGCACCAACGGTGCCGTGATCGGCACTGCATTGGTGGACGCCAACGGCAACTGGAGCCTCACCCCCACCAGCCCGCTGCCCGACGGCACGGTCGTCACCGCCACCGACACCTCCAGCGGCCTGACCGACACCACCGTGGTCGACGCCACGCCTCCTGCACTGCCCGTGGGCGACGTGGCTGCTTCCAGCGACACCGGCACCAGCAACACCGACAACATCACCAGCGACACCACGCCCACCATCACGGGCAGCGGCGCCACGCCGGGCGACACCATCACGCTCTACGCACCCAACGGCACCACCTTGCTCGGCACCGCCGTGGTCGATGCCAGCGGCAACTGGGCCATCACACCCACCACCGCACTGAGCGATGGCGTGCAAGCCCTCAAGCTCACCGCCAGCGACCCGCTGGGCAACACCACCGCGCCGGTGACCCTGAACGTCACCATCGACACCACCGCACCGGCTGCGCCCACCGCCACACTCAGCAGTGCCAGCGACAGCGGCACCCTGGGCGACAGCATCACCAACGACACCACGCCCACGCTCAGTGGCACGGGTGAGGCGGGTGCCACCATCACCATCAAAGACGCGGCTGGCAATGTCATCGCCACCGCCGTGGTCGCTGCCAATGGCAGCTGGAGCGCCACCACGTCCACGCTGCCCGAGGGCGTCAATGCGCTCAGCATCACCGCCACCGATGCGGCTGGCAACACCAGTGCCCCAACGGCGCTGAGCCTGACCATCGACACCACGGCCCCCGCCACCCCGGCCGCGCCCGACATGACGGCCGCCACCGACCTGGGCGCCAGCCCCACCGACAACCTCACCAAAGACAGCACGCCAGACCTGGCCGTCACCGCACCGCCTGCCGGCGGCTCGCTGGTGCTGTATGTCGACGGCGTGGCCGTGGCCGCCACATACAACCCTGCCACCGGCACGCTCACACCCAATGTGGCGTTGACGGACGGTGCGCACAGCCTGACCTACGCCGTGGTCGACGCCGCAGGCAATGCCAGCGCCCAGAGCGCAGCCTTGTCTGTGACGATTGACACCACCGCGCCCGCCCAACCGGCCGCGCCCGACATGACGGCTGCCACCGACAGCGGCAGCAGCACGACCGACAACAACACCAAGGACAGCACGCCCACTTTCACTGTCACGGCCCCGCCCTCCGGCGGCTCGCTGGTGCTGTACGTGGACGGCAATCCCGTGGCCGCCACCTACGACGCTGCTACCGGAACCCTCACGCCCAATGTGGCACTGACAGACGGCGCGCACACCATCACCTACACCGCTGTGGATGCTGCGGGCAACGTCAGCACCGCCAGCACGGCCTTGGCCGTAACCATCGAAACGCAAAGCCCTTCAGCGCCCGGCGGCACCCTGGATGCAGCCAGCGACAGTGGCACCGTGGGCGACCGCGAAACCAACGACGCAACCCCCACTATCACTGGCAGCGGTGCCACCCCTGGCGACACCATCACGCTCTACGCCCCCGACGGGACCACCGTGCTGGGCACGGGGGTGGTCGACGGCAGCGGCAACTGGAGCGTCACGCCCACGGCCTCGCTGCCCAACGGCACGCAGACCTTGCAAATCACCGCCACCGACCCGGCAGGCAACGCCAGCGCACCCAGCACGCTGACGCTGACCATCGCCAGCACACCGGCCACTTTCAGCGGCGACACCGCCCTGGCCATCACCGAAAGCAACACCGCCCAAACCGTCAGCGGCACCCTGGTCATCACCGATGAAGGCTCGGCCAGCACCGTGGTGGCGCAAACCAACGTGGCCGGCAGCGCCGGCCTGGGCAAGTTCACCATCAATACATCGGGGGCATGGTCCTACACCATGAACACGGCGCAAAACGCCATGACCGCCGGCCAGGTGAAGACCGACACCATCACCGTGAGCGCCGCCGACGGCACCACGCAGGTGCTGACCGTCACCATCACGGGCACCAACGATCAGCCGACTTCTGGTGGCAACATTTACTACGACGGCGTCGAAGATGATGGGGCGCCCGTCAATGGTGTTACCACAGGGATTGCCATTGCCAATTTGGCCGATATGCAGTTTCAGTACGACGCCGAAGGCGCCCAGTTGGGCTTGGCGTTTGTTGGTGCCATACCAACCACTTGGGGTGTCGCCTGGTACAGCACCAATGGGGGTACCACCTGGACTAATCTTTCCGCCGCCAGCACCAGCTTCAGCTTGAGCAACGCTCTGGTGCTTGATCGCACCGCCAGGCTGTACTTCCAGGGCAACGCAAATGCTGCCGGGACGCTCGGCACGGCACCCATCCGCCTTTGGGATGGCACGGTGTCCGCCACCTCAGGCAGCATGGTGGACATCCGCACACTGGCAGGAGCGACAGGGGCTTATTCGCCTTCCGACTCCAGCCTGAAGTTTGAGCTGCGCTCGGTCAACGACACGCCCGTCAATACCCTTCCCGCAGGGCCTGTCATCACCAGCCCGAACACGGCCAAAGTCATCACCGGCTTGCAGATCAGCGACGTCGATGCCGGCACCATCAACATGACCGTCACCTTGGCCGTGAGTCAAGGCAGCCTCGCCGTGCTGAGCGGCACCGGCGTGACGGTGACAGGCAGCGGAACCGGCAGCGTTACGCTGACAGGCATGTTGTCCAATCTCAATACGCTGCTGGCCACCACGAACGCCGTCACTTACACACCTAACACCGGATTTTTGGGCAGCGACACGCTGACCATGACCACCAATGACAACAATACCGTGCCCAGCAATGGCCGGCAGATTGACACCGACACCCTGACCATCAGCGTCCTGCAAGAGCAAGTTGCTGTCGCCATCACCAGCATCAGCACCGACAGCGGCATTGCCGGTGACCGCATCACCAGCGACAAAACGCCCACCATCAGCGGCACCAGCGACAAGCCCAACCGGCCGCTGACGCTCACCATTGCCGGTGTGACCTTCAGCGTCATGACCGACAGCAGCGGCAACTGGAGCGTGGACACCGGGACACTCACCCCCACCTCGGGCACTTACGACAAGACCGTGGGCTTTACCGACGGCCTCAAGGCCATCTCGGTCAGCCTGTCGGGCACGCAGGGCGGCACCGGCACTGCCAGTAGCGACGTGACCATCGACACCAGCGCTCCCACCGTGCTGGTCACCAGCGTGTTTGGCGACGCTGTGGGCGCTGCAGGCAACGGCTACTTTGAAGGGCCAGAGCGTGGGTTTGATCTAGCCACCTATACCCTGAGCCCCACCGTCAGCCCGCTGCCCATCATCAGCGGCACCACCACCGCCGAAAACGGCCAGACGGTGACCGTCACGCTCAACGGCAAGACCTACACCACCACCGCCTCAGGCGGCACTTGGTCTGTGAGCGTGCCTTCGGCCGACGCGGTGCTGCTCAACCACGGCAACACCTACGCCATCACGGCCAACGTGAGCGACAAGGCCGGCAACGCCGCCGTGGCCGACACCAACAACGGTGTGGCCGTGTACACGGCACCACCCGATGTGCCCACCGTGGTGAGCCAAAGCACCACCAGCCTCACGCCCACCATCACCGGCACGGCCAAGAAAATCAATTCGGCTGCCGGTATTCCCTTGGGCGCAGGCGACAGCATCACCGTCGTCATCAAGGACGAGACAGGCACCACCACGCTGGCCACTTACAGCATGAATGTGGGCGCCAGCGGTGGCTCTGCTGGGCTGAGTTACAGCACCGCCACCGGCGAATGGTCCTTGGCCGTGCCCGCAGGCGTGCTGACGGCTGGCACGCGTTACAACGTGGACATCACCTCCACCGTCTACGGCTTCCCGCCGCGCACCGACATCAGCAGCGCCGAACTCAACATCGTTGCGCCGCCCACCATCACCAGCATTGCCGAAGCCAGCAGCAGCCTGAACATGACCGAGACCGCCAGCAATGGCGGCACACCCGTCGTGGTGGGCTTGGCCGGCACGGGTGCCGTGGCCGGGCAGGTCATCACCGTTACCTGGGGCACCCAGACCTTCACCCAGGTGCTCACGGCGGCTGACGTGGCGGCCAACACCGTCACGGTGGTGGTGCCCACCGCCACCATCCAGGCAGAAACTCCGGCCAACACCAGCGAGACGGTTGCGGTCAGTGTGTCGCTGGGCGGCACCGTGACCAGCACGGCGACCAATGTGGTGGTGAACTTTGTGCAGCCAGCTGCGCCGACCATCAGCAGCACACTATGGTCGACGACTGCCACCACCAGCTCCACCTCGGGCATTCCAGAAGCCCGAGACAGCTTCGGTTACGCGACTTTCCCCACCACAGCGAACGGCGTTGTAGACAACAAGCTTTACTACAGCGAAGTCGTTAATACGGCGAACAGCGGCACCCTCGTTCGTGTGCAATTGCCTCTGGGCACAGGTGCGGTCAATCCACCTGCAGCGGGCGACACGCTCACTCTGAACTGGGGCACACAGGTCATCAATGTGGGGGCACTGACGGCAGCGAACATCACCGCCAAATATGTGGATGTTGTCGTGCCTTTTGCCACCATCGACAGCCAGCCTTTTGGCGACGTGGTGGTTACCGCCACCCTCACCAGTGCCACCAGTGGCAATATTTCGGCGCCAGCGACCGTGACCGTTGACTGGTCGTATGACCTGCCCTTGGACACTTTGGCAGCAAGCAGTGGTGGGTTTGAGATCAACGGCCTGACCACTAACACCAAGAGTGGATTCGTGAGCAACGCCCAAGGCCTGATGGACTTGGGCGATGTCAACGGCGACGGCTATGACGACTTCTCAATCGTTGACGTCAATGGCAGCCATTACATTGTCTATGGCAAGGCCGGTCTGACCACCGTGGAGATGTCCAGCCTGTCGGCCACTGGCAATACCAGCGGTTTCACCTTCAACACTGCAGCCTATTACAACGGTCCAGCTGGCGACGTCAACGGGGACGGCCTGAACGATGTGGTGATACGCGGCACCAGCTTTACCAAAGCCTACGTGGTACTGGGCAGCACCAGCAGCCCGGGCACACTGAACCCCACCAACTTTGCGGCCAGCAATGGCTACACCATCACCTCGCCAGTCGAAACCTTGGCGGGGATGAGCGTGGTGGGCGACGTCAACGGCGACGGGCTGGATGACATTCTGCTGAACTACAACTCGGGCACCTACAGCAGCTTCTTGCTTTATGGCAAGACAGACAACACCAACGTGACCTTGCCTGCTGGGACGAGCGGTACATTCAGCAATGGCTTCTTCATCAACAGTGGCGCGGCAGCGCTGGCGGCGGGCCGTGAATTGGTATCTTCCAGCGGGGATTTCAACGGTGACGGCTTTGCCGACATCGTACAAATCGCGACATCACCCACCAACAACTCGGCGGCCATTGGCTATGTGTATTTTGGCGGCACGGGCCTGACGGGAATTTCCGGCACGTCCATGAGTGCTGCCGGCAGCGGCCGTGGCTTCTCCATTCGAGGCCTCACCAACCTGGCAAGTTTTGTGTACGGGACCACGGGTGGCGACGTCAACGGCGACGGGTTGGATGACATCTTCCTCAACGATGGAGATGGCGCGGCCTATGTGATTCATGGCAAGAGCAGTGATGCACCTGTGCACGTGTCCGATTTGACGGCAGGCGTGGGCGGTTTCAAATTGATCGGTGCCAGCGTCAATGGCATCACCGATGTCGACATGGTGGGGGACTTTAATGGCGACGGGTTGGCTGACATGCTGGTGTCGCAGTACAGCATGCCGCTTAACAGCACCTCGGCCATTGGTGTGAGTTACCTGGTCTATGGCCGGACGGGGACCACCACATTGACCCTGAGTGACCTGGCTGCAACAGAAGGCTTCCGGATCAACGGCGTGTCGCCCAACGGCTATTCGGGTTACAGCGTCAGTGCTGCGGGCGACGTGAACGGCGACGGCTTTGCTGATGTCCTGATTTCCTCGCCAATGGATGACCCGACCAATCCTGCTCGAACCGACGGCGGTGTGACGCAGCTGATCTACGGCGGTGTCTCGCGCATCAACGACATGACCTTCCAGATCGCCAATGGCGACGCCATCGGCACGACAGGCAACGACACCCTGTCCGGCTCCAGCGGTGCCAACCAGCTGGTGGCCGGTGATGGCAATGACACGCTGATTGGCGCGGGCGGCGCCGACGTGCTGTACGGCGGTCGGGGCAACGACGTCATCGAGATCGACGCCAGCAACATCACGGCGCTGGGCACCAACAGCGGCAACAACAGCCAAGCCATTGCCCGCATCGACGGCGGCTCGGGCATTGACACCTTGCGGCTCATGGCCTCGCTGGACCTCACGCAGGTGCGCCCGGCGGCCGTGCAGAGCATTGAGCGCTTTGACCTGTTCTCCAGCGGCACATCCCTCAAGATGGGACTGATGGACGTGATCGCCCTGTCCGAAAAGAACAACCCCTTCAACACTGCCACGGGCTGGACTGCCAGCACCACCGGCGGCGCGGTGGGCTGGGGCGCGGTCAACGTGGGCGCGCAGGTGGTGGTGGACGGCACAGCCACCAACGACCTGTACTTGCAGAACAACTGGGCCAACGTGGGTACCGTGGAAAACGGTGGCAAGACCTACAAGGTGCTGGAGAGTGTGCGCGGCGAGGCCCAGGTGCTGGTGGATGCCAACGTCAGGCTGCACATGCCGCCTGCAATCGTGCCCACAGCGAATGAATTGCCCAATACCCTCAATGTGCCTGAGGCCAGCGACGGCACCAACATCCGTATCAACCTGGTGGACACCGATGCGGTGGCCGGCAATGTCATTCAACTCAACTGGGGCGGGCAGGTCATCTCGGTGACGCTGACCAGCGCCCACCTCACGGCAGGTTATGTGGATATCCCGGTGAGCTACAGCCAGCTTACGGCCGAGACGCCGATGAACACCAGCGAAAACGTGGCGGCCAGCGTCACGCTGTTCACGGACACGACCAAAGCAACGACGTTGGAGCAGTCTGATACCCAGGGCATTGCGGTGAACTTCATCACGCCTACGGCCCCTGCGATCAGTTCCACCATCCCGACCACCTGGACGGCGACCACCTACACCACCAGCGACGTGAGTGGTATTCCCGAGGCGAAGTTCGCCACGGACTGGACCACCGGCACCATCGTCACGACCGGAACAATCGACAACCGAATCTACCCGTCCGAAGCGGCGGTAAATGGCAGCGTGGTCCGAGTGCAGTTGCCCACGGTGGTGGGTGCTGGCATGGTGGCAGCGGTGGCGGGCGACTCGGTCAAGGTGGACTGGGGTGGCTACGGCACGGTGAGCGTCACCTTGACCAGCGCCAACATCACGGCCAAGTATGTGGACGTGACCGTGCCCTGGAGCATCATCCAGCAGCAAGGTTACGACAGCACGGTCAACGTCAGTGCCTATGTCGTTGGCGCGACCACTGGCAACCCCAGCTTGGCTGCGGTGGTGCCGGTCACCTTGGGCTTTGATGTGGCCCTGGCGGCACTGGCACTGGGTCAAGGCGGCTTTGGGGTCAACGGTGAGTCCGGTGGCAATGCGGGTAACTCGATTGACAACGCCGGCGATGTGAACGGTGACGGCATCGACGACTTTGTGATCGGTGACGATGTCATCAGTTCGCCCACCAGCGCAGGTGATGGTCGGGCCTATGTGGTGTTTGGTTCGAGCAGCTACCAGGGTGGCGGCACGTACATGAACATCGACCTGTCTGCCGTGGCGGCGGGCAGTGGTGGCTTTGTGATCAACGCGCTGTCTTCGGCCAACCTGAACAACGACCGTCTGGGTTCTTCGGTGGCGGGGGTAGGCGACATCAACGGTGACGGCCTGGCCGATGTGATGGTGACGGCGGTGCTTGCCAGCGTCAACGGTGATCGCAACGGGGTGAGCTGGATCGTCTACGGCAAAGCCGATACGACAGCGGTCAATCTGAGCGCGGTCCAAGCCAACACGGGTGGTTTTGCATTGATAGGCCCCACAAATACTGAACGCTTGGGCTGGATGCCCAACTCCACCTCGGGTGGGGGCGATGTCAACGGCGACGGTTATACCGACGTGATTACTTCGGCGTATGTGCCGGGCCGTGTTTTTGTGGTGTTTGGCAAGGCCAACAACACCACGCTGAACATGTCGACCGTGAGCAGCGCGGGGGCTGGCAATGGCTTCGTCATACAAGGCGACCCGACGGAAATCCCGGGCTGGTCGGCCAGTACCGCGGGCGATGTGAACGGCGACGGTTTGTCAGACATCATTGTCGGTGCGCTTGGGGCGGACCCATTTTCAAGATTGGACGCAGGCCGTGCTTATGTGGTGTACGGCAAGACCGACAGCACCACGGTGCAGCTGTCAGGCTTGACGGCGGGCAACAGTACGGCGGGCTTTGTGATCAACGGGCAATCTGGCAACGACAGCGCCGGGTATGCGGTCGGTGCGGCGGGTGACGTGAACGGTGACGGCCTGGCCGACTTGATCGTGGGTGCGCCAGACACCAGCCTCGCCCTGAGTGCCGTCGGTGACACCCCCAAAACCTATGTGGTGTTCGGCAAGACCGGCGGTGCGGCGATCAACCTGAGCAACATCAGCCCGGTCACCGGTACGCCCACCGGCGGTTTTGTCATCAATGGCATCAGTGGCATGGACAGCACGGGCTTTGCGGTTGACACTGCCGGAGACTTCAACGGTGACGGCTTGGCTGACTTGATCGTGGGCGCTCCACGTTGGAACAGAAGCTCCTCCGCAACGTCCGTTGGCAAGACCTTCCTGATTTACGGCAAGACCGACTCGACGGCGGTGAACCTCTCGAACCTGGCGGGCAGCAGTGGCTTCACCATCGTGGGTAAAGACGGCGGCGATCTGTCGGGATGGGATGTTTCCGCGGGCGGCGACATCAATGGCGATGGTTTTGCTGACTTGCTCATTGCTGCGCCTTCTGCGTCGCCCATGATCAATGGGACGAACTACCCCCAGGCCGGTATCACCTATGTGCTGTTTGGCGGCATCCCGGGAGTGAGCACCACGGCCATTGACTTCATGGGCACGACGGGCGACGACACCTTGAACGGTACCAGCACCACCGTGAACCTGAACGAACAGTTCGTGGGTGCCGGTGGCGATGACACGATGCATGGCGGCGGCGGTGCGGACGTGATGTACGGTGGTATCGGCAACGACACCTTTGTGCTCAAGGCCGACAACGTGACGCAACTGGCCAGTAACACCGGCAACACGGCGCAAGACATTGCCCGCATCGACGGTGGAACGGGCATTGACACCATCCAGCTCGATGGCGCCGGCATCATGCTGGACCTCACAGCCATCCGCAGCGTGGCGGTAACGAATGTGGAGCACGTCGACATCACGGGCAGCGGCGCCAACACCGCCAAACTCTCGCTCACCGACGTGCTGCAGATGGGGGACTACAACCTGTTTGACGTGAATGCCTCGGCCTCACCAGACAGTCGCCAGCAGATGATGGTTACAGGCAATGCCGACGACAAGGTGGTGTTGACGGACTTGACCAGTTGGACGGCACAGGCGGGTAGCTTCAGCGCGAATGGCCATGCATACACGGTCTACAACCATAACACGGCGAATGTGCAGCTCTTGATCGATCAGCAGATCAGCAGCAGCAACATCACAGCCTCGTGATCGCTTGCAGGCAAGCTCCTACATGACCCCGAATCCGTTCTTTTGTAGGAGCCAGCCTGCTGGCGATCTCCCATCCATGAACAACACCCCTTTGCACTGGCTCAACGTAGGCAGCGGCCCGGCCGGGTCGGGCTTGCGCCCGCCAGGCTTGGTGGCGCCGGCCTGGACCGAGCTGCGCCTGGACGCCGACCCGGGCGTGCAGCCCGACGTGCTGGCCCCGGCACATGATTTGTCCGCGCTGCCAGACGGCTGCATGGATGCGGTGTTTTCATCGCATTGCATCGAGCACCTGTACCTGGATCAGGCGGTGCCCGCATTGCGCGAGTGGAAGCGTGTGTTGCGCCCCGATGGTTTTTTGCTGCTGGTTTGCCCCGACCTGCAGGCCGCGGCCGAGATGATTGCGCAAGACCGCTTGATGGACGTGGCCTATGCCGGCATTCGCCCTTATGACATGGTGTTCAGTCATCAAGGCTTGGTGGCGCAGGGCAGGGCACAAGGGCACAGCTTCATGGAGCACAAAAGCGGCTACACCCTGAGCCTCTTGCGTGCGCTGGTGAACGAGGCTGGCTTTGCCGTACACGCCGGCATGCGCTTGCGCCCAAGGTTTGAGCTGTGGCTGCTGGCCAGTGTGAAGCCGCGCACCGAGCCCGAGATGCGCAGCTTGGCTGCGCAACACTTCGTTCTAAACCCCAGAACCCATTGACCCCCTGTAGGAGCTAGCCTGCTGGCGATTGTCAGCGAACCCCAACCCATCGCTTGCAGGCAAGCTCCTACAAAAACCAATCCCTTTGTTGGAGCTAGCCTGCTGGCGATTGTCAGCGAACCCCAAATCCATCGCTTGCAGGCAAGCTCCTACAAAAACCAATCCCTTTGTTGGAGCCAGCCTGCTGGCGATTGTTAGCGAACCCCAACCCATCGCTTGCAGGCAAGCTCCTACGAAAACCAATCCCTTTGTTGGAGCTAGCCTGCTGGCGATTCTTAGCGAACCCCAACCCATCGCTTGCAGGCAAGCTCCTGCAAAATACAAAACCATGCTCAACTTCGTCTGTGCCACCCGTCTGACCCCATCGGAATTTGAGGCCCATAGCCTTCTGGCGCGTTCGCTGCGGGTGGTGGGCCAACTGACGCCGTTGCGCTTGCAGCTGGCGGCGCAAAACACTCGCCCCTTGGCAGACGTCTACAACGCTGCGATCCAGTCGAGCAGCGGGGACGACATCTTGGTGTTTGTGCACGACGATGTCTCCATCGATGACTGGATGACCGGTGCCCGTTTGCCCGAGGCCTTGTCGATGTTTGATGTGGTGGGCGTTGCCGGTAATCGCCGCCGTCAGCCGGGGCAAGAAACTTGGTACTTGCAACCCAGCCGCATCCTGAATGGCCAGCGTTGCGCAGGCCCGCTGGACATCGACTGGCTCAGTGGCGCAGTGCTGCACGGGCCGCAATCGCCGAGCACTGCAGCCCCAAACGTTACCCCACAAGACCCAGGCCACATCACGGTCTATGGACCCGCGCCTGCCGCAGTGCAATTGCTCGACGGCATGTTCCTCGCTGCCCGTGGCGCATTGCTCAAATCGCGTGGCGTGGCCTTCGACCCGCAACTGGGCTTTCACTTCTACGATCTCGACTTTTGCCGTTCAGCCCAACAAGCCGGCCTGAAGCTGGGCACTTGGCCCCTGGCCTTGACTCACGCGAGCAGTGGGGCTTCTGTGCGCTCGCTCGCGTGGTCCGCCGCCTGCGCTCTTTACCAACGCAAATGGCAAGACCCCTCCGCCCTGTAGGAGCCAGCCCTGCAGGCGATGGTTTGTGGACCAGCGTCAATCGCTTGCAGGCAAGCTCCTACAAAACCCCAATTCCCTTGTAGGAGCCAGCCTGCTGGCGATGGTTTGTGGATCACCGTCATTCGCTTGCAGGCAAGCTCCTACAAAACCCCAATTCCCTTGTAGGAGCCAGCCTGCTGGCGATGTCTCGCGGTCC
>JACCDH010578989.1_pt1 | contig 17977 bp, 13 predicted proteins | sample 7442481 | NCBI WGS metagenome assembly JACCDH01 (sample SAMN15323433, study PRJNA562643) | freshwater metagenome | isolation source: river surface water | place: USA:Blue River Watershed | collected 2017-08-15
GGAAATTCAATTAGATTAAGTGGTTATATACATTCTAATAGGGAAGACGGTACATATTACCCAGCTTTGTTAATACGAAACGGAGAAAGTGCTCTTAACAAATCCAAAAAGGTATATGATGTAGTAGATGAGGATATAAATTTAGATGGAAGTTCTATTCATATAACAAGTGGTGATTATATAACAACATATGAACCCGTAGTTAATTATGTAGATGGTCATCAATTTCCAAGAGAAGCAAAGGGTGACCAAATTATTGTTAATTCGGATAGAGTAACAATATCATCAAAGGCTGATAGTGTTTATTTATATGGTAATAAAAATATATCCATATTTGCAAACAATGTTGTAAGTATAGATTCTACTGGAATTGATATAACATCACGCAATGATATACACATTTCAGCAACAGATAGTAATAATATGGTATTCACTGTTGGTAATGGTAGAATAATGTTAGGTAATGGTAAAGTTGACCAGCAAATGATATTGGGTAATAAATTGGTTAATTTAATGGCTCAATTATTGGATGCTTTAACACAAATGCAAATAGCAACTCCATCAGGTCCATCGGCTCCTGGTCCTATAAATAAAACTCCGTTTACTGATATTGGAAACAAATTAAAAGATTGTCTTTCTAAAACTAATTATTTGGTATAATGTCTTGGAGTATTTTTAAAGAAGAAATGTTGTTAAAGATGCAAAATCCTAATTGGAGCGATGTGTCTGAATTTGCAAATTTCTTTACACAAAAATACGATGAATGCATGAAACGTGGGTTTGATAATATCACAAATAATACTGTGATAAAGGGGAATACTGATTTAATGCGAATTACAGTTACAAATGCATTGGTAGTTGGAAATTTAGCAAAGACTGAAGCTTTCTACAATCAATCATTGAATTTGTTGGGTAAAGGAACTATTGCATACTGGACAGGAGCTGAATTGACTAAAGTAGTACCAATAACACCCGCTCCTGGCACAGTATTAAATTTAGGAGTAGTATCCAATACTTGCAGTAATCCAGGAGTATGGCCAGATATACAATTCCCAATTCCGCCAAGCACAACAAGTAATTTATATTTAGATGGATTTATAATATTAGCTAACATTCATTTACAATCTGTAAGTGGGTTTTGCAATACAATTTCACAATATCCACCAATAGCTCCAATTGGACCTGCAATTTTACCTTGGCAAGGTTTTACAATTGATAAACCACCAGCATCACAATCAAAACCACCACTTGATGAGGAATTGGTTAAAAAAATAATAAAACCATTATCTGATGAAGATTTTGTAATGAGTGAAGAAGATGTTACGGTTTCATTGGCTAGATACAATGCAGCTGTTGAAGAATTTGAGAAACGAAAATTGGAAGATGAATTATCAAAAGTCCAAATGGAATCAGATGCTACCTTTGCAAAGCTTGAATATGAAGAATTTATAGCTCATGAGCAAACTAAATTAGATACTAAAAAAAATGTATCAATAGATGCCGATGATAGTAGGTTGGAAGATATAGAATTAAACGATTACATAAACAGAATTATTGAAGCGGCTAGAGCAGATTTGGGGGTAAGAGAAATCGGCGGTAATAATGCTGGTCCGAGAATAGAACAAATGCTAAAAGCTGTTGGGTTTGGTAAGGGGGCACCTTGGTGTGCAGCAGCAGTATCTGCTTGGTGGAGAAAGGCTGGTATTTTAAATCCAAACACACGTGGATTTGATGGAGATGCTGCTTGTGTAAATTGGAAAATTTGGGCTCAAAAAAACGGATTGTGGACACAAAATCCAGTAGTTGGGGGTGCTCTCGTATATAAAGGATATAATAAAGAATTAAAAAAGTTTACAGAGTGTCATATTGGTGTAGTAATAAGTTACAATCCTACAACGGGTGAGATAGTAACAATAGAAGGTAACACAGTTGCGCAAGGATTTAACAGAGAAGGTGGTGGTGTATATCAAAAAGTAACAACTCTTAAACAATTATTAAAAGAAAACAGATTATCTGGCTTTGTTATTCCAGTTGAAAGAGCTAAAAATCCAATAAGAAATTAAAACAATAATATATAACTAATCATAGACTACAATAAAATATCCACATTTTCAATAACATATATTTATATAAGATAAACTACAATTTATTATGAATCAAACGGAACTAATAAAAGGTTTAGTAAAAGTTTTAAGAGAAGATATGAAGAAAACTCTTAAAGAAGAAATCCGCAAAGCGGTACGTGAGGTGTTAAACGAAGAATTAGAAGCACCATCTAAACCACAAATAAGAGAAAATTACCAATCAGTATCTAAAACAGATGGTAGCTGGGGTGAAATGAGATTTGATAAAAGACATGCAAATCCACATACTCCAAGAATTACACCAGATATGTTAGGATATGGCGATAACTCATTTGGCGAAGAATCCAATATGGCAGACCAATTTGGTGCTTCGGCAGGTGGCCCATCTGTATTAGAGCAAGCAAGAATGATGGCTCACAAAAACCCAGAGGGGGTTGATGTATTGATGAAAGCAATGACAAGAGATTATTCACAATTAGTTAAGAAATTTAAGAAATAATGGCATATCGGATACAAAAAAAATTCATTATAGATACCCAAGACAAAAGTGTTGGTGTAACTTTACCATTTACTATTGGTAACAATGGATATTTTGCTGTATCATATACCACAAAAGAACAAATAAAATCAGACCTTAAAAATTTGATTTTAACAAATAGAGGTGAAAGATTGATGCAGCCGGAGTTTGGCTGTAATTTAAGACAAGCGCTTTTTGAACAAATTGAAAGTGGGGGCGTATATGAATATCTACAAGGTGAAATTGAAGCAGCTATAAATACGTGGTTGCCATTTATTATTATAGATAATATAGATATATCATCTGATAATGTATCAAAGGATAATCATAAAATAAATATTAAATTGGATTATACGCTATCATTTTCTGGAAATAATTCAAGAGATTCATTAAATATAACAGTATAATATGGCACTACTACCTACCGAAAAAACTTGGGGTAAAAATAAAAAAGATTTAAAATATCTTAATAGAGATTTTGCAACATTTCGTGAAGCTCTAATTCAGTTTACTAGAACATATTATGCTGATACATATAATGATTTTAGTGAAGCATCGCCTGGTATGATGTTTTTAGAACAAGCCGCTTATGTTGGTGATGTACTATCTTATTATACCGATGCTCAATTAAAAGAATCATTTATCAATTTAGCTGGAAATTATGGTAATGTGTTGATGCAAGCCCAAAATTTAGGATATAAACCAAAAATATCAAAGCCAGCAACAACAACTATTACTGTATATCAAACCGTACCAAATATTGGTGTTGGTGCAAATAATAAACCAGACTATTCATATGCTGTAAAAATTAGACAAGGTATGCAAATTGGTTCAAACAAATCGCCAAACATATCGTTTATTACAACAGATGATGTTGATTTTAATGACCCAACTAATAGAGAGGTATCGGTATTTCAAACAAGTGGTACAGAAGCATCCTTTTATCTTTTAGCAAAAAAAGTAAAAGCAATTAGTGCAGAAATTAAAACTCAAAATTTTACGGTTGGGGATTTTGTGAAAAATCCAACACTTACAATAGAAGATGAAACATTTATTAGTGTACAAAAGGTAACAGATTTGGAGAATAATGTTTATTATGAAGTTCCATATTTGGCACAAGAAATGGTATATACCAAAATACCAAATGTAGAATCAAATGACCCACAATTGGCACAATATCGTTCAACTGTACCATATTTGTTAAAGCTATTGAGAACTTCACGTAGATTTACTACAAGAATTACATCTGTTTCAAAAATTCAATTGAGATTTGGTGGGGGTAGTGCAAATGTAAGTGATGAAATTTTAATACCATCTACAAAAAATGTTGGATTGGGATTAAATAATTCAATAGATAAATTAGGTGAAACATTTGACCCATCCAATTTCTTAAAAACATCTACATATGGTATAGCCCCATCGAATACAGTAATAAATGTTACTTATTTATCGGGTGGTGGTATTAGTTCGAATGTTCCAGTTGGAGATTTAACTTCTATTATTGATATTCAATTTGATGAAGATTTATTACAATATACACCAATATCTTTACCACAATATGAAGCAGCCAAAGCATCAATAGCAATTACTAATTTAGAACCAGCGGTTGGTGGTGGTGGTGCCGAAACAATAGATGAAATTAGAGAAAACGCTATTGCTAATTATGCATCCCAAAATAGAGCAGTAACTAGAAAGGATTATGAAATTAGAGCTATGGCAATGTCACCTGAATTTGGTAGTATAGCAAAAGTTTTTGTTCAACAAGATACCGCTTTGGATGATACAAAAGTTCAAGCGGTTTTGAGAGATGATACGGCAAAGCAGCAATTCTTAAATTTGGTAAAATCTTCTGTTGGTAAAAGTGATACCGAAATTGGTAACCAACTTGAAAGATATATCTTACAACAAAAAACTATAAATGCTGAATTTAACAATCCATTTGCTATCAATATGTATTTGTTAGGGTACGATTCAAATGGTAATTTGACAAAATTAAATGATGCTACCAAACAAAATTTAAAAACATATTTAGAAGATTATCGTATGTTGACTGATGCGGTCAATATGTTGGATGGATTTGTTATAAATATTGGTATAAATTATGAAGTAACAACATTTAATAATTACAATAAGAGAGAAGTATTATTAAAAGTAAATAATGCATTAAAAAATTTGTTTGATATTTCTAAATGGCAAATAAATCAATCTATAAATTTGAGTGAGATTGAATTAGAAATAGCAAATATTGATGGCGTTGCTTCTGTACAAAATGTTGAGGTAGTTAATTTACGAGGTGGTAATTATTCGGCATATGCATACAACATTAAAGAAGCAACTAGAAATAAAATAATTTACCCATCATTAGACCCAGCAATCTTTGAAATTAAATACCCAAATACAGATATTAAAGGAAGAGCATTATAATGAATTTATTTTACACCGCATCATTTGATGCAAGCATATATTTACAACAACCATACCAAAATACTGGTATTGATGAGATATTGGAAGTATCAAAACAATACTATGGTGATACGAAGGATGTTGCTCGTACTTTAATTAAATTTGATTTGACTGCTATATCTCGTAGTATAGCAAGTGGTGAGATTCCATCCGGCTCTTTTACCGCATCGTTGGAATTGAAGCTAGCAGAAGCAAATGAGATACCTGCAACTATAACATTAGAAGCATATCCAATTTCACAAAGCTGGGAAAATGGAACTGGTACTCGTTTTGATAAAATATCTACAAATGGTGTAACTTGGATTTATCGTAATGGGGATGATACAACCTCTATATGGAACGATGATATTGTTGGTATAACCGCATCATTCAACGCAGGAACCACTGGTTCTTGGACAGGGTATGGTGGTACTTGGTACACATCTTCAATTGATTCAAATACATACTCATATGTGTTAGATGATGTAACTTTTGATTTAACAAACCAAATACATACTTGGTTGAGTGGCAGTTATGATAATAATGGATTGATTATTAAATACAATTCATCAGCCGAAGAAGATAGAGTTGATTATGGTAGTGTTAAGTTTTTCTCAAAAGAAACCAACACAATTTATCAGCCAAAGTTAAAAATTAGTTGGCAAGAAAGTAATATATCCACTGGTAGTTTAGCGGCAGTTGGTAATAGACAATATAGAGTGTATTCATCTAATTTGAAGAACCAATATAAGGTAAACCAAAAAGTAACTGTTAAATTAGTAGCAAGAGAGTTATACCCAGTTAAACAATTTAACCCAATAACATCTGGAAATGTTTATCCAACATTTGAATATCAAACTGGATATAAATTGCCAACGGAAAGTTATTATACAATTAAAGATACGATTACAAAAGAAACTATTGTTCCTTATGATGTAAATTCAAAAGTAATTATGGGAACTGACAGTAATTTAATTCGTTTAAACTTTACAAACTTTGCCTATGGTAGAGTATATACATTAGTGGTAAAAACAATTGAAGATTACAACGAAGAAGAATTTGAATTGGGTGATTTTGAAATAATCAAATAATGGCAATAGAAAGAGCAAATATAGATTACAATAATGCTACAACCGAAAGTTTGAGTACAAAACTTTATAGTGATGTATTTAATCCAACAGAATTAGCAAAATCGGTTGATATAAATGTAACCGAACTAATAAAACCATTACCAAAGCGTAATTTGGATTTAGTTCCAAGACCGGTTTATCAAGCCGAAGTTGATTTAAACGCGGAGTTAAACAAACAAATTACCGATTTAAATGCAGAAATTGAAGATTTAAGGGAACAATTGAACCAAAAAACATCAGATAGCGGTTCACTATATGTTTTAAATGATTTTCTTAAAGTAACAAATGCAAATTTAGAAAATACATTGGCATCAAATAATAATATTGTTACCGAATTAAGAACCAATTTATCCACCGCATTGCAAAAAGCAATTTCCGAAAATGCAGAAAGAACTGGATTAGAAGCGGAAAATGCCGGTTTGGTTGCACAAAAAACAGCTTTACTAAAACAAATAGATACTTTAAATAATTTAGTTTCAGCGGCACAGCAATCGGTAGCTAAAACTCAAGAAGCAACCTCTAACTTAAACCAAATTAAATCGGAAGCAGGTGCTAAACTTTTAGGTAATTTAGCAGTAGTTGCTCCACAAAATTCAAAACCAGGTGGATTTGGTTTGGTAGAAATAAATAGAGTTAAAGGTAGTGGTAATAGTTACTCAACAAACATACCTTTTGGAACTGGTGAATTAAAAATATCCGCAGGGGCAAAGGATATAACAATTGAAATTACCGATGATGGTAACTTTGAAGGTCGTAATTTATATCAATGGACAGAAAACCCTGTTGTATTAAAAGCAAATCAAGTTAAAACCATAAATTTAAGAAATCCAGCCGTAAGAAGTCAAGGTAATGGTGGTTATGAGGGTGGTCCTTTGGGTGCCAATACTGCTAGAAAACAATATGATTTCAAAATAAGAATGAAAGCAACCGCTTCGGATGGTACAACGCAAGAAACAACATTTGATAGTAGAATGAACAATATATAATGGCTATAAACGATTTTAAAAATATTGAAAAAATAAATCAGGAGTTAGACCAAACGGCTCAAATAATAAAACCCGCTGATTTAAATATATTCAAAACATCTGCAAAAAATGTGGAAGATTTTGGATTATCAAAAAATGATGCCATAGAGTTTCGTTTGTATGATATATCAAATAATTTATTAGAACAAACGGGTGGTCTTAAAGTAAGATATATACATAAAAATATATTATCAGATTATTTAAAAAAATCATTAGATACAAAAACTGGCGAAAAGATATTTGAGATTGATGCCGAAAAACTAATATTAGAAGCTGGATATGCTAATGGTGAGTTTAGGGTGAGTTTTTCATTTGTTAAAAACTATGTTGGTAATGAAAATCCGCAAAAAAGAGTTTGGATACATGAAATATCACCATCAAGAACGGAAATTCGTATTTTACCATTGATAGGGTTAGATACAACTATAAATGCAGATTTGCAAGATAGATATATGTCCTTTATGGATAATGTATCGGAATTTCGTTATTCTTATAAAAAAATCGTAGCATTTTTAGATGCAATAGAAAATAATATATCAACACTAATTGATGATTATTTTATTAAAGTATTTGGTGACAAATACATTAGAGTAATAAATAAAGATTTTTTATTTGGTGGAGATGTTGGATATACTAATTTCAAAAATAAAGTATATTCGGATTTCCGTAAATCGGTTATTCACGAAATTGATGGTAACGAATTTAGATTGGGAAATCCAGCATACGGACAAAAAACAAAACAATCAATTGATTTTGATGATTTTGTATCTACAAATGAATTTAGAACTATAATGAATAATAGATTGAATGATTCTATTGAATATAATATGCAATACATTCGTAAGCGAGAATATTCACCATCCGTAAAACAAGCGAGTGGTCAATATCAATCATCCGCTACATTACAATCTTTATTAAATACTGGATATAATAGTATAACTAGAATACAAAGCCAACCAGATAACAGTGGTGTAGTTGGAAGTACAACTAATAAAATAACAAATTCAGATTCTTCGACTCAAAATCGAACAGAAAATACTTCACAACAATCTACTAAAAATCCATCAGAAGGTGTATTCATTCCATCAAAAGAGAATGACCCATTCACTGCTGCGGATGATACTAAACAAAGATTCGCTGGCGTATTGCCGGATTTATCGCCAAATGCAAATGTAAAAAATACTACACCAACAAGTAAGACCGTTGAAAATTATATACATACATTAGCAAACTATTCGTTTGGAAATAATGCTAGTGATAAAAAGGTAACATATATGGTAGACGGATTAAATGGGAATCTCGAAGTAATAGTTGGAAAAGGTCAAACCATAAGAGTTTGTGGTAAAAAGGGTACATTCAACGCAGTGCAAGGTTATGTATCAATTACTCCTACTGACGAGAGATGTGGGTAATCTAAAAAACTACAAAATCAATAATTATAGTAAAGAAATAAGATAAAATGCCTTTAACACCAGAGCAAAAAGCGGAAGCGGACAGATTAGGAATACCCTACGATACATTTGAGGCATTGCAGGGTATTACGATTGATATAAACGCACTTAATTCAGCAGTTGCATCATTCAATGCACCCGGTGGTATAAACACCGCAGAAGGACAAGCTGCTTTACGAGCTGGAATAGCTGCTAATATTGGAAATATAAACCCACTAACTATGTTAGGTAGTGATACAATAGGACCAGTACAAGGTGGTATCACATTGACAAGGGATGATGGTTCTAGAACAGTTATATCAACAACTAATCCTACACAAGATTTATCATCGCAAAGAGCTATTGATAATTTAATGCGTGATGTTACTAATATAGAATATGTAGATAACAATACAGGTAGAACTGTAAATAACCCAATTACTCCTCCCGTTAAAACTATCAATGTAAAGGTAATAAATAATTCGGTATCAAAGGGAACTACAAATTATACTATAAATGGACAAAAGGTAGAAGAAGGTAGTACTACTCAATTTGATTTGAATAAATTGAATGATACTACAATAATTTATCCAAATTATGATACTAACAAATTCACCGTATTAAACAGATTTATAATTGGTAAAAATGGCGATGGATTAGTTTTAAGTGAGATTGAAGGTAGCACACCAAAAGAACCAATATTTTTTGATAAAACACCAGCTACTCTTACTTTAAATTATAGATATGAAGCAAATACTTCAAATCAAGCTCCATCAAAGCCTTCAACGCAATCAAGTGGTACAGGTCCTAATTATACAATTAAACAAGAGATAGGGTTTTTAACAAACTATTCACAATCTCCGTTTAATATAAAAGTAGAAAGTGGAGATTTGAAAGCACCTTTGTTGTTAAAATCCGCAGATACTGCCATTATTACAACTCAAAATTCTCAAATACGTGATATTAGTATTTCGGTATCAAATACTGTAAATTATGATTTAGTTACATTAAAGTGGGCGTATGCTGGTGATGATAATTATACTTCTGTTGGATTTAATGATGGTAAGTTAATTATACCGGCTAATAAGTTAATTAGAAATATAAATGTATTTGTAGAACTAAAACCAAGTGAATCTAAAATAGCAGGAATCACTGTTCAACCATCTATACGACATAATATACCTGGTACAGCAGTTCGTTCTAAATCTGCAACAAAAACTTTTGATATACCATTTAGATTAAAAAGTGCAACATCTGTATTGGTCAAAACGCCCTTTAAAGAAAGAATTGTACCAATATCAGCTGGAACCGAGTTTGAGGATAAAATAGTTACATTAGATTTAAAGCAAGATTTTAATAATTCATTAGGTTCATTTAAAGTTGCATTGGTTGGTAGAAATGCGGATTTTGGTGATTCACCAAATACTGCATATATTGTTGTGGATTTGGTGGAAACATATGATACACCATTAGTTAATGAAATAAATTTTCCAAGCTCAATAACAATCCCAACATATACATTGGGTGATTATTCTTTCAATGTATCATATCGTACTGTCAATGCTGATTATGTAATCGTATATCATACATCGGAAGATGATAATAATATAATTGGAAAATATAACAAACAAGATAATTTAAAATTTAATTTTAACGAATTAAAAAATAAAAGTGCAGTACGAAATGGTACTACTGATTTTATATTTGTTCCATATACGGATAGTAATATAAATGGATTGGGTACTATTGAAACAATACGTGGTGATGAAACTAAAATAAAAATTGCATTTGAAGAGCCGGAACTATATATTTCAACGGATAAATTAAAGCAAGATTTATTCGATTCCATAGCTTCTAACATCAATTTTAATTTAGAAGATAGACCTAGGTACTTAAATCATCTTGCCGAATTTGATAAACAAGATAAGCAAATTGTTATTTCAAATTGGGATATTGATAAATCGACTTTTACAACATTTAGAACCGATGAACTTGGTAATAAAATACCAGTAAATATAAATCGTAGTATAGTTCTTAAATTGTATGAACCACTTCCAACAACTATAAATAAAAATGATAGTTTGTGGGTTAGTGAAATAATGGCTTTGCCGTTTGTTAGAACCATAACAGTTAATTCTAAAACGGAGCAAAATTTATTATATTTAAGAGGTCCTAATTTTGATATTGATGTAGATTTTGTAAAAGAACAATCAACATCATTTGAATCTCTGGATAGTTTAATTTTAAGTGGTTCGACAACATCACAACAAATAGTTGATAAATATTTGTTTGATAATTTACTTAAAGTAGATAAAGTAAATATAGATTATAGTAATTTTTCTAACTTTGTAAAATATAGTTCAGCTGTTGAAAGATTAGCCAACTTTAAATACAAAAAAGAATTATTAGAATACTATGATGATAGAGTATTGCACTTACAATCATTTACTGGTTCGGTTAGTGCAGTTACAGAACTTGCATCTTACGAAAGTAAAAAATCAAACTTATTAAATTCATTTGATGGTTGGGAAAACTATTTAGTATCATCATCTGTATCTGATTTTCCAAAGGATGGAAATTTTGCACAAAGATTCACATCTGGTTCATTCGATTCAAATGGTTCATATAATGTTGTATATTTAGTATCAGGCTCTGATTGGTTTAATTCAAAATTATCAATAGCAGAAGTATTTGATACTGAAAATCGTAATTCACTAAAAAACAATATACCGTTACACTTAATAGAAAGTGGTGATAACGATAGTTATTTATTGTTTTTAGATATGATTGGTAATCATTTTGATATTATCTGGTCGTATATAAAAGGAATGGGTGATACAAAAAATATCACAGAACAAAATTCAGAAGGTATTCACGATGATTTTTTATATGATTATTTAAAATCATTTGGTTGGAATGCAAAGAATCTAAATTCAAATGAAAGATTGTGGAAGTATTTGTTTGGTAAAAATTCAAATGGTGAAACAATTGAAGTAGATACACCGGAGGAGAGGACTAAAATTCTTTGGAGAAGAATTGCTAATAACTTACCATATTTACTAAAACATAAAGGTACAAAGCGTGGTATTTCTGCATTATTGAATTGTTATGGTATAGCTAGTTCTAATTTATCAATTGTTGAATTTGGTGGGCCCGATACCGATGATGCGTTAGAATCCACTAAATACATTTATGATACTCAAACTGCTGATTTAAATTTTATAAGTGGTTCATATTTAACTACAAGATGGAGTGGTTCGAATGCAATTGAATTAAGAATTAAACCAGCTTACTCTGGTAGTGGTATGACTTTGTTAAAAGCAAATTCATTTACACTATCATTGGTACCTGGTAATCATTTAGCTCAAACATCTGGTAGTTTAGAGTTGGCAATATCATCATCTACTGGATTAGAAACTATCGTAACAAATCAGTATCAGTTTTATGATGGAAATTATCATAGTATATTGTTAAATAATGAAACCGAAGGTACATCATCCACTTTTACATTCTATTTTAAGAATGGTGAAAGAGATAGAATTATAAAGCAAGGTTCATTTAATTATACATTTGATAATGCTATTTGGAATACTGGTTCTACTATACAAATAGGTGGAACTTATATAGGAGAAATGGATGAGTTCCGTATGTGGAATACCGCATTGAGCGAAAGTGCATTTGATTTGCATGTTTTACATCCGGAAGCTATAAATGGTAATCATATATCCGCATCTACAACCGATTTACAAGTTCGTTTAGATTTTGAATATCCTAAAAACATTTATGCAACTGCTTCTATTAAGAATGTAGCACCAAACAACACATACCAAACATATGTTAGTGCAAGTGGTTTTAATAATTTAACAACATATCCATATCAATATACAATTGTAGATAGAATTGTAAGTTTAGAAGTACCAAATTCGGGAGCATCTCGTTATACTACTAATAAAGTAAGATTTGAAGACCAAACATTGGTAAGTGACTTATCTTACAAATCTCGTTCAACTAAAAAAGCATATGAAACATCGAAGCGAGATAGTAACAGATTGGGTATATTCTTTTCACCAAATAAAGATTTGGATTTAGATATTGCTAAATCATTTGGTGGTGTTAGTATAGATGATTATATTGGTGCATATGATGACCAATATCAAGATACTTACAAAGATTTAACTGATTTAAGAAATTATTATTTTGAAAGAATAGGTGAAAGGGATATTTACCAATTTATAAACTTAATTCGTCTTTACGATAAATCTCTTTTTGAAAATTTAAAAGAGATGATACCTGCTAGGGTAAAGGCAACTACTGGTTTATTGATTGCTCCACACTTATTAGAAAGAAGTAAACATAAGGTACATAAACCAATTGCAGAAGATGTTACTTTAAGTGATAGTTCTGTAAATATATTAAAAACCACTTTAATTGGTGGCGATGTTAATATTTATGATACTAAATTAAATTTAACTTCTTCTACTACATTGATTGGTGAATTTAATGATTATACAACATCCATCAATTTAGCAACATCAAATGAATTAGAAGTTGAAAACAATAGTTATGAAGCTAGTATTGTGGATTTTGATATAAACAATTTAGCATCTACTGATAATTATTTAGAAACCAATCAAACGGCATCAATTGATACTCGTATTATATCGGCAAGTGTAACAGCCGAATTTGAATTATTTGGTAGTACGGTTGTAAATGTTGGTGAAAAATACAATGATGTTGGTTATAATTCTTATTTTGATAACGGCTGGGCTAGATTAAATTACGAAGATTATGATGGTACATATAAATCCAAAACAGTAAGAGGATTTATTGTTACTCGTAAAAATAGTTTAATAATACCAACTAATGTAACCGGTGTATCTGGCTCATATTATGAAGAAGATATACTAACTAATATTTATACAAAAGAATTGATATTGCAGGAAGGTTTACAAACTGGCTCATTAGCAAGTGGGTTGGATATAGTTTCCATCACAACTGCAAGTGGTTATTTAAAATCACACTATATATATACCAAAGATAGAAGTATTGGTTTGGAAAATACATTCTTCAAAGGTTCTAAACAATCATCGGCAACTACTATTGATGGTAGAGCGGCAGTTGAAGAGTTCATTTCTAATCCTACTATCCTACGTGTTAATGAGAATGGAAGACCTAATAACGAACCAATATTGATTGTTGACTAATAAAATTAAAAAAAAAGTAAAAAATTATATATTATATATTTATTATTGATATAAAATACAAATATGGGATATTTAGATAATACTACAATTACTGTTGATGCTATTCTTACTAAAAAAGGAAGAGAAAAATTAGCATCTGGACAATCATTAAACATTACTCAATTTGCTTTGGGTGATGATGAAATTGATTACGCATTATACGATGCAGCTCACCCAAAAGGTTCTGCTTACTATGATGCATCAATCAAAGCTACTCCAATTTTAGAAGCATCTCCTGATGAGACTCAAGTATTGAAGTATAAATTGGTTACTTTACCAAAAAATACTACAAAAATACCACAAGTTTCATTAAATGTTACTACAATAGCTGCTAAAACTACATCGGGTCAATTCCCAATTACGCCAACCACATCTCCTGCTGGAAATAAAAACGCAGGTTATACGGCAATTTTGGCAAACAAAAACGCAGGTTCTATTATTGGTGAAGGTTTGACGAATACAAACACAACTACAACAACTTTCTTGGGTTCTAATATTACAACAACCGCAGAAGTTGCGAAGGGTTTAACTTTCTCATTCATACCTAACAGTTCATTAACATCTACTATTTCTACAACAATAACAATATTTGGAAATGAAACAGGTGGTTCAGTAACAATTCCTGTTACCGTAACCTATGTAACACCTGTATAATAAATTGGATAAAAAAACAATATGGCAACTCTAGGACAAAATACAGGTACACAACTTATCAACGATTTAGCATCGTATCTAAACTCGCAAAGAACAACTGCAAATGGAGCAGTAGATACGACTCAATTGGCTGGTATCATTAACAGATATTTAACAACTGGTGAACAATTAGTAACGGAAACTGGTGTTGTTACAAATTCAATCTACAAGCAATTTAATACAACTGATATTGTAACTGCAAAGAATGAAATCGTAACAACTGGTTTGTGGAGTAGTGGAGATGGTAGTTTAACTACATTCTTTACTGGTTCTACATCAGCAGTAGCGGGACAAAGTGGTTCAACAACCGATGAATATTATTACAATATTTACGCAACCGAAACAACTGCAAGTGCAGAGGTTGAGTTCGCCGTATCTTACGGTCACATTAGTGGTGCTGGGGCTCCTAATTTAGCAGCAAATGATATATCTACTCTACCAACAAAAGCAACATATGTACAATATCGTTCTTTATTGTTAGATGCAGCAAAACCTAAATTTACTTTTTATACAGGCAGTACAGCAGATGGTTATGAAAGTGATGATGTTTATATCGTAAATGTTTCTCGTGCAAGATACAGAGAAAGAATGGATGCTGGAAATATCTCATTGACATTATCGGGTTCAGCAGGTACAATTACTTTGATTGATGATAGTGGACAGAAATTTGATTATCAAACTAACTATGGTGTAAGAGAATTTAATATGGTTTCTGGTTCATTGAATTTAGGAACTAATAACGCAGCAACTATTGTAAGTAGAAGTACCGCAACTGGTGGATATGGATATGGTAAGTTCTACCCAGAACAAGGTATTATATTATTGAACCCTACTGCATTAGCAACAGTAGTTGGAGCTGAATTGACTCCATCTGGTTCTTATGTTTCTTATGAATTTAATCATAGAAGATTGTTTAACGCAATCAAAGGTGGTGCGGATTTTGAAGCAAGAAGAACCGAAAATGTTTCTACATCACATTACTTTGTAAGAGTATTTAATAGAGAATTTAACTACTCAAACAACCCAACATTTGTAAGTGGTTCGCAGGGGGCATTCTATCAAGATACTTTCAAAACTGACCCTAGAGCTTATATTACTACAATAGGTCTTTATAATGATGCAAACGAATTATTAGCAGTAGCAAAAACTTCTAAACCAATTGAAAAATCATTCTCTAAAGAATTAGTATTAAAAGTTAAATTAGATTTCTAATAAAAGATAACCTAAATTGAAAACCCATCCCAAAAAGATGGGTTTTTCTTTTTATTATATTTATTATAGATGAAGAGAATACCTAAAAGTGATATTAGTATAAGACCATTTAAGGTCTACAAATCATATACTGCAACTAATGCGGATAGTGGTAGCGGTTATTATAGATATTTGGCAGAAAACAAATATGCACCGGAGCATACACTAACTTCTAATGAATTATTTCTACATTCACTGTGGCATCAGATTCATAGAATGTATTATGATGATATATACAACCCATTACGAACATACAGTAGAGAAATACCGGATTATGTAACCGATACAAGTACATATGGCAAGCGTGTATTGGGTAGTAGATGTGTTGTATTTACAATACCACAAAATCATTATGGTGAAGAAATAAAGCCAAAATCATTAACATTAACTGATGTTGATAGTTTAGAAACTGAATCTCCTAAAATTATAATTGATGATGGTTATGGTAATTTGTTAAGTAATAAAGAAATATTTGATGTATTGGCTTTAAACTTACAAACATCTGAATTTCAAATTAGCGATGGTACTAATATTATTGATTTAACGATTGTTTCATTTGATGCGCAAACCCAAATATTAGTAGTTCAGACCGAGTTAGGTGATAGTGGGTTTATAGTATTTAAATTATCAACTGGAGATGGTGATGGTAGTGATACCGAAGCTTATAATATAGGACAAGTTGAAACCGAAGCTAATATTACACAATTTAAATATGCAAAAAATGTTGTTGGTAATGTTAGTTATGAACATGGTATAATTACTTTAACAAAAAGTACAAATTTCAATACTGAAATTACTAATTTTAAAATAGATTATAAGGGTACAAACACAATATACGAAAATGAATACTATATTATAGTTGGTGAAGATGAATTTAATGTATCTACGAATCCAACTGCGGTAGTTGAAGTTGGTGGTTATATCGCATCATCATCATTGTGGGATTTTAGTAAGGAATCTCACAATACAAAAACATATCCATATTATTATCATGTAGATGGCGTAAAATATATTAAAAAGAAAAGTTTACTAACAGATGGTAGTGAATTGGATTACAATATAACATCAATGCATGATGGTGTAACAAAGGGTGGATTTGGTGATTATGAAATATCATCCTCCATAGACCAAACTGGTTCTTATTTGGCGCCATTTATAACAACAATTGGGTTATATGATGATTCAATGACAATGGTTGCGGTAGCTAAATTAGGAAAGCCAATAAAATCACTACCCGACTTTCCAGTAAACTTTATAGTTAGAATAGATACTTAAAAAATAATACTATATATTTATATTATATAAACGGAGAAAATAATTATGGCAAAGCCAATTTGGAAAGGTAGTATATTAGATACTTACAATAAGAACGATAAATTTGGTGGTCGTGAAAACGATGATGCAAAGGGTGTAGATAAGGCAAAAGGTGTTGATTTTTTACAACAATTATACAAGGGTGTTGAATCGGTTGATGGATTTGTTACAAACTTAAATCCAGTTGACCATAGTAATACAAACTTTAATATGGTTGATGGTACAAAGAAAGCAACAAAAGAGCCATTCGGAGGTTTAAATCTAAATGCTGGATTCAAATGGGATGAAGTTAGCGGTATTTCACCATACAATTATAAAGAAGGAAAAAGATACTCACAAACAGTTCAAAAAATATAATATTTTGGCTAAAAAAAGAAGTTACAAAAGTACAGCAATAGCAAACGGATTTAGAAGTGGGTTGGAAGAAGTAGTATCTAACCAACTCACATCTAAAAAAATCAAGTTTGAATACGAAAGTAAGGATAATGTAGTAAACTATGTTGTTCCTGCAACAAATCACAAATATCTTCCTGATTTTAAATTACCCAATGGTATCATAGTAGAAACCAAAGGTAGATTTGTTTTGTCCGATAGAAAGAAACATTTACTAATCAAACAACAGCATCCTAATTTGGATATTCGTTTTGTATTCACATCATCCAAAAACAAAATCAGTAAAGCATCTAAAACCACATACGCAGATTGGTGTAATAAGAATGGTTTTAAGTTCGCAGATAAAACAATTCCAGAAGAGTGGATAAATGAGTAATAAATAATTTGGAAATGTGAATTATTTTTTGTATATTTGATGTATGCAAGTAATAAGTCTTTTTCAAAAGTATTTAGGA
>JACCDH010415060.1_pt1 | contig 17976 bp, 14 predicted proteins | sample 7442481 | NCBI WGS metagenome assembly JACCDH01 (sample SAMN15323433, study PRJNA562643) | freshwater metagenome | isolation source: river surface water | place: USA:Blue River Watershed | collected 2017-08-15
AGGGATTCGAACCCTCGGAACCGTTTCCAGTTCGCATGTTTAGCAAACATGTCCTTTCGGCCTCTCAGGCATCTCTCCTAGCATTTAAGAGAGTACAAAAATAAGATTATTTATTTAAGATGCCAAATATCTGGCTAAAAAAAACAAATAATTATAGGTCAAAAGATGAAATTGTTTTTCCTGGTAAATTCGTTTTACCCATCAAACTTAGATCTACTTGTCGAGCAGCTTCTCTACCTTCTGATATTGCCCAAACGACTAACGATTGTCCTCTTCTAGCATCACCTGCAGTAAAGACCTTGTCTACCAGGGTTTTATAATTTGGATTCGCAGCTATATTTCCACGCTCATCCAAATTACCACCTTGATTTTTCAATTCATCAATCAAATTAGCATGATCCGTATGCAAGAAACCTGCAGCAATTAAGGCTAAATCACAAGGTATTTCACGAATATTAATAATTTCTTGCTCAAGTTTACCATTTACATTTTTCATCGAAATATCTCCGATAATCAAAGCCTTCAATTCGCCTTTTTCATTTTTAACAAATTCTTGCAAGGAAATCGACCACAATCGCTCCGCTCCTTCTTCATGAGAAGTTGAAGTACGCAACATGTTAGGCCAATTAGGCCAAGGTGTATTTTCAGCACGGTCAACTGGTGGCTTCGGCATAACTTCAATCTGCGTGATTGACTTTGCTTTATGACGATTAGATGTACCCACGCAATCAGAACCTGTATCTCCCCCACCAATTACAACAACATGTTTACCAGTTGCTAAAATCTCTCCATGCGAATAACTTTCACCTTTATGATTTTTAACCACTTCTATACCTGAAACACGCTTATTTTGTTGTGATAAAAATTCCATCGCTGGAAATATACCTATGGCGTCATTTCCTTTTGCATGTATCAATCGTGGTGTTGTTGATCCAGTCGTCAATACAATTGCATCAAATTCTTGTTGTAATTTAGATAACTTAATGTCCTGACCAATAGTTGTATTTGTTTTAAACTCAATTCCTTCTTGTCCCATGACAGCCACTCGGCGATCAATGGTCGATTTATCTAATTTAAAATCAGGAATACCAAATCGTAATAAACCACCAATACGATCTGCACGCTCAAAAACAGTCACTAAGTGGCCAGCTTTGTTTAATTGGCTTGCCGCTGCTAAACCTGCAGGTCCTGATCCAACTACTGCTACTTTTTTACCTGTGCGCTTTGCTGGTGTTTGAGGAACAACCCAGCCTTCTGCATAAGCCTTTTCAATAATTGATTTTTCAATCATTTCAATCGCAACGGCTGGCTTATTAATTCCTAATACACATGCTGATTCACATGGCGCTGGACAAATACGACCAGTAAACTCAGGAAAGTTGTTTGTTGAAACTAATATTTCAAACGCATATTTCCAGTTTTGCTCATAAACAGCATCATTAAACTCAGGAATGATATTACCAAGTGGGCAACCATTATGACAAAATGGTGTACCACAATCCATGCACCGACTAGCCTGTGACTCTGTGTCTTGTGGACTTGCTAATAATTCAATTTCCTTATAATCCGTAACACGTTCTGATACAGGACGTTTTAATGCTGTTCTCCGATCAACTTCTAAAAATCCAGTTGGCTTCCCCATTATACTATTTTTTTAATTCGATTTGAATATCTTGATAAACACGATCCTTGTCATTTAATACATCAGTGATGCTTAAATGTCTTGATGATAATGCATTTCGGTAATCTACTGGTAATACTTTTTTGAATAAACTTACAGAAGCATCAAAATTATCCAGAATCGATTTACCTTTCATTGAATTTGTCAATTCAATATGCTTTTCTAGGTACATTCTTACGATTGAAATGTCTTCCGGGGTTAAATCCGTAATCTCAACCATTTCCCTATTGACCTTTCCTTCGAAATCATTCTTCTCATCTAAGACATATGCAACCCCGCCCGACATACCTGCACCGAAATTACGTCCTGTTGCTCCTAAAATAAGTACAAGACCACCAGTCATATATTCGCAACCATGATCACCTATACCTTCTACGACAACTTTAGCTCCAGAATTACGAACACAGAAACGCTCGCCAGCCATACCTGCTAAATAAGCTTCACCTGAAGTTGCACCATAAAAACTAACATTACCTACGATACTATTTTCTGCAGCATTGAACTGCGCAACTTTAGCTGGATAAGCTATAATGGTCGAACCACACATTCCCTTTCCAATATAATCGTTTGCATCACCTTCAATTTCAAGTGTCAAACCTTTAACCGAAAATGCTCCGAAAGATTGACCAGCGGTTCCATTAAACTTCATGTGAATTGTTCCAGCAGGTAATGCTTTTTCACCATATTTCTTGGTGATTTCATTGGAAATAATTGTACCTACCGAACGATTTACGTTGATTATCGGAAGCTCACCATATACAGGTTTCTTTGTATCTATGGCTGATTGTGCAAGTTTAATGATTTTCCAATCTAATTGTTCTTCTAAACCATGATCTTGTTCCTCCGATTTCACAACAGCTACACCTTCTTCACGTACTGCAGGAGTTAAGATTGGTGATAAATCCACATGTTTAAACTTCCAGTGGTTTGATAAATCTGCCATTTCTAATAAATCAACACGACCTACCATTTCTTCCAACGTACGGAAACCTAATTCTGCCATAATCTCACGCATATCTTGCGCTAAGAAATGGAATAGATTCACAACATCCTCTGGTTTACCTGTATACAAGGCACGTAATTCTGGATTTTGCGTAGCAACACCAACAGGGCAAGTATTTAAATGACACTTACGCATCATAATACAACCTGCAGTAACTAGCGCAGCAGTAGCTACACCGAATTCCTCTGCACCCAATAAGGCAGCGATCGCAATATCACGTCCTGTTTTAATTTGTCCATCGGTTTGAACCGTTACACGTCCACGTAATTTATTTCTAACCAAAGTTTGATGTGTCTCAGCTAAACCAAGTTCCCAAGGCAAACCTGCATGACGAATTGATGATAAAGGTGATGCTCCAGTACCTCCATCGTATCCAGCAATTAGAATATGATCCGCATGTGCTTTAGCAACACCGGCAGCAATAGTACCAACTCCTGCCTCAGATACTAATTTAACAGAAATACGTGCAGCACGGTTTGCATTCTTTAAATCAAATATCAACTGAGCCAAATCCTCAATCGAATAGATATCATGATGCGGAGGTGGCGAAATTAAACCTACTCCAGGTGTAGAATGACGCGTCTTTCCAATCCAATCATCCACCTTATGACCCGGCAATTGACCACCTTCTCCTGGTTTTGCACCTTGAGCCATCTTAATCTGCAACTCTTTGGCATTTGTCAGGTAATTGGCAGTTACACCAAAACGACCCGAAGCCACTTGCTTAATAGCAGAATTCATAGAATCGCCATTTGCCATTGCTTCAAAACGGATAGGATCTTCTCCTCCCTCACCCGTATTGGATTTACCACCAATACGATTCATAGCAATCGCTAATGTTGTGTGAGCTTCGTAAGAAATTGATCCGAAAGACATCGCTCCTGTAGCGAAGCGCTTTAAGATATTTTCAATCGGCTCTACTTCATCAATTGAAATAGATTGTGCCGATTTAAATCTCAATAAGCCACGAAGGGTAATCGCTTTCTTCGTTTGATCGTCAATGATCTGAGCATATTTTTTATATACTGAATAATCATTCGACTTGGTCGCTTGTTGCAATAAGTGAATCGTAGCTGGATTAAATAAGTGCTCCTCTCCTCTTTGTTTCCATTGATAAATACCACCAACTTCTAATTTGGGATATTCTGATTTTAATAACTCATAACCTGCATGATGCTTAACTAAAGCCTCTTTGGCAATTGTATCTAAATCAATTCCGTTAATCCGACTAATTGAACCACTGAAGTATAAATCAACAACTTCTTTACCAATACCTAGAATTTCGAAAATTTGTGCACCTTGGTAAGATTGCAATGTTGAGATACCCATTTTAGAGAATATCTTCAATAACTCACCATTAACAGCCTTAATATAATTGTATTCTAATTTTTCATAAGAAAGCGATTGGTCTACCAAATTCGTCTCTTTCATGGCACGAATCGTTTCAAACGCCATGTATGGATTTACTGCAGATGCACCATATCCAATTAATGTTGCAAAATGATGAGTTTCCCAAACATCGCCTGCTTCTACGATAATACCAACTTTCGCACGCTTTTTTGTACGAATTAAGTGGTTATGAACTGCTCCCAATGCTAATAAAGAAGGAATTGGGGCATGCGAAGAATCCACACCTCGATCGGTCAATAAGATAATTGAATATCCATCATCCACAGCATCTTCAGCATATTGACAAATACGTTCCAATGCTTTTTTCAATACACCAGCATCTTCCGAAGCACGGAAAGTCATGTGAATAGATTTCGTTTGGAAGTTTTCGTGGTCAATCCAACGAATCTTTTCAACTTCCTTATTACGAAGAACGGGTTGTTGAATTTCAATTTGCTTGCAATGATTTGGACTTTCCTCTAATAAATTGGATAAGCCTCCAATATCTGTCAACAAAGACATAACCATGCGCTCACGAATTGGATCGATTGGCGGGTTAGTTACTTGAGCAAATAATTGCTTGAAATAAGAAGATAAATGTTGGGCTTTATCAGAAAGCACTGCTAATGGAGTATCAATGCCCATAGAGCCTAATGCTTCTTTGCCGGTTTCCGCCATTTGAGTTAAAACAATACGAATATCCTCCGTAGAGAAGCCAAATATTTGTTGGCGCGAAATTAATTCAGTTGCCTTTGGCTGACGGTATTCGCTTCCCGCTTCAGGTAAATCCTCAACACGAATCTTATTTTCACGCAACCATTGCCCATAAGGCTGCTGTTGGCAAATCTTTTCTTTTAATTCCTCATCTGGAATAATACGACCTTGCTCCATGTCTACTACGAACATCTTGCCAGGTTGTAAACGACCTTTGGAAACAATAGTCGCTGGATCTAAATCCAAAACCCCAGCTTCCGAAGCCATAATAACATGATCATCTTCTGTAACCCAATAACGTGATGGACGCAAACCATTACGATCAAGCGTTGCCCCAATCATTTTGCCATCAGTAAATGAAATACTAGCTGGACCATCCCAAGGTTCCATCATCGCTGCATGATATTCGTAGAAATCACGCTTATAATCTGCCATGCTATCATTACCATCCCAAGCTTCAGGAATAAGCATCATCATAACATGTGGAAGCGAACGGCCACTTAAGTACAATAATTCAATGGCATTATCTAAAATCGCTGAATCTGATTGCCCTAAACTACAAACTGGCAAAATCATATCGAGCTCTTCTTGTGTGAAGAACTTGCTTGAAAACAATGCTGATTGCGCTTGCATCCAAGATGAATTACCTTTCACAGTATTAATTTCACCATTATGTGCAATAAAGCGGAATGGTTGAGCCAATTTCCATTCAGGGAAAGTATTCGTAGAGAAACGCGAGTGAACAATGGCTAATGCGGATGTAAAATTTTCCTCATGCAAATCCTTAAAATAACGAGGAACCTGCATTGTGGTCAACATCCCTTTATAAATGATCGTTCTACATGAAAGCGAAGTAAAGTAGAATTTGTTTTCTAAAGCAGGTATTGTTTCATTCAATAGGCGAGTAACATATTGTCTGAATACATATAATTTACGTTCAAAATCAATTTCAGTTGCGCATGTCTCAGGGCGTTCAATAAACAATTGCTGAATAGATGGCTCCGCTTTTCCTGAATCTGCACCTTGAATATCTCCATTGTCAACAGGCACAATTCGGTAACCGATTAAACGTAAACCTAATTTTTTAGCTTTACGCTCAATAACCTCTTTACATTCTTTGATTAAACCTTCGTTGTTAGGAAAGAATATCATACCAACACCATATTGTCCAGGTGCTGGAAGTGAAAAACCTAACTTACGAGATTCCTCCAAAAGAAACTCATGTGGGATTTGAAGCAAAACTCCTGCTCCATCACCAGAATTTGGGTCACAGCCACATGCACCGCGGTGGTCCATACGAATTAACATCGTAATCGAATCTTGAACTATTCGATGGGATTTAATACCCTTCAAACTCGCTACAAAACCAATACCACATGCATCGTGTTCAAATTCTTTTCTGTAAAGACCCTCGCCGGCAATGTTATTCATAATATTATATAATTATTCTAACAAAAAATAAAATAAATGTAAATGAGAATTATCTTAATCTAAGTGAATATTCAATAGAATAAGCACATATTTCAAATTTAACTAAAAATATATTTGGCTAAAATCAATTATGACAAAATAATCTATCGATTTGCCAAATATCACTATTGCGATATAGTTATTCTAAAAATAATCCTATTTAATTTTAATAATCTTCACCTAAATCACTACCATCAATCCCATATTCGTCCGTATTAGCATCCGATTCATCCTCAAAATCGTTTTCTAAATCATTCAAATAGATTGCATCTACTCCTTCTTGGATTGAATTCATGATAGTCAAATTGTCAATTTTAGCTTGATCTAATCGATCTACTACATCGTCAACTTTGCAAACTACGACAAACAAACCTAATTCATTCGTACAAATTTTAGTTGCCTTTCTAATGGCTGATACCCCAAATCCATCTAAGTTTTGAACCTTAGCAATATTAAGGATCATATTGGTGTAATCCTTTTTAAACAATAAGCGAACAGCTAATTCTAATTCCTCATAATTTTCTTGCACTAAATCCGTTCCTAACCAGTCAATTAGTGCATAACTTTCATTCTGTTCTAGTTGGTAAATCTTTGTTGACATATTAAATAAAAGATGAAATTTGAGAATAAATATCTTGTACGTAATTAGGCGATAAAGTTTCCTTAACGAATTTATTGCCAGTAATTTCTTCGTAAAGCAATATGTAGCGTTCCGAAATTTGAGTAACAAATTCATCGCTAATTTCCGGCATCACTTGACCTTCTTTTCCCTGAAAATTGTTGGCAATTAACCATTCCCTCACGAATTCTTTGGACAACTGCTTTTGAGCCTCTCCTGCCTCAAATAAGGCTTGATAGGGTTCCTTGTAAAAATACCGAGATGAATCAGGAGTATGTATTTCATCCATCAACATGATTTTCCCATCATAAAAACCAAATTCATATTTGGTATCCACAAGGATTAAATTCTTCTCATCCGCCATTTGTTGGCCCCGCGCAAACAAAGCATAGGTTTTTTCTTCAAGCTCTGCCATGACAGTTGCACTAACAATCCCTTGATTTAATATTTCCTTAATGGAAATATCCTCATCGTGTCCCTCGCTAGCTTTTGTAGTTGGGGTAATAATTGGATTCGGCAATTTTTGATTTTCTTTTAAGCCATCCGGTAACGTCACACCACATACTTCGCGTTTTCCTGATTTGTATTCTCGCCATAAATGCCCTACCAAATATCCACGAACAACCATTTCGATCGGAATAGGTTGGCACGCTAATCCAAACGCAGCATTAGGAGCTGGCGAGCTTAAAAGCCAATTGGGAATGATATCGGAAGTAGCCTTCAGAAAGTGTGCTGCAATTTGATTTAATACCTGGCCTTTATAAGGTATTTCGCGAGGTAAAACAACATCAAAAGCAGAAATTCGATTAGAAGTGATCATTAATAGATACTTTCCAAATGAATAAACATCCCTTACTTTTCCTTGATAAAATGATTGTTGGCCAGGAAATTCCAATGGTGTATTTGACATGATAAATTAATTAAAATAATGTTTTTTCTTTGCGCTTCATTAAATCTAGTAGGTTCATGGCCTCATTTAATCGCATATTTTTAAATGACGTCTGTTGCTTTATTTGCGGTTTCGTTTTATTTTTCAAAGGAGCATGAAAAGCTAAAATTTCAAACAATTTAATTAGTGAATCCGACACAACAGGTTGGTCTACAATAATTGATTTACAAAAAGCCATGGAGGCATTATAATTTTTGTTCTTATATAAGCTCAATGAATTTATTACAAAGTCATTCAACGTTCTTGGATTATCATAATTATCGGCACTTCTCACTCGAACTTTTAATGCTAAATTTCGACGCATTCTTGTTAAATCATTATTCGTAAAGACACTTTTTTCTTCGAGCTTGGTGATTTGTTGGTATGCATTACGAAAGTCTCTATGAGACACCAAATCATTTATTTGTCGAATTTGTTGATTGTAGCTGAAATTGCTTTCAGCATAAAATGACTGAAAAATTAGAATGAGTATGTAAAATAAGGATGAAAACACAACTATATTTTAAGAATTCGATACTTGATTCCAATATCTAGGCTAAGCAAACACAATATCAAAATTAATAAATATTGAAGCAAAAATGGAGATACAAAGGTATTTTCATCATTTAAAAATTCGAAAATGCTGAAGTCTTCTTGGTTTTTATCACTTAAGCGCCATCGATTATTGCTAATCTCATAAAGTTCAATTCGCTTTGATTGTTGGAAACCGAGCATAGGTGGCCCCTGAACAGGAAGCAAAGACTGTTGAAAAGGTCGTTCTATATTAAGCAAATGAACGAATGTATTTTCAGAAGTAGGTGGAACATATTGGTAGTATTGCTTGTCCAAATCATTGTAAAGTCGTAATTCAAATTTAGTAAATAGATTCGTGGCCAACTTGGTACTTATGTTGGTCTGATCATCTTCCGTCAGTTTGAAATTCCGTATATTATTCGTTCTGATAACAAAAACGGCATGTAATTTTTGCGGATTATTGTTTGAATTAATTCGCAGGAAAGCCTTGGCAGCAATAATAAATAAGACAATAATTAGCGCTCTAATCAATATTTTAATAATCAGAATTGCAGAAATACCAAATTGTTTTTTGGCAATACGTTTATAACGTACATATTGAATAATGACACTAATTAAAAAAATAGCCAATAAAAGGTAGGGAGAATTGGTAAAAATCATTCGTATCGCCAAGTAACTATCAAAAGTAAATTACTATTTTTACATTTCTATTACATTTAGATGGATATATACAAAAGTTCTCGTTTGGATAATCTCAAATATGAGATTAGAGGTCCGGTTTATGAAAAAGCAATTGCGCTTCAAAACCAGGGTTATAAAATAACTTCTTTAAATATTGGAAACCCTGCTGCATTTGGATTTGAGACTCCGGATGAAATTGTGCATGATATCATTGTTAATATTCGCCAAGCGCAAGGTTATGTAGATTCTCGCGGTTTATTTGCGGCTAGAAAAGCCGTGATGCATTACTATCAAAACCAAGGTGTTAAGAATATCATGATTGAAGATATTTACATTGGAAATGGTGTCAGTGAACTAATTTCATTAGTGTTAACCGCCTTATTAAACACGGATGACGAAGTACTTATCCCCTCTCCCGACTATCCTTTGTGGACTACGGTTGTAGGCTTAGCTGGAGGAAAAGCAGTACACTATTTATGCGATGAGGAATCAGATTGGAATCCGTCAATAGAAGATATTGAATCAAAAATAACGAGCAAAACAAAAGCTTTAGTTATCATCAATCCAAATAATCCGACAGGCGCAGTTTACACGAAACAAACGATTGATAATATTGTCAAATTAGCAGAGAAGCACAAATTGCTCCTTTTTGCTGATGAAATCTATGATAAGATTTTATATGATGGAGTAAGTCACCATTCCGCGGCAGGTTTGAGTGAAGAGATTCTAATTTGCACAATGGGTGGTTTATCTAAAAACTACCGTGCAGCAGGATTTCGTGGCGGATGGATGATTCTTACTGGTGCTAAGCATAAAGCCAAAAGTTATATTGAAGGATTAAATTTTCTATTCAGTACTCGCTTATGCGCCAATGTTATTACGCAAGTTGGCATTCAAACTGCTCTAGGCGGTTATCAATCCATAAATGACCTAGTTTTACCGTCTGGCAGATTGGCCCGACAAATGAACCTTGCAACGGACAAATTGAATGCCATCAAAGGTGTGAGTTGCGTTAAACCCAAAGGTGCACTATACCTTTTTCCTAAATTTGATCTTAGCCAGTTCGACTTTGAAGATGACAACCACTTTGTTATGTCATTATTGGAAGAACAAAAAATACTCGTTGTAGGAGGACAAGGATTTAACTATAAAGAAAAAGATCATTTTAGAATTGTGTTCTTACCACACGTAGAACAACTTACCGTAGCCTTAGATAAAATTGCTTTGCATTTTGATAATCATCGTTTATGATATTCCAACAATTTTCAAAGAGGCAAAAGTTATTTATATTCCTTTTTGGGATATTTCTCACAAATGCGATCATTGCTGAAATTATCGGTGTTAAAATAGTCAGTATAGAGAAAAGCTTAGGATTTAATCCTTTGCATCTACCTACATCTTGGGGAACATTCTGGGATCTAAATCAAACGGCAGGTGCATTAAATTGGCCAATTGTGTTTATTGTTTCTGATATAATCAATGATTATTTCGGCAAAAAAGGTGTGCGATTTATTTCCTTTACAACGGCCGGTTTTATAGCCTATTCATTTATAATTATTTACTTAGCAACTTTATTAGTACCCGCGGATTTTTGGTTAGATACTAACCGAGGCGCTTCGAATTTTAATATAAATGAAGCATTTAGTCGAATATTTAGACAAGGCTTAGGAATCATTACCGGTTCCTTACTTGCATTTTTAGTTAGCCAAATTGCAGATGCATTAATATTTGAACGAATTAAAGCAAAAACTGGGTCTAAGATGATTTGGCTACGTGCAACTGGTTCTACGTTAATTTCCCAATTGATAGACAGCTTTTTAGTTATTGGTGTAGCTTTTTACTTGTTCGGGAATTGGACAATAGGACAATGGTTTAATGTATCCTTGAATAACTACCTATATAAATTCTTTGTCGCTATTTTATTTACACCCTTATTATACTTTGCCCACCATTACATTGAGCAATATTTAAAAGAAGAAAATTAATTCCTTCTTAGATTATCCAAAAATATCGCTGTAGAGATCCCTACATTTAATGATTCTGCTGAACCATATCTAGGAATTGTCACTTTTTTATTAATGAATGCGATATTCTCTGACCGTATACCATTTGACTCATTACCAAAGAGTAAGAAACAGGATTCAGGAAATTGAATTGCATGAATATCTTCCCCATTTAATAAGGCACCATATACAGGAACATTATTATTGGCTTTAAATAGTTCTTGTAAGTCAATATATTCAAACTGAATCCGACTAAATGACCCCATAGATGCTGCAATTACTTTCGGATTGAAAAAATCGGTACAATCTTTTGAAAGTGCTATTTGTTTAATTCCATACCAATCACAAATACGGATAATAGTACCTAAATTTCCAGGATCACGAATGCCATCCAAAACAACGGTAATTGAATTTTGATATGTTAATTGGAAGTTAAACTGTTGCATCGATACAACAGCAAAACCAAATGAATTACTCACAAGAGTTGATAATTTATGGAGCAAAGATTCATCCTCTATATTAAGTTCCGTATCCTTAAATTCAGTTAAGTACTGTGTCGCAAATTCATCAGATGTAACGACAAATTCAATTTGAATATTGGAATGAATTAATTCTAATACAGCCTTCTCTCCTTCCACTAAAAATAATTGATTATCTATCCTTCCTTTTTTAGAATGTAGGGAATTAATTAACTTTATTTGTCTATTCGTTAGCATCAAGAAATTGTGAAAAAGGTATCTGCTGTTTTTATTGTTCTTCTTTGGTTCATTTGCCTATCTTGTCAAACATTGACAACTTACAAATTACCTCCCCATACCATTAAAAACATTGTTGTAAAAGGAAATAGAGTTATCTCAAACGAAGAAATCAAGGCAAATATAGGTGGATTAAAAGAAAGTAATAAATCTTTCGCTTTTATTCGTTTAAATTCTTTCTTGGCTAATAAAAGATTCAAAAAAGATTCCTTAGGTATCAAGCAAGCGAGTATCCAGTTTTTCAAACGAAAACCAGCCTTATTAGATACCGTAGTTCTTAATTCAAATAAAGTCTCTTTAGAAGCATATTATAGAAAAAATGGATTTCTAAAAAACAATGTTGATCTAACAACATCTAATAATGGAATAGCCTATAATGTTACCTATTCCATACAAGAAGGGCCTCAAAGTTTATTTTCGTTAAAGGATTCATTGTTAGTCGATAATCCACAATTAGGTCAAACGGTAAGCAATTTCTTTTCGAAACCAAGTATCATCACAATAGACAAAGCACTTTCCATTGAAGCGATTAACCAACAGAAATTAGCATTAACTGCTTATTTAAAAAATCGTGGTTATTTCTATTTTACAACAGAAGCTGTCGGTATCTATTTAAATGATTTAAAGGATTCAACATTGCGAAGTGTCGGCTTGATTTATAAAATTCCGGCAAGTAATTATATAAATAATTCAGCTCGAAGTTACGATCGGATTTTCCGATTTGGATCTTTAAAAATTGACGAAACATCATTGAATCAAGTTGATGAGTCTCAAACTTGGGTTAAACGGTCCATTAATTCCACGCAATTGAAACGAATAATAAACTTTAAAGAAGGGGATATTTATTCATTAGAAAAGGTCAATCAGAGTTTATTGAATATCTATGCAACAGACCAATTTAAGACAGTAAATTTAACCTTTGATACCACTGCCAATAAAGTCTATCCCAAAATAGAATTAGTAAAAAACAATAAATACACTTTTTCCTCGGAATTAGGAGGAAGTATTTTCCGTGGTATTCCTGGTCCATTTTTAACTAATTCATTTAAAGTAAGGCAAGTCTTTTCCTACTTAGACTATTTAGATTTTACAGGAAGAATTGGTTTCGAAGCGCAAACCGGATTCATAAATACTGAAACAACTCGTAAAAACTTAGAATTAAATCTGAGTACCACATTGAATTTGCCTTCACTATTTATTCCCAAGAGATTTGATGCTTGGAAGCAATCACTAACTGCTTCGCAAACTCAAATTGGAATAGGCTATGACTATATTGATCGGCCGGAATATGTGCGAACCAATATTAAATTGTTCCAACGCTATAATTGGAAAAAATCAACGAATCAATATTTCCAATTATCCTTAGTCGACCTCAACTTATTAAATACCAATTATCCACAAACGCCTACTTCAGATGCTTTTCTTGCTTATTTAGAAGAACTTCGACTAAAAGGGAATAATTTGTATCGAAGCTTTAATCCTAGCTTTGTATCAAGCATTAATTTCCAATACAATTATCGATCATTCTTGCCTTCAAACACACTTGTTAGTGGCAAATCTTTACTAATCAACCTAGAATCTGGAGGTACAAGTTTAAACTTACTAGGAAGTAAAAAGCTTACTTTTATTGAGGATATCTTAAAAAGTAATCAGGAAATACAATTTTACCGGTATTTACGAATGAATGTGGATTACCGAAAATACATCTTAGTGGGTAATCGTAACAAAAGCCAAATAGCATTTAAACTTAATGCTGGTTTAGCTTATGCGTATGGGGCAGAAAATGGATTTCAACTTCCTTATGAGAAAAACTTCTTTATCGGTGGACCCAGTAGTATTCGTGCATGGAAACCACGTAGATTAGGGCCTGGTGGCTATAATACGACCAATAATCTTATTGAACAACCAGGAAGTATGATATTAGAGTCTTCTTTCGAATATCGTTTTCCAATTGTTCAGTTTTTAGGAAAAATCAACGGTGCTGTATTTATTGACGCAGGAAATATTTGGAATATCGATCATGGACAATCCAATATTGTGGGAAATTTCAATACAGACACCTTTTTGAGTGAAATTGCAGTAGGAACAGGCTTTGGTGTACGTTGGGACTTTGACTATTTCTTATTAAGACTAGATTTAGCTACAAAAGCAGTAAATCCGGCATATAAAGCCAATGAAAAATGGGTTCTCTCCAAAACTACGTGGAGTAGTGGAGAGAACCCAATTGAGTTCAATATCGGAATTGGTTATCCTTTTTAACTAAGCTTTCTTACGAGCAATAGCTTTAATCGCTTTATCAACAATTGCTTGCGCATTCAAGCCGTATTTTTCCATTAAATCTGCCGGCTTTCCTGACTCTCCGAAGGAATCATTAACCCCTACAAACTCTTGTGGAGTTGGTAAGTTTAAAGCCAAATATTGCGCAATTGAATCTCCTAAACCACCATTGATTTGATGTTCTTCAGCCGAAACTACACAACCCGTTTTTGCTACGGAAGCATGAATCGCTTGTGTATCTAATGGCTTGATTGTGTGAATGTTAATTACTTCAGCGTGAATACCTTTTTCTAATAAGATTTCAGCAGCGATAATAGCTTCCCATACTAAATGACCCGTCGCAAAAATACTTACGTCAGATCCTTCGATTAAATGTAAAGCTTTTCCAATTTCAAACTTCTGATTTTCAGGTGTAAAAACTGGAACAACTGGACGTCCAAAACGCAAATAAACCGGACCATCATATTCCGCAGCTGCAATGGTAGCAGCTTTAGTTTGATTATAATCACATGGATTGATAACAACCATCCCTGGTAGCATCTTCATCAAACCAATATCTTCTAATATCTGATGTGTCGCTCCATCCTCTCCTAGCGTTAAGCCAGCATGTGAACATGCGATTTTCACATTCTTTCCTGAATATGCAACCGATTGACGAATTTGATCATATACACGACCTGTACCAAAATTGGCAAATGTCGTTGCAAAGGGAACATATCCTCCAATAGATAAACCGGCAGCTAAACCAATCATGTTTGCCTCAGCAATACCAGTTTGAAAAAAACGCTCAGGTGAATTCTTAATAAATGCCTCTAATTTTAATGAACCAATTAGATCTGCACATAAAGCAACAACTTTGGGGTTGTTAACACTCAAATATTCCATTCCTGCTCCAAAGCCTGAACGTGTATCTTTTTTTGTTTCGTAGGTAAATAATGCCATTTCTCTGTATTAATAATCTCCCAATGTTTCTTCTAATTGACCTAATGCTAAAGCTAATTGCTCATCGTTAGGTGCGACACCATGCCATTTGTGACTGTGCATCATGAAATCAACGCCAGCACCCATTTCCGTCTTCATAATAACCATGACAGGTTTATTATTAACAAAAAGACTTTTTGCTTGTTGAATAACTGCTGTAATGGCAGCCATATCGTTTCCATCAACACGAAGTACTTGCCAACCGAAAGCCTTATATTTTGCTTCTAGGTCAAGGTTATTCATTACCTTTTCAGTAGGACCATCAATTTGTTGGCCATTCTCATCAATGAACGCAATTAAATTATTCACGTTATGGTGTGGTGCATACATTGCTGCCTCCCAAACTTGACCTTCATTTTGCTCTCCATCACCCATTAGGCAATAAACAGTTGACGAGTCACCATTCAATTTCTTTGCTTGCGCAACTCCGATAGCAACACTCAATCCTTGTCCTAAAGAACCAGAAGCAATACGAATACCTTCTAGGTGTTCATGTGGCGTAGGGTGACCTTGTAAACGCGTATTTAACTTACGGAAGGAAGCTAATTCAGCCACAGGAAAGTATCCCCGACGAGCTAATACGCTATACAATAACGGAGAGATATGTCCATTGGATAAAAAGAATACATCTTCATTCAATCCGTCCATGTGGAATTCAACCTGACCTGAAACATCCGATTTGAGATTCATTGAGTTAAAGTATAACTCAACCAATAAATCTGTACAACCTAATGATCCACCCGGGTGACCCGACTGACATCCGTGAACTTGACGTAAAATATCCCGGCGAACCTGGGAAGCGACTTTTTGTAATTCTATTGTTTGCATAATAATTCGATCAGTGGATTTGCTCAGTATGATTTTTGGTATCCACCTTCGTGATAATATCTGTAATAATTCCTTTTTCGTCAAACACAAAAGTTGTTCGAGCTATGCCCATATAGGATTTTCCATACATGGATTTTTCTACCCATACGCCAAATGCTTCTACAATTTCATGTGATTCATCGGCAATAAGTGGAAATTTCAATTGATACTTCGCAATAAACTTATCATGTGATTTAGCAGAGTCAGTACTAACTCCGGCTACTTGAAAACCCTTCCCAGTCAAATAATCTAAATTTTCATTCAAATTACATGCTTGCGCGGTACAGCCTGGTGTGTTATCTTTTGGATAGAAATACAAAACTGTCTTTTTACCAATAAGATTGAACTCGTTACCAGTTGAATCTATAAAATTTTTAATGGGTGCTTCTTGACCGATCGTTAATTCCATATTATTTAATAGCTAAATCGAAAAGTTTTTCACCTTGTAAAAAGCCGCTTAACACATCCCCCATCACTACAGAACCCACACCAGCAGGTGTACCTGTAAAAATGTAATCACCTGTTTTAAGCGTAAAATATTGAGATATATCGGCTATTAATGCCTCTATATTCCAAATCATCAATTCAGAATTCCCTTTTTGTACTGATTCTCCGTTCTTTTGAAGTTCAAAATCAATTGGTGAAATAAAATCAGCTTCAGTAATAGGACGCAGATTTGATACAAATGCAGAACCATTAAAAGCTTTGGCTTTCTCCCAGGGCAATCCCTTCTCCTTTAAGCGACTTTGTACATCTCGAGCGGTAAAGTCGATACCCAAACCAATCGCATCAATGTATTTATGCGCAAATTTAGCTTCGATATTCTTACCTACTTTACCAATTCGATAGACAAGCTCTAACTCATAGTGAACATCTTTCGAAAACGAAGGATAGTAGAATGCTTGAGACGAATCGAGCAAGGCGGTATCCGGTTTGATAAAAATTACGGGATCCGTAGGCCTGTCATTAAACAGCTCTTTGATATGATCCACGTAATTTCTACCAACACAAATGATTTTCATCCGGAATTATTTTAATACTTCAGAAACTAATTTCGCAGCATCCTTTAACAACACAGCTGAAAATACTTTCAAACCAGAGTTATTGATAATGGCAGCTCCTTCTTCAGCGTTTGTTCCTTGCAAACGAACGATAATTGGGATTTTAATCTCGCCGATATTCTTGTAGGCCTCAACAACACCATTAGCAACACGATCACAACGAACGATACCACCAAAAATGTTAATTAAAATAGCTTTTACATTCGGATCTTGAAGAATGATACGGAATCCAGCTTCAACAGTTTTTGCATTTGCTCCACCCCCAACATCTAAAAAGTTAGCGGGATCTCCACCAGACAACTTAATAATATCCATGGTTGCCATCGCCAAACCCGCACCGTTAACCATGCAACCCACGTTTCCGTCAAGTTTTACATAGTTTAAGTCGTTTTGAGACGCCTCTACTTCTAAAGGATCTTCTTCTTCGATATCACGTAATACTGCTAAATCCTTGTGACGGTATAAAGCATTATCATCTAAATTAACTTTCGCATCAACAGCTAAAATTTTATCATCAGATGTTTTCAACACAGGGTTGATTTCAAACATCGAAGAATCTGTTTCAACATATGCACGGTAAAGAGATTGAATAAATTTAACCATCTCTTTGAACGCTTGACCGCTCAAACCAAGTAAAAACGCAACTTTACGTGCTTGGAAATCTTGTAATCCCACACGTGGATCAATCCATTCCTTGATAATTTTCTCTGGAGAATGCTCAGCAACTTCTTCAATGTCCATACCACCTTCCGTAGAAGCCATGATAACATTGCATGCGCGACCGCGATCCAATAAAATAGAGATATAATATTCTTTAGGCTCTGAATCACCAGGATAATATACATCCTCACTTATCAACACCTTATTAACCTTCTTTCCTTCAGGACCCGTTTGGTGCGTAATTAACTGCATGCCAAGAATTTGGGATACCCGTTCTTTTACTTCATCTAAATTCTTTGCCAACTTCACTCCTCCTCCTTTTCCGCGACCACCAGCGTGAATTTGTGCTTTTA
>JACCDH010018120.1_pt1 | contig 17975 bp, 19 predicted proteins | sample 7442481 | NCBI WGS metagenome assembly JACCDH01 (sample SAMN15323433, study PRJNA562643) | freshwater metagenome | isolation source: river surface water | place: USA:Blue River Watershed | collected 2017-08-15
GCTGCGGCTGCGTTTGGAAAGAGTGGAAGACGAGGGTGTGGAAGAAACCGAGGAAATGCAGTGACACAGTTTGGTGGCTAAAATCGCTTCTGCTTTGGTGCGTACGACCGAAGCTGTTTTAGGGATGGGAAGACGGTAATAGCGCAAAATGGCTTCGTGGTCTTTACGTGTCAATGTCATGTGTGTAAGTTACGTGTGCAAGTTTTGTGTAAGTTGTAGTTTGTATGAAATGGTGTATGTCTGTGTGTGTAATCGTCGTGTAACAACTGAATGGAAATTCAACCTATCGTGTCAGTTTGTTTGTTTTCGTTTCTTCAACTGAAGTTCGGGGTGTGTGCGGTTCGTTCACAAAAACGAAAAACGTCGCGCCAAAAGAAATACAAGAAGATGCTGCAGGTGGAACGCGAAACTGTTTTCTTCTGATATGTATAGCTTTGCCGAACAAAATAATCGCCGTACCGCTTCCCTTACCACCTTTCCCTCCCCCCCCCGACAAACCAGCCTCTCTGGATTGTTCGTGTTATTGTCGTTTGTTCGCCATAGGACAGAAACGCGTTTCTGTTCGTTTTTTGTTTGTTTTTGTTTGTTGATTTGTCTCTTTGTGATTTGTGTGTGTCGCGTTAATGAACATCGTTGTGTTTGATTTGGATGAGACGCTGGGCTATTTCACCCAGTTTGGCGTGGTGTGGGATGCTTGGATAGATGTGGTTGGCGAACAGGCGGCGACACAATCCGCCTTTGATGCTTTGCTGGACCAGTTTCCGGAGTATTTGCGGCCGAACATCATGTCCATTTTGCACTACATCCAACAACAAAAAGTCCTGCGTCGGTGCAGCAAGGTCATGATTTACACGAACAACAATGGTCCCCGGAGTTGGGCAGAACACATTGTGCGCTATTTCGACGCGCAATTGTCTTCTTCCTTCCAAGAAGCGGATGGAGAAGAAGGAGTGGGAGTGGGAGTGGGTGTTGGACTTGGTGAGAGAGATAGAGGAAGCGAACGTCGCATTCCTGGGACCTTGTTTGACCAAGTCATTGCGGCGTTCAAAGTCAATGGACAAACCGTGGAGTTGGGGCGCACGTCGCACCACAAGTCACACCAGGACTTGATTCGCTGCACCCGACTCCCCGAAACGGCGCAAATTTGTTTTATTGACGACACGCTGCATCCTCAAATGGTGCACGAACACATCTATTACATCCGGGTGAAACCCTATCGACACGATTTGGCGCTGGACGACATACGGGATCGATTGTTGCAGTCGTTTTCCGCACCGTCCATCAACCAGAACCACAACAGCAAGAACGGCAACAACGGAAGGAGGAGAACACCGTTCACGGTGTCCCCCGCAGTGATACACCAAATGATGCTGCGCATGCAGCGATATGCGCACTTGGTCGAACCCAAATCGCTCGAAGAGTACGACGTGGATGTCATTGTTGGCAAGCGCCTCGTGAGCCACTTGCAAACCTTTTTTGCGCAACATGCCGCCACCACGAAAGACACTGTTGCACATGTCAACACAGCAGCAGATGTTCCTCCATCCACCGGAAAAGATCCAGTTGGCGGCGGCGACGGTCGATCCTTTCCTCGGCGCGTGCGACGACCACCGCGCCGATCCCACATTCATCCAGTTTGTTTCGCCACAACCACCAAACATGTCACCGCGCGCATTCGCAGACACCATCGTTCAACATTGCGCAGAAGCAGTACGCGCACACGACGCGTCGCCGCCGCCACGGATCCCTGAAAAAACGGGGGGAGGGCCGTTTTTTTGGCAAATGAGTTACGAAGGTTGCAAAGGTTGCGAAGGCCGTGCGAACACCTGCTTGATCGATTCCACGTAACGATTGAGTGCGGACGTGGTGAGTATCAGCAATCCGGCGCTGAAGGCAATCTTGCGGTCCAATTCGGTGAAGATGTATTTGTCGCGGAAGGGGCGGAAGCGCCACAAGAGAAAGAGACACACGTAGATGCGCAGGTAGTAATCGATCGTCGCCAAGAATTCGGTCGCGGCGGGAAACACCCCGGCGTACGACAAGCCGAGCAAAGCATAGATGGCGACGATGGCCACCGTGAACACCCGTTCCTGGTAATTGTGCAACCACCAATTCATCACTTTCTTATCTTTGTTTCTTTTCTTTCCTTCTCACCGTTCTTTCTTTCTTTCCCTCCTTCCGTTTCGTTCGACGTTTGCTCTCTTTCACATGTACGCTTACATGTACGCAAAGAAAAAACGAGTGAAGTCCAAGGCCGCCACAGCCGATGCAACCTCCAATGCAATCAAGAAAGATGGTGTCGCATTTCCACACACCTTGGCAGAATACCGAAAGCGCTTTTTTCGATGGGCTGCACGGAAAAACATTCACCACACACTTGCGCAGCACGTCGCGATCTATTGGGAATTGTTCTACTGGATCCCCATACCGCAAAGTATTTCCAATTGCGAGTGGTTTCGCGATGATTTACGACGGCATTATGGACCAAGCGAGTGGAATGAAATTGTTGCAGACAACCACTGGCCGAACGCAGTCCACGCGACCCTGACCACGGACGACGGGGACCAACAGCCGACAGGGACCAACTGCAGTAACAAGCAAAGTATTCGCAAGAAAAAACTTTTCCCACCTTTTTATAGCAGTTATGTAAATTGAGTTAATGAAGTTACACGCGTGTACCATGTTCGACATGATTTATTTTCAGTTATACACACCACATACATACATCACGTGAATATACGCAAACAAAAAAAACTGATTTGTGTTGAAATAGATGGTCAAATCCGGATGCGCGGAGGAGAGACGGGTGATTCGTAGCTGACGTCCATCGTGTCCTCTGAATGGTACACCGCCAAGGTGCGCGCACTCGGATCCGAGGTTTCCTGTTCGGCGCCAAACCGTGGCATCCACTGATGCGGGACAATGTCGGCGGCGCAACGAGTGTACAAGGTGTCAAAACATTCGCGGTAGTACCGTTTCTCCAGCTCCACGCAAGGAGAATGTGGTGCATCCCGCGGATGTAGTTGATCGTAGTGGCGCGCAATGTGTTCTTGCAGCACCATGTAGAGCGATCGCGTCTTTCCACTGACGCCATCGCTGAAGGCTTCTTTGCGGCGGAAAAGAATGGAATTGGGCAGCAACGGGCGCTGGTCGTCAAGGTCCTTGGCATGCACAAAACTGTGGCGCAGCACCTGCTTTTCCATGCGGCCCGTCGCGAACGCAGTCCAGTTGCGGGCGCGCGCCGGCATCGACAGCACACTTTGCACCAACACCTGATCGAGGAATGGGGCGCGCAATTGCAGCCCGTGGGCCGCCAAACATTTGTCGGCGCGGAGGAGGTCGAAATGATGCATCTCCCGCAGCAGCCGACGACATTCTTGGTCAAATTGAATGCTGTCGCGACAGCGGTGGAAATACAGGTACCCTCCAAACAGTTCGTCGGCCCCGTCGCCGGTCAGCACGGAACGCACTTCAGGATGCTTTTGCGCGATGTGTTCGGCCAACAGGAAGTGGCCCAAACTGGCGCGCACCGTGGTGACGTCGAACGATTCAATCGCGGCAATCACCCGGGGGATAGCTTCCACCATCGCGGCTTCGGTCACCAAGACGGTGGTATGTTGACTCTGGATGTGCGCCGCCACCAATTCCGCGCATCGAACATCCTCGGATTCTCCTCCCTCCAGGCCAATGCAGAAGGTGCGCAAAGGCGGGGGAGGGGACGAACGACTTCCATTGACGACGCCATTAACGACGCAATTGCCACGAGCGCGCTGTTGCGCTGCCAATGCCGCAACCAAACTACTATCCAGTCCCCCAGACAGCAGACACGCAACAGTGGAGACACTGCGAAAAGAGGATGATGAAGAGGAGGACCTCGTGTGGAAATGGTCTTCCTCCGTGTCGGCGACGTCGGCTTTGTGTTCTTGGTATTGTTCGTGGTATTGTGCTTCAATTTGTTCTTCCATCTCCTCGCTTCTTCTCCGCGGTTCTGTCCCACCACATCGTTTTTGGACGGCGCTGGTCAACAGCACCCGAATGTCTTGCAGGTAGTTGGGCACCGTGGTTGCGCCGACGGCAAACACGTCGCGCACCACCATCGTGGGTTGCGCCAACGTGAAGTAGCAGCGCTCCGACACTTTCCGCCACAAGTGATCTTCGGACGAATGATGAGTGTCCAGATGACCACCTTTGCGCAGAGACACCACGTGTCCCGGCGGGAACGCGCGCACCGCAGTCAAGCCTCCCGATTGTTGGTGGAATGGGTGCAACATTTTCAACTCCGACGCAAAGCCCACGAAGATGGGTGACACCAGACTGTACAGTGGCCGCACCCCCAGTGGATCGCGCGCGACGAAGAGCAGTTGCTTGGCGCGATCGTGCAAGACCAGGGAAAAGACGCCGTCTAGCATTGCCAGGGTTTGATCGATGCCATACCGGCGGTAGAGATGGACGATGACTTCGCAATCGTTGCCCGTGGACAAGGATGATATCCCCATGTCAAACAACAATTCGCGATAATTGTAGATTTCACCGTCGCACATCAACTCGACGCCATCCATGCACAATTGCACGTGTCCCCCTTGGAACAACATGCCGCCATCATTGTCCGCGCAATGGAGTCGCGAGGAATTCGATGCAGAAGAGCATGGGGTAGAGTAAAGAGAAGAGCACGGAGAATGACATGAAACGACGGCAGGGAAACGCGATCGACCTTTGTCAAATGCGGCTTGGACCAACGCGGTGGATCTGGCGGCAAACAATTCGCCAACATTGCAAATCACGAAAACACTGCACATGATCGATATCTATCTGCCTTCGTTGGTGAGTTGGTGAGTTGGAGAACTCACACTGTCCCAAGTTTTATGTGGAACTACTCCCGGACACTCACCTCTCCCCTACCCCTCTCCCAACAAAAAAAACACCTCTTTCCACACCACTTGATGGTGTGTGTGTGAGTCCTCTTCTCCCCACCACAACCACACGTGTCATCCCGCCTTTTCGGATTTTCGGAATTTCGGGATTCCGGTACACAATTGAATTACATCCACTGTTTTTATTGCGAAACAATATCTGTCGCAACCTTTGGTTTCGTAGCTCAGTAGGTAGAGCATCACACTGTTAATGTGAAGGTCGCAGGTTCGAGCCCTGTCGAAACCGACCGTCAAATCAATTTTTTTTGCGCGTTTTTTGGTCCCGATGTCGCGTCCATCACTCACTGGGTTCGCTTTCCTCGCGTTTTGTTGCGATGGCGACGAACAGTTCTTCTCCTCCTCTTCGTGCGTGTGTGACATATTTTGCCGCGTCCAACATTTTTTCGATCGTGTCTTCTTCGTCTTTCACTTCCATGTCTTTTACAACGTGTTGTTTTTCTTCGATTAGTGTGTTCGCCGCCGCCGCCGCCACTCTCTGAAAACAAAAGGGCAGCGGTTTCTTCATCGTCAAGCCAATCGTCGTCCCAGTCCAAGGCTTCTTCGTTGTTGTCTGCAACACCCTCAAGTTCTGACTCCGACTCCGACTCGGCGAGTGCATCGAGCACGTCTTGTTCCTCTGCCGCGAACGATGATGCTGCTGGGCTGCTGCTGCGGCTGCTGCTGCGGAGGCGACGTGTGGGAGGAATATCTTCCGCATCCGACTCGGCGAGTGCATCCAACACGTCCTGTTCGTCCGCCGACAATCGATTCCGTTTCTTCCTCTGGTGCTGCTCCCCCTTCTTTTCCTCGTCCTCCTCCTCCACATCCTCGTCATCAAACACGTTTTGCGCAAAGGCGAGGGAAGGTTGTCCCAGTGCCGCCGCCGCGGAAACGGCCGCTGCTTCCCACGGTTCGGAAGAAACCTCGTTCTGGGCGCCATGCAACGCCGCGTCGGACATCATCATGTGGGGAGTGTACTTCGCCACAGACGCCGGCGCGGAAGCAGCATACACGGTTTGGGTGTTTGGACGCGCGTGAGGAAACAAGGCGGACACCTCCATCAACTCCGGAGGACTCATCGTCACGTGGGATGGCGTGGGAACATTGGCAAACAAATACTGGTGCAATTGTCGCGGGGACAAAGATGCGCCTGGAAAATGCACCGACTGCATCGGTATGTGTGTACCGAACAACATGCCCAGGATGCGCACATGTCGCGTGGCCAACGAGGCGAAGCGACATTGGTCAAGCGGCAGATGCCAGGACGTGCATCCATGACACAGTTGACTGACGTCCCCACACTTGCGCAAATCCCACGCCAAGCGTTGATTGAAGGAAACACATCCGGCAAACAATCCAGCCGCACTTTCCACCTGGCGCATGTCCCACGGCAAGGGAATGTTCAGCAACACACACCCTGCAAACATAAAATCCACTCGCCGCACGTGCTTCATGTCCCAATGGGCCAGCGGAAACACCCACAGCGGCAGTGTCCGGAACAGCAACGACAAGTCGGGCAACAATATCACGTGGCGATGCACGAAAAAGCCAGCATCCACATAATCCGCAAACCGAGATGCGATGTGCGCACGTTTCTGCGCCTTGGTCATGTCGCCACGCACCGCCTCGTCGATAGACTGGAAGCGCAAATGGCCGTACCGGCGACGCAAAACTGGACTCACCATGAATTCCACAATACAGTCGTGCATCGTGCGCATCATTGATTCCAAGTGACGACGACTCGTCACATACACCACTTTGGGCGACACCGCAGTGCGAGGCACGATGCTCAACATCTTCTGGATTCCACGACTTCTCTTGTTTCGGTTCAATTCAATTCAATTCAGTTCAATTCGGTTCAACGTTGCTTTGCTGTGCTTTGCTGTGCACGAATGTCCTTGTTCTTGTTCTTTGGTTCGAAAAAAATAGAAGAACTTGACGGGACAACAACAAAAAGGTTGGAATGATCGGGGGAAACAAAAAAAGCGGTGGCGGTGGCGGTGGCGGGGTGGAGGCGGCATTTTTTTTGTCGCACGGAAATACATCGACCACGTAACTGCACAACAAAGTCGCCTCCTTCCACCAACATCTGCAACAGCACCGAAACAAACACATAAGCACACTATGGACTTTGCACAGAATCACGATGTGTCGGTGGACACCCTGCATCGCCGCATGCACGATGCGACCTGGAAACGCAATGTTCCTTCCGCGCCATTGCAGCCATACTTGAACGCGCGTCCAGTGATGACCAAATACTCACTTCTGCCCATCGTGGATCCACGCAAAGCCATTTCAGTACCGATGGAACAACTTCCCGTGTACAACCCAGAAAGCGTGTTCAACCCAGGGAACGCACGCGCTCCTTTCTCGGGGTACGCCACCAACGTCGCGCTGGAATCCGAGTTGCGCAACCAATGCTTTGCGCTGCAGCGATGCAGTCAGGCAGTCTACGTTCCGTCTTCCACCAGCGATCTCTACGATGTGCGTTTCCGCGCCTCCGCCGCCGGCCAAGACCAACTAGCACAATGCCATCCGTTCTTGAACCACCCGGGATATGTCTCCGCGCCACACCGTCCTTCGCCCCCACCAACCCACGCGAACGATTCCACGAACGATCCCGCGAACGACCCCGCACTTCATCCGTCCTTGCAAACTTGCGATTGGGGATTGTTCTACAACACCACGCGATGCCACGTGAAACAATACACCAAAGGGCGCAACGAACACACCGCGCGCCGCACAGATGGATTGCCTCTGCGGGCCAACAACAAATAAATTCTCGTTGCACACTAAGCAGCGCGGAACGGACGGACGCAGACCACCCAAGTTTCTTTTCGTGCATTTTCTATCTGTTTCTGATCCATGCACACCAGTCGACATCGGCGAACTCGACACACTGTTCGCGCATCATCGCTGCCACGAAACAAACATGGCCATGTGACACAGCGATGGCGGCAGCGAAAGCGGGGACGGGGACAGGGACAGGGACAGGGACAGGGGCGAGTGTCACATCGATATTCTGCGCGAAAAAGCGGCGGAGGAAGCAAAGGTCGGAATGATCGAACGGTGAGTGACGCCACCAACAGCAACGTTGTCTCCGATGCGGTGGCGGGGGATGCTGCTGCTGCTGCTGCTGATGCTCCCGCCGCCAAATGCAGTCCCGCGACGGAACAAGATGGGTTGCCTTTCACGTGTTTCTCCGAAGAGACATTGCGCGGATTGCGCGATCGATGGAATGCGCGGCACCCCGACGTGCGCATCGACAGCGACGACCCGCGCACCATCCACCGTTCTTTGCAACAACACATGGGCAAAGTGTGCGGCCAAGAACGATGTTGGTTGCGGCAGACAAAATGGTTTGGTCGCGACATTCCGCAGGATTGGAAAGACTCCTTTGTGCCGAAAGCCCCGTCCACCTGGAAAAAGAACCCCAACGAATGGTTGTCGAGCATCGACATCGCGCGCGTCATGCGCCAATACGAAAAGGCGTACAAGTGTTTCGACTTCATTGGTCCAAGTCCGATCGATTTCGACAAACGATTAAGCGGCAGCGGCGGCGGCGAATGCGTGTGGGACGAGTTGTGTCATTTCAGTGTCCGCAAACAATGGCAGCGCGGCAAATTCAAGATTGGGATGATTTTCAACACGGATCCGCACACCAAAGCAGGCGAGCACTGGATCTCCATGTTTGTGCATTTGCGCAAAGCCAGCATCGTCTTCTTTGACAGCACTGGCGACCCTGCGCCGCCCGAAATTCGCGCATTGGTCAAACGCATCCAAGCGGAAGGCCGCACCATGTCGCCGCCGCTGCACTTTCGCTTCGAGACCACCGAAGGCATCGAACACCAAAAACAGAACACGGAATGCGGCATCTACTCGCTCTTTTTCATCATCAACATGCTGAAGGACAAAATCACCCTGCGCCAATTGCGGGAACGAATGATGTCCGACAAATACATGCATTCCTTCCGCAAAGTCTTTTTCGACGGATGATTGCTCACTCTCTCAGTCTCTCACTCTCTCTTGGGCAGAATCATTTAGTTTTTTTTGGGGGAGGTCACGGATTGTTGTTGCCAGTTTGCATTGTTGCTACAGTACACCATGTCCGCGTTTTCCTTCACATCGACTGGGGTCGGTGGTTGCATCGGCATCCACGAAAAATTGGAACCCTACCGAGGCACCGCGGACTTGTCCAAACTGCAATCCGCGTTGCGCTGTTTCCTCCTGCACTATTACCGCGACACCTTTCGACATGAACCATGGTGGACAGACACGGTTTCGGGACCGACCACAGAAGACCAAAACCAATACCAAGGGCAAGAGATCAGCGAACAGGAACTCGCCGCCGCAAAAAAAGTTGCCCGTCGCGCGGCGTTTTTTGCGCAACAAGAAAAACCGCACCCGCCCAGCGACGACCAATTGGTCCTCCTGGTCAACGCCGCGGAGATGCGCACCAATCACTGCTACCAAAAATTGCCCCCGGGCATTCTGTCGTCAGTGAATCACATCGGCGACCTGCACAGTCGCATTCGTCGTTACGTCGACGTGTACGCGGTGCAAGACGTGGTGTACGAGGCGGAACATGTCATGGAACTCTACGACATGTTTCTTCAATTTTTGTACTTGAAAACCATGAATTCCGACGATTTCCTGGATTACTATGGGTACTTCCAGTGCTACATCCTCCCGCAGCTGTGCATGGATTTCAACTTCACGGTGGACCCTTCCGCCACCGACGATTACGCCACCTTGTGTTGAAACTGCATCCCTTTGTTGGTACACGCGTGTAACACTTTAATCAAATATTTGTTTCTTTGTTCTCATTCATTCATCCATTCCTTCCTTCATTTCCCCTTGCCGGCGGGTTGTGTCACGACCGCCTCCAACGCTTGCAACAACAACCATTCTTGATCGCTGAACCGCTGGAAAAAAAAGGTGTCGTGGAAGGGTACTTCGAAATGTTTCGTGGTTGCTGATCCAACCCCGAAGTTGCGACACACGCAAATCGGTTCGCCCTCTTCGTTCGTGCGCAGATAGCAAAAGATGGCTCCTTTCGCCAAAGACAATCTTGCGTTGCTTCTTCCATCATTGCCATTGTTGCGGGGTGCCGCATCGTCCGCCATCATCACCCAGCGAAGATATCCGCCTTCGCGCATCTCGTGCGGCTCGCGAACATATCGATATCCTTTCAATTTGCGCATCCATTCGCGAACAGTGTCCCGCGGCAACAACAAATCGCGCAATGCCGTCTGCACTTCGGCGCGCCATTCTGCCGCAGAGTGCTGCAACACATGTTCATTGCGCGGATTGTCAATGGCGCGATCCAAAATCTCCGCATACCACGGCGACGACGACGATGCAGCTTTCTCCATGAAAAAACGGGGGTCTAAATATCCGGAAAAAAACGGGGGTCCGATTGGGAGAACGCGGAAGAAGAAAAAGAGGAAGAAAAAGAAGAAAGTGAACAACGAAAAGAACTACTTGACGTGTTGTTTGTTTTTTTTCAGCGATGGTCGGACGCGGCGGCAGAGACAGAGGCAGAGGCAGAGGCAGAGGCAACCCCCCCACTCACCACTCACCACTCACCACTCACCACTTACCACTTACCATCCGCCGAAGGGTCCACTGCCGAGCATCTCATTTGCGGCCATGGGTTCCACGGTGAATCCGTCGCGCACCATTCCGCCTGCACCGGCGCCACTCATACCAGGGGTATGTGCACCCACCATGGGATTGGTGTCCGGGCGATGCATGTGATCGAATCCGCCGCCACCAACGGTGGCAATGTTGGGCAAAGAATGAATGGCGGTTCCTGCGCCACTTCCACCTGCTCCGCCACCCATTCCAGGGCCTCCTGCGCCGGTTGCTGCGCCGCCTGCGCCACTTCCACCTGCGGCACCACCTCCATTCATGCGTCCGCGCATGCCTGCCTTGGTCGATGGTTTTTGACCATTCCAAAGCTCCCACGCGCGGTCCACGAGAATACTGACCTTCTCGCCCAATTTGGTCTGAAAACTGGTCATGATCATCAGCAACGCCAGCACGACGGTGACAATGGACACGTTCGGATACTTGTTGCCGCTCTGGGTCGGCACAAAGGTGACCAGACGGTGGATCATGAACAGGCCCAGGAACGTCACCAAGATTTGAATTAACACTTCCGCCACCAATTCCACACTCCCTTTGCTGTCATCTGCCTCCGGGATGTACCTCCCAACCATCTTGTTCAACACGACCACGGGAATGATCGCGAGGAATGCGTATTGCACCAAATTCATCACATCGGCTTTCCCTTCTTCATCGAAGTGGAACACGTGCTTCCAAAAACTGCGTTTGTCTTCCATCAACTCCATCGTCGAACAGTGTTCAATTCGTCGGGTTAGGTTAGGTTAGGTTAGGTTAGGTTAGGTTGCGCGTCAAACAAAACAAAAAGGTTCGTCGTCCAAGAAGGGGGTTGCAAAGTCAATGCGCTGCTTTATGTCTCTCCCTTGACAAAAAAAATCGGAGACGAAAGTTCCATGCACCTGTTTCATGGAATCAACGTGACGGGCGATCAACCGTGTTCATTGAAAGGCATTCAAAGCAATCCCCGCACAATCCACCCACCGCCACCTCTTTATCCCCCCGACCACATATCCGATACAACAAAGCATGTTGTCCAAACCCATTCCTCTGTCGGCAGACGTCTGCGCGGCCACCAGTGTGAATCCGGAAGAAGAACAGTATCTTGCCCTGGTGCGGCGCATCTTGACCGAGGGCGAACGCCGCGATGGTCGCAATGGAGACACGCAATCTGTGTTTTTTGCCAACATGCGCTTCTCCTTGGAAGACGGTGCATTGCCGCTGCTGACCACCAAACGAGTCGCGTGGAAAACATGTCTCAAAGAATTGCTGTGGTTCATGCGCGGAGATACCGACGTGCGGCATTTGCAAGCAGAAGGCGTCCATATCTGGGATGGCAATTCCACGCGCGACTTCCTCGACCAACGGGGTCTGTCCCACCTGCGCGAACATCTCATCGGTCCCGGATACGGATTCCAGTGGCGGCATTTCGGCGCCGCCTACAACGTGGACGATGGTTCCGTGCTCCATTCAGGCGCCGTCGACGCTGTCGGGGTGGATCAACTGCAATGGATCGTGGATCAACTGCGCAATCCCGCCACGCGGCACAGTCGGCGCCTGGTCATGTCCGCCTGGAATCCCGCGGCACTGAACGAGATGGCTCTCCCACCCTGCCACGTATTATGTCAATTTCACGTCTCCGGCGCAGATCGGTTGTCGTGCGTCATGTTTCAGCGCAGCTGCGATGTCGCCCTGGGACTTCCGTTCAACATCGCGTCCTACGCCTTCCTCACCCACTTGTTGGCACACCACTGTGGACTGCAGGCACACGAACTTTGCATCAGTCTCGGGGATTGTCACGTGTATGCGCCCCACCTGGAACCTATGCGCACACAATTGAAGCGCGCGCCCTTTGCTTTTCCCAGCATCGTCATTCGACCAGTCGACGCGCGATTACACATTGACGCATACCAAGTGGAAGATGTGCAGGTGGAAGACTACACCAGTCATCCATCCATTCCCATGGACATGGTGGCCTAACCAACAACAACAACAACAACAACAACAACAACAACAACAACAACAACAACAACAACAACAACAACAACAACAACAACAACAACAATGCACGACGGATGGACGAAATTGCGTTGAATTGCGCGGAAACAAAGTGTCCGCCGACATACAACGACGACTGTCCTCCGCCTCCAAACCCTCCGCCTCCGCCTCCGCCTTCGCCTTCGCTTTGAACCTCGGAATAGCAACATGAGTTCCTCTCGCGCTTTAGCTGCCGCACGTGCGCGTCGTTCGGGAGAACAAGCTCCCCCTGTGTCCGGCAATCGTCCGGGCACGTCCATTCACGGTCAAGCTGCGTTTGCCTTCAGTGGCGGCGGGCATCCTCCCATGCATCCATCGGCCAGCGTGAGGGTTAATCGCGGACCCCCTTTAACCGCAGCCGCACCACCACCTCCGTCATACAATCGAGGAATGCACGGCGGTAACGCGGGACGTCACGCGCCGCCACCACCGCCAGCACACATGAACCATCCACACCACACTAACAACCTCGCTTCCAGTTTCGGCATGGATTCCGATTCTTCCACGCCGCGTTCTTTTGGCAAATTGTCTGTGTCTGACGCCATCGGATTGGTCACCATTCGTCTCAGCAAATTGGAACAATGGATGTTGGACACCGAAGCCAAGGACAGTAGCAACAACAACAACAATCAGGGCGACGCGACTGCCACTGCGACTGCGACTGCGGCCACCGCTGCGGCAAACGGCGGTGGCGTGGACATGACCATGGTCCAAAGCATCGTCCAACGATTGGATGGACTAGAAAAACGGGCCGCCGCAGAAGTGCCACAAATCAGTCCAACCTTGGAAACGGACGTGAAATGGTGTCGGGACCAAGTGCAGAAGCTGTCGATGGACACGGCGCGCCACGCCGAACAATTGTTGCGCATGCAGCGCGACATGGTGGAAACCAAGGATTTGTTGAAAGCTTTCATGTTGAAGTACGATAACTTTGCCAACGACACCACACTCAAGTTTGGCGACTACGAATTCGCCATCGGAGAATTGGAGAAACAAATGGAAAGCGTCGTCGCCACATCGACTGTTTCCGACAGTAGCATAACGGCGTCCATGATCGAGGAAGAACAAGAAGGAACCTCTTTGTCTGCTCTTCCAGTCTTGTCTGCTCTTCCACCGCCATCCGCAACTTCCGGGGTGTCTCCTCCTCCTCCTTCTTCCACCACCGACACCGTCGCAAGCGACGTCCGTTCCTCCTCTTCCTCTTCTTCTGGCACTGTGCACTTAAAGATCGACGAGATCGACATGTAACGCACTCACACACGCAGAGTTTTGCCACAGGCAGTTGACCATAAAGTATTTTTTGGGGAGGAGCTGCCACGGAAACCAAATCATAACACAAATAATGCAATTGTCCATCCACGACAAAGAAAAGAAAGAAGTCTTTGCTTCCTTTGTCTGCATCCTGAAAAACACTGCGCGCGATGTCCACTGGATTTTTACGCCAGAAACGTGGCGCATCGAAGCGACGGACGCTTCGCAAATTTCACTGTTGCAATCCGTCTGGAAAACCAGTTGGTTCGACACCTATTCATTCTCACCGACTCTGCCGCAGCAAGAACTGGCGATCGTGGTGGACGCCAATGACCTCGCGAACATTTTTGGCGCGAAGACGGACAAGCACAACATCCACGTGGAGTGTCGCGAGGGGCAAGAGGACGCGCTCTTCATCCGCCTCGAATCGGTCGTTAAGGAAGAATCCACCAAAACGTTCCGGCATTCGTTGCTGTCTGCGGAAACCTCCTTCCGCTGCACACAGATGCCCGTGATCGAGTACGACGCCGAAGTGGAATTGCCGACCAAACACTTGCGCGACGTGCTGTCCCAACTGGCCGACTTCGGCCACGATGTCGACATCTACTGCGATGAAGAAGTTCTGTACGTCGAAACACCCGGTAATACCTCCATGCGCGTGGATCTCAACACCGACGCCACGAGCATGGTAGAACAAGCCAAGTATGATGCGAAGTACAGTCTGCAACTGTTCAGCAAAGCAGTGGTTCCCTCCAAATTGTGCGGCGTCGTCATCCTGAACATGCTCACCGACTATCCCATGAAACTGCACTACGACATCAAGGGCGGCAACACCCTTGACTACTACCTCGCTCCCAAAATCAAAGATTGATTTCAAGGCCGCGATTCTTTACCGCTGCGCTGCGGTCGCTGTGTTTTTTTTGTCAAGCATGTTTCTTGTCTGTTGTTGCTTGTGTGTCTGTTAGTTGTCGTAGTAGTTGTTGTACATTCACCACCACTGTATCTCTCACTCACACTGTAACTTAGAACCAATCCACAATCTCTCCCTTCAACACCATCTTGTTTTTTTTTCATTCCGTCATTCCTTCCTTCTTTCCCCCCACATCATGTCTGCGGTCATCGCATTGTTCGGTGTTCTTATCGGAATCTTGGTCTATGCACACATCTTAAACCAACTGCGTTACTCGTGTCACCGCCGAGTGACCAAAGAGGAACTTGGTGGAAAAAACGGGGGTCCGACGTCGGAAGGTGTCGACGAGCTGTGTCGTTCCCGACAACCTTTTGTGTTTGCCGCCGCGCGACCGAACCCTTTCGCGCTTCCCGTTTTTCCGGGGACCGGGACGGAGACAGCGATAGGGACAATGACATGGTCTTGGCGCGTCTTTCGCGCATCGATTGTTGACAATCATGTTCCACTGCCGGCCAACCAGGTGGCGACTCTGCTGCTGTCGGAAGACCCTGCGCACGGCTTTTGGACGGCACACAATGACACGAACGAGGTATTGATTGCGGGTCGTCCGTGGATTGAAGCGATCGATGCATGGGCGCGCCCTCCTCTGTGTGTCACGTCGCAATATGACTTGCTCAGTGGATGTCGCGGAACCTGCACCGACGTCTTTCGACAATGGCACGATCGATGTTTCCTGTCGGTGCAAGAGGGACAGGTTGTCGTGGAATTGCATCCTCCGTCATTGGCGGCGTCCACCTTTGCGACCCTGGTTGGGGATGATAGCATTGGAAATAAAAAAAGCAGATGCAGTGAAAGTGAACGTGAAAGTGAACGTGCGTTGGATGTGAGCGACGGGTCGCCAATGCTCATCACATTGATGCCACAAGAAAGCATGTGGATTCCCGCGTTCTGGTCGTTCCGCGTTCGGTTTGTCACTCCGCGCCCCATTGTGTTTTTGGTGCAACATGGCACGGTTGCGAATTGGGCAGTGGCGCAAGTTCGACGATGGATTGTCAACCGGTGGTTGCCATGGTGGAAAGCACCAAGCACACCTGCACCGGAAGCGGCAGCGGCAGCGGATACCAAGGTGAATGGCGTCGATGTCGACACTGCCGCAGATGCAAAAGATTTTCTCACCAAAAAGCACAGTCTCTTTGACCAACCGCCGCAGACACCGCATCCTCCGATTTGCACCAACACGACCCAAGAAGCACCAGCACCACCAGCATCACCATCATCATGCACAACGTTATGCATTGGATCAAAGACGCCATGGACAGCGTCGCCGACGGACGCACCCTGCGCAAACTCAGTTCCGTCCACCAGCGCGGCGGACGCCGTCGCCGAGGTCGCAGTGGAACCCACCGAAGACATAGTCGACATGGAAGACACGGCAAAACTCGCCGTGCAAGAAGTACCCGAAGACGCCGCAGTATGCGCGGTGGATGAGGCGGGGCATCCTCGGTGACAACAACACTAGGCGGAACCACCAACAAATAAGCCTTTTTGTTTGGGTCATCGATGTACACTCGAGACATGGAATGTTTCCGTGCAAGGAACGAGGGGGGCGGAATGATGTGCCGCCGATTTGGTAGCGCGGAGAAATGCACGGTTCCCGGAAACCCACCATGCACATAACTAAAAAAAACTGGAAATGACGGCGGCGGAGACCTGGCTTGCATCGTTTCAGAGGGAGTTTCCTTCGCTGACGATGGCACTGGTGCGCGATGCGATATGCGTGTGTATTCTCGGTCGATGGGTAAAACTGGTGGAAAAACGCCAATCGGGGGAATGGACGGTGAATCAGTCGCTGCGGCGAATGTTGCCCAATGTCGCATTGTCCCAACACTTGTCCGCAACTTTACCTCGCGGTGTGTGTTTGGTCGTCAACAGCGCGGAAGATTGGGCGGTGTTTGAGTCGTTTGATCGCGCGTGGCAAGCAACGCAACCGAATGGATTTGTTGCGCGCGTCGACGGTTGGAAACAGAGAGAAGAGGAAGAGAAAGTGGAGGAATGTTGCCACGCATTGTCGCGACTGCAAATGAGAGAATGAGGTAGTTTTTCAATTCAACTGCGCTTCATTATTCTTCATTCGTGTGTTCATCGCAGCACAGTGCTGAGGTTGTCCGTTCAACAGCATGGGAGAAACGAAAAAGTGCGTGTATTGCCACCAAGTGATGTCCTACCAATCGAGGAAACAGATTTTGTCGAAATCTGTTGTCGCGTATGGTGTGTCTATAACGAAATATGTGGAATTCATGCATTGTTGCTGGTGTTGTGATATGCGTGAGGATGATTGCGATGTGGTGGACGATCACGATGCAAATCAAATCAACTTAGACAAAGCACGACGAGAACTGAACCACCAAATCCATGAAGTCATTGCCCACTTGCGTCAATTCCGTGAAGACATTGATCAGCTGCAGATATCATCAACAAGGTAGAAGGAAGGGAATCAATCGAAGCACGTCATCGAGGGAGGAATGCAGTGGTGGTATTTTCGACTGAAGTATTGGTGGTCCATTCCCTGGACAATGACGGACGAGTTTCCTCCAAAATCCGACAAAACGAAAACGCTGTGTTTATTTTGCCGCGGATCAGCACACCGCGGTACGTACCACACGTATGCATTGCGACACAATACGGTGACCGACGTGTTCGAATTGTGTCGTGATGGGCAAGTGCTGCGGCGATATCTTGGTCTGGAAGACATGTTGACCGACATTGATTGCGGACATGCCTTCGTATTTTAGCGTGGAGTTGTGCAGGGTGAGTGTAGTTTGACAGACAATTCGTCGATGCAATGTAACTTTGTAAGAAAGCACCCTTTCCCATCCTTCGGAATTAGAGGAATTCCCTTATTTTGTTGACTCATCCTTCGGAATTAGAGGAATTCCCTTATTTTGTTGACTTATCCTTCGGAATTAGAGGAATTCCCTTATTTTGTTGACCCATCCTTCGGAATTAGAGGAATTCCCTTATTTTGTTGACTCATCCTTCGGAATTAGAGGAATTCCCTTATTTTGTTGACCTATACTTCGGAATTAGAGGAATTCCCTTATTTTGTTGACCCATACTTCGGAATTAGAGGAATTCCCTTATTTTGTTGACTCATCCTTCGGAATTAGAGGAATTCCTCTAATTGGAAAGTGTTGAAATGCATGGAAATTCGTGGAGGAGTATGGCCGCTTTTCAAAAATGGA
>JACCDH010808224.1_pt1 | contig 17974 bp, 16 predicted proteins | sample 7442481 | NCBI WGS metagenome assembly JACCDH01 (sample SAMN15323433, study PRJNA562643) | freshwater metagenome | isolation source: river surface water | place: USA:Blue River Watershed | collected 2017-08-15
GCGAGAGATTGACGATGCTGAAGCGGGCATCACGCTCGACGGTGCTGATCTTCTCGATGTTCGCCTCGGCCCCGGTGATCGTGGTGGCCAGCTTGGCGATGATGCCGCGCTCGTTCTCGAGCTCGACGCGGATCTCCACCGAGAACTCGCCCTCGACGTTCGGGTCCCAGCGCACGGACACGCATTTCTCGGGGTTGTCGCGGATCTCGGCGATGTTGTTGCAGCTCTCGGTGTGGATCACCATGCCGCGGCCGGAACTGATGTGGCCGATGATCGGATCGCCGGGAATCGGGTGGCAGCACTTGGCGTAGCTCATCACCATGCCCTCGGAGCCGCGAATGGCCAGCGAACTCTGCTTGCTCTCGCGGCCCGCTTCGGCCCCCACTTCGGTATCGGCCTGACCTGGCAGCATGAGTCTGGCGACCACATGGGCCATGCGATTGCCCAGGCCGATGTCTTCCAGCAGATTGTCCAGCTCGGCGCTGTTGGTGAGCTGCAGGGCGGCCTTGATCTGGGCGGGAGGAATCTTCTCCAGTTGCGAGCCGAAGCCGCCCAGCACCTTGTTGAGCAGGCGCCGCCCCAGCGCGACGGACTCGGAGTGGCGCTGGTTCTTCAGGAAGTGACGGATGTTGCTGCGGGCCTTGCCTGTGACCACGAAGCTCAGCCAGGCCGGATTCGGCTGGGTGCCGGGCGCGGTGATGATCTCCACCGTCTGCCCGCTCTCCAGCGGTTCGCTCAGCGGGGCCAGGCGCTTGCTGATGCGGCAGGCCACGCAGGAATTGCCCACATCGGTGTGCACGGCATAGGCGAAGTCGACGGCGGTGGAACCGGCCGGCAGCTCCATGATGGTGCCCTTGGGAGGGAACACGTAGTGCTCTACGGGGAACAGGTCGATCTTGCCGTTCTCGATGAATTCCATCGAATTGCCGGCATGCTGCTGCATCCCAAGCAGGCCGTTGACCCATTGCCGCGCCCGCACATGGGCGTTGCTGGGGCTGTCGTCATGGGACTTGTAGAGCCAGTGGGCCGCGATGCCGTTGTTGGCCATGGCCTCCATTTCCTCGGTGCGGATCTGGATCTCGATGGGCACGCCGTGCATGCCGAACAGCGTGGTGTGCAGCGACTGATAGCCGTTGGCCTTGGGAATGGCGATGTAGTCCTTGAAGCGGCCGGGCACGGGCTTGTAGAGATTGTGCACGGCGCCGAGCACGCGGTAGCAGGTGTCCACCTTGTCCACCACGATGCGGAAGGCATAGACGTCCATAATCTCGGAGAAGGACTTGCGCTTGGAGCGCATCTTCTCGTAGATGCTGTACAGGTGCTTTTCGCGGCCGAAGATGCGGCCCGGCATGCCTTCGCGCAGCAGGCAGGCCTCCAGGGCACTCTGGATCTGCTTGACGATTTCCTTGCGGTTGCCGCGGATGCTCTTCACTGCCGCATTGATGCGGCGCTTGCGCATCGGATACAGGGCCTCGAAGCCCAGCTCCTCGAATTCGATGCGCACGGAGTTCATGCCCAGCCGGTTGGCGATGGGGGCGTAGATGTCGAGTGTCTCGCGCGCCACGCGCCGGCGCTTCTCGGGGCTCAGCACATCCAGGGTGCGCATGTTGTGCAGGCGGTCGGCCAGCTTGACCAGGATCACGCGGATGTCCTTGGCCATGGCGAGCGCCATCTTCTGGAAGTTCTCGGCCTGGGCCTCGGCGTGGCTGCTGAAGCTGATCTTGTTGAGCTTGCTGACGCCGTCGACCATCTCGGCGATGGTCTCGCCGAACTGGCTCTTCACGGCCTGCTTGCTGATGCCGGTGTCCTCGATGACGTCGTGCAGCAGGGCCGCCACCAGACTCTGGGGGTCCATGTGCATTTCGGAGAGGATGCCGGCCACGGCGAGAGGGTGGGTCACATAAGGGTCACCACTGCGCCGGAACTGGCCATCATGGGCCTGTTCGGCGTAGTAGTAGGCACGGCGGACAAGATTGACCTGCTCTCCTTCCAGGTAGTTGGAGAGGCTGCTGGCGAGAGAGTCGATTGTGTTCACAAGCCGACTCCTACCTCACTCAGAGGTCTTCGCCGAAGGCGTCGTCATCGTCATTGTCGAGCAGCTGGGGTGGCGGTGCCTTCAGATCATCGCGGGTCAGCGTGATGATGGGGGCCGGGGCACGCGCAGTCAGGATGCTGGCATCCACCAGGCCGGCGGCGACTTCGCGCAGGGCGATCACCGTGGGTTTGTCGTTGTCGGCAGGCACCAGCGGGTCCTTGCCCCCGGTCTGGATCTGACGGGCTCTCTTGCTGGAGATCATCACCAGCTGGAAGCGATTGTCGACCATTGCCAGACAATCTTCGACGGTTATACGGGCCATAGCTACACCTGTGGTTGAGACGGGGCTGTTGAAAAGACCGGCGATTCTACTAAAAGAGCCTCGGCACTGCCTACTTTAATCTTGTCCTTTACCGCATTTAAGGGCCCTGGCGGCCTGTTTCAAGCTGTTTTCAGCAGGGCGTCCAGCAGGCTGGCGTTGTTCTGCTGCTGCTGGGCACGCTCCAGACGACAGGCGCGCACGATGGCACGCAGGTCCTGCAGGGCCGTGTCGAAGTCCTCGTTGATGACCACATAGTCGGCCGCGTCGTAGTGGGAGATCTCGTCGGTGGCCTGGCGCATGCGGCGGTTGATGGTCTCCTCGTCGTCCTGCGCGCGACCCGTGAGGCGTTCGCGCAGACTGGTCAGCGAGGGCGGCAGGATGTAGATGCTGCGGCTGCGGTCCATGCGCTGACGCACCTGCGCGGCGCCCTGCCAGTCGATCTCCAGGATCACGTCGAACCCCTGTTCCAGCTGCGCCTGCACCCAGGCGCGCGAGGTGCCGTAGAGATTGCCGAAGACTTCTGCCGACTCCAGGAAGGCGTCGTCGCGCTGCATGGCGCGGAAGTCTTCCACCGTGACGAAATGGTAGTTCACGCCATCGACTTCGCCCGGGCGGCGGGCGCGTGTGGTGTGAGAGATCGACACGCCCAGCAGCGGGTCGCTGCCATCCTTGAGCAGGGCGTTGACCAGGCTGGTCTTGCCGGCGCCGGAAGGGGCGGAAATGATGAAGAGTGTGCCTCGGGCCATGGTGCTGCGTTCCACAATTGCGATGAGTCGCGCGCACTATACCACCAAGTCCGGTGGCTGCCGGCACGTCAGCCCGATTTGCATCCGCCGGCGGGCATCCCTACACTCCGGCCAGAACTCACGCGATCCCCGGCGGATCAAGCACGGAAATTCTGCATGCGTGCGCATCGATGGAATGAGAAAGGCCTTCTCCTGTGTGCCCTTGCGGCACTCTGCCTGCCTGCGTCCGGACTTCGCGCACAGCCGGAACTCATCGCTTTCGGCGGCTCCAACTATTACCCCCCGTTTCACTATCAGGATGCCTCCGGCACTGCCACCGGCTTCGATGTGGAAGTCCTGCGTGCGGCTGTCGCAGAGGTCGTCGAGCTGAGCTTCGACTTCGGTGACTGGACGCAGGTCCAGGAGCGGCTGGCCACCGGCGATCTGGACGTGGTGCCGATGTTCGTGTCGCCGGAGCGCGAGGCGCTCTATCTGTTCTCTGACCCCATCAACATCGAGTACCACCTGCTGTTCGGCCGCGCGGACGCCCCCAGTCATCGCAACCTGGGCACGATCGGTGGCTATCGCGTGGCGATGGAGCGGGGCGCCTATGCCCGAGAGCAGCTGCGCAGTCTGGCTCCCGATGCCCAGATCGTGGAAGCCGACAATGAGGCCCAGGCATTGCGTCTGGTGGCCGCGGGGGATGCCGACCTCGCCCTGTTACCCTCCACCATTGCGCGCTACACCCTGGAGCAGGAGCGGCTCGAAGGCCTGCAGGCCGTGAGTCCGCTGCTGTTGCCGGTGACCTATGCCTTCGCCGTGACCCCGACCCGGCCCGCCCTGGTGGAACAGCTCAACGAGGGCATTCTGGGTCTGCAACGCAGCGGCGAACTTCAGCGGCTGCGCGAGCGCTGGCTGGAGCCAGGAGCCGACCCACCTCGCGACAGGCTGTTCTGGGCCATCGCGGCCGTGGCCTGGTTGAGCGCGGGCCTGGCCTTGTGGCTCTGGTGGCGGCGCCGGCAGGGCCTGCAGGAATTCCTGGATGCCGACAGCAGGCTGCTGCTGGACGAGCTGCGCAAGGCCATTTCCGAGCAACGCCTGGCCTGGGTCTACCAGCCGCAGTACGACGTGCGCACGCAGCGCATCGTCGGCGCCGAGATGCTGGCGCGCTGGCATCACCCGCAGCGTGGCGCCATCGCCCCCGACACCTTCATCCAGCTGGCCGAGCGCGCCGGCATCATCAAGGACATCACCCTGCAGGCCCTCAGTCAGGCGCTGGCCACGCTGCAGGACTGGCGCGTGGCTGATCTGCATTACCGTCTTTCGGTGAACGTCTCGGCCAACGATCTTGCCGACCGTGGCGTCGTGGAGCGCATCAGCCAGGCGCTCGGCTCGCGCGGCGAGTTCCTGACCGTCGAGATCACCGAGACGGCGCTGATGAAGGACACTCACGCCATCCTCGCCAACATTGAGCTGCTGCGCGCCGCGCGGGTGCAGATCTCCCTCGATGACTACGGCACCGGCTATTCCTCCCTCGAATCCCTCAAGCGCTTCGCCTTCGACGAGATCAAGATCGACAAGACCTTCATCGACGGCATCGTGCAGTCCGAGCGCAATCTCAAACTGACCCAGGCCAGCATCAGTCTGGGCCACGATCTGGGTGCACTGGTGGTGGCGGAAGGAGTGGAAGATGAAGACACCGTCGCCCTGCTGGTGCAGAAAGGCTGCGATGTGCTGCAGGGCTACTGCATCTGCCGGCCGATGCCGGCTGACGAGTTCGTGAATTTCTCGGAAGACTTCAATCGTCAGTCAAGCCAGCCTGTGGCGGGTTAGCCTGCGCTGACTCACCGCCCCTCCGGCCGTTTCTTGGCGCGGGCACTGGGCTCCGCCTGCAGCGGATCCTCTGGCCAGGGGTGGCGCGGATAGCGTCCGCGCAGATCCTTGCGCACCTCGAAATAGCCCGTGGCCCAGAAGTTGGCCAGATCGCGCGTGACCTGCACCGGCCGGCGCGCGGGGGAAAGCAGATGCAGCAGCACGCTCACGCGGCCCTGCACCAGGGTGGGGGTCTGCTGCAGGCCGAACAGCTCCTGCAACTTCACTGCCAGCACGGGTTCCGGCCCGGTGTAATCCAGGGCGATGCGATTGCCGCTGGGCACGCCGAGGTGGGTGGGCGCGAGCTGGGCCAGCTGCTGCTGCAGCGACCAGTCGAGGCACTCCAGCAGCAGACGTCCCAGTGGCAGCCGGTCCACCTGTTCCAGTCGACTCAATCCTTGCAAATGCGGGCCCAGCCAGTCCTCCAGTGAGTCCAGCAGCGCCTCGTCGCTCAGCACCGGCCAGGGGTCCCCCAGTGTGCGCTGCAGCAGGCGCAGCCGGCCCAGCAGCTGACGGTCGTCGTCCGACCACGCCAGGCTGCCACGCTGGCGCAGGGCTTCCAGCAGCCCCCGGCGCAGCACCTCCGGCGGCACGTCGCGCAGCGGGCGGCGCTCCAGCACCAAGGCGCCGATGCCGCGCACTTCCTCGGCGAGCATGCGCCCGCTCGCTGTGTCCCAGCGCACGTCGGCCCGCCACTTGGTGGACTCGGGGAAGCACTGCGCCACCTGAGCCGGACTCATGGCCACGGCGTGGAAGACGCGGGCGCCACTGGCATCACCGTCCAGTTCGACCGCCAGCAGGAAGTCCGCCCGTGCCAGTGCGTGGGTCTCGGGCAGCAGGGCCTGACCGCCGCTGACGAGCTTGAAGCGGGCACGGCCCTGATCGCTGCTCTGGCGCTGGTTCTGCGCCAGGCGATCGGGCCACGCCCGGGCCAGCAGCAGGGGCAGGGCGTCCGCCGCGCTGATCTCCAGCCCACAGCCCGCGCGGGCGGTCCACTGTCGGGCGGCGCGCTTCCAGCGCTCGTCGACACGAGCGTGGCCCCCGTTCTCCAGTGCCGCGAACAGCACCGCCAGGTCGATGTCCTGCCCGCCGATGTCCTCCTCCAGCCAGGCCACCAGCCAGCAGGCCAGGGGCAGGGCGTTCAGCCTGCCGGCCTCCTGCAGCAGCACGGCCAGCCGGGGATGGGTGGGCCAGCGCCCGCAGTCACGGCCGCAGCGGCTCAGGCCGCCATCCGGCGCGAGCAGGCCCAGTGACTGCAGCAGCGCTCGCGCGCTTTCCAGGGCAGGTCTCGGCGGCGGGTCGACCCAGCTCAGAGTGGCAGGGTCCTGCACGCCCCAGCGCAGCAGCTCGAACAGCAGTCCGGCCAGATCCGCCTGCAGCATCTCTGGCTCGCGATGCGGGGCCAGCATCGTTTCCTCGGCCCACAGCCGGTAGCACACGCCGGGGGCTTCGCGGCCGGCGCGCCCGCGGCGCTGATCGGCACTGGCGCGATTGACGCGGCGGGTGTCGAGCAGGCTCAGCCCCGAGCGGGGCTGGAACACCGGCACGCGCTCCAGCCCGGCGTCGATGACGATGCGCACGCCGGGCACTGTCAGGCTGGATTCGGCGATGGCGGTGGACAGGATGACCCGTCTGGAGTTCGTTTTCGCCGGCCGTCGCAGCACGGCCTGCTGTTGCGCCAGAGTGAGCTGGCCATGCAGCGGGTACAGCTCGACATGGCCGGGAACGCTGCCCTCGAGTTCACGCTGCAGGCGACGTATCTCGGCCTGACCGGGCAGGAACACCAGCACATCGCCTTCCTGGGCGGTGAGCGCCTCGCGCACGATGGCGGCCTGATGGCGCTCCGCATACTCGCGCAGGGGGGGCGAGCGGTGCTGCGTGCTGACCGGCCAGACTCGCCCGGGGCAGTCGATGACCGGCGTGTGCTCACCGAGCACCTGCAGCAGGGCGCCAACGTCCAGCGTGGCCGACATGATCAGCAGCTGCAGGTCTTCCCGCAGGCCCTGTTGCACATCCAGTGCCAGCGCCAGGCCGAGGTCGGCCTCCAGGCTGCGTTCGTGGAATTCGTCGAAGATGATGCCCTGCACTCCGCTCAGGGCCGGGTCGTCCTGCAGCATCCGCGTGAGAATGCCCTGGGTGACCACTTCCAACCGTGTGGACGGGCCGACGCGGGACTCGCCCCGCACGCGATAGCCCACCGTGCCGCCCAGCGTCTCGCCGAGCTGTTCGGCCATGTAGCCGGCCGCCAGACGCGCCGCCACCCGGCGCGGCTCCAGCAGCAGCCAGCGCGAGCGTCCACCGGCATCCGCCTGCAGCAGGTCCAGCGGTACCCGGGTGGTCTTGCCGGCGCCGGGCTGGGCCACCAGCAGGCAGCGATTGTGCTGTGCGAGCGCCAGGCGCAGATCCGGCAGGACGGCCTCGATGGGCAATGCGGCACTGGGGGTGGAAGGACTGGTCACGCGGCAGACTCGGGGCAAGGGGTGTCGTGCCGGAATTGAAGCACGCGCGACCCCGGACTCGCCAGTGCGCCGCCGCGGGCTTATCATCGAGCCATGTATCCCTTTCTGGAGGCAGCCGCTTGAAGTCGGCCCATCGCCAGCGTGAACCGCTCGTTGCCGCCCCGCAGTGGCATGCGCGCTATCTCATCGACACCAACGTGCTGATCGCGGCGAGTGCCGCCATGGCGCGCCGCAGGGGCGTGACGCTGCTGCCGCATCACCGCGAGGTGAGTCCGCCCGAAGTGGCGCTGCAGGATCAGGTGCTGCACTGGCTCGAAGGCTTTGCTGCGAGTCCCGCGCATCTGGTGCTCGATGTCGCCGGCGCGATCAACATCGAGTATCACCACAAGCTGGACTTCCACGACTATGGCATCGAGGTGGTGATGGCCAAGTTGTATCGGGATGAAGTTGATCGCGTGCAGGTGGACTATGACCGCGACGGTGCGGGCATCCTGCCGCAGCCGCTGGACGAAGTGGTGCATGATCTGGCCGACCGCAAGATGGTGGCCGCGGCCCTGCAGGCACTGAACCTGCCTGGCAGCAGTGCCATTGTGTTCGCCGGCGACACCGACTGGCATGACTGGGAGGCCGAGCTGACCCGCACGGGTCTCACCCTTCTGCCATTGATACCCGACTGGTCCAGAACCCGCCACGCCGAGAAACAGAAACGCCTCCACAAGGGACACGCACATGACTGACTTCTTCCGCTTTCCTCACACGCATCATCTGATCTGGCTGGGCGAGGGCGAGCCTCGCGGCGACAAGGTGCTGGCGCCCCCGGAGGTGGAGGACATGCTGCAGCATGAGCTGATCATCGAAGAGAAACTGGACGGCGCCAATCTGGGTCTGTCACTGGACGAGCATGGCGAATTGCGCGCGCAGAATCGCGGCAGTTATCTGGAGCAGCCCTTCAACGGCCAGTTCTCGCGCCTCAATGCCTGGCTCGGGCAGTTCCAGCATGGCTTGAAGAGCCACCTGACCCCTCAGCTCATTCTTTTCGGTGAATGGTGCGCCGCCCAGCATTCGCTCGACTATCACGCGCTGCCCGACTGGTTTCTGCTGTTCGATGTCTATGATCGCGGTGAGGGCCGCTTCTGGAGTGTGGCGCGGCGCGCGCAGCTGGCGCAGGACCTGGGCCTGGCGCAGGTACCGGAACTCGGGCATGGCAGGTTCACGCGCAAGAGTCTGACGCAGTTCCTGGAACAGGCCACGAGCCGCTATCGCGCCGGGCAGGTGGAGGGCGTGGTGCTGCGCCATGATTCGCCGCTGTGGAACGAGTCACGCGCCAAGTTCGTCAACAAGGGCTTCGTTCAGGCCATCGAGGAACATTGGCGCAGCAGGACGATGCAATGGAATCAGGTGCGGCAGCCATGAGGGACGCCGCCCTTCAGGTCGGCGTGTAACCCGCCTCGGCGATCGCGGCACGCACGGTCGCCTCTGCTGCGGTGGTGCTCACGCTGACCGTCTTCGCTGCGAGATCCACCTGCACCTCGGCCATGGGGTCCAGTGTCGTCAGCGCTTGCATGATGGCCTGGACGCAATGGCCGCAGGACATGTCGGGCACGTTCAATGTCAGCATGGGTCTGTCACTCCTTCTCTAGATGCAAATCAGCCAGCGCCTGCGGCGTGGCGCCAATGGGTGGCAAGCGTCACCTTCCCGTGCGCCCGCCGCTGGCACGCAGCAGGCGATCAATCACGTCGGCCCATTCCTCGGTGGCAGGCGGCGACTCCACCCAGATCTCGCGCACCTGCAATCGATCCGCTTCGTGGAGCGCTCGGTACAGAAGCCTCGCATACGCAGGTTTGGCACGCGGCATGACACGCGTCAATGCCGGTGTGAAACCGGCTTGATTTGCGTCAAGGCTCAGCAGGATTCTCGCCACGGGGAAGTCTGCGTCCTGCACAATTTCTTGCGCGGTCTTCAGACGCACGGGGGTGCGCGGCTGATAGTGTTCCGGCATGTTGCCCGGCACCGCCACACTGTGTTGACTCGGTGTGGCCACCGGGCAGCCGAGGCACTCGGCAATCGCGCTGGCGGTGACCGGCCCCGCGCGCAGCACCTGGGGTACGTCACCAGTCAGATCGAGAATGGTGGATTCGATGCCGAGCGTGCATTCGCCCCCGTCGAGCACCGCCGCAAGCCGGCCCGCCATGCTTTCCATCACGTGGGCCGCACTCGTAGGGCTGAGGCGCTTGTGCGGATTGGCCGAGGGCGCCGCCACCGCCAGGCCGCTGGTCTGCAGCAGCGCGAGCAGGGCCGGGTGCGCGGGCATCCGCAGTGCCACTGTCGCGTGACCGCCGGTCACCACCGCATCCACCCCCGGCGCCTTGTGCAGCACCAGCGTCAGGGGCCCGGGCCAGAAACGCTCGATCAAGGTGCAGGCAGCCGGTGGAATGTCCACGGCCCAGTCGGCAAGCTGCGCGGCGTCGCCCAGGTGCACGATGAGAGGGTGATCGGCCGGCCGGTTCTTGGCCGCGAAAATGGCGCGCACGGCCGCTGGCTGGCGCGCGTCGGCGGCCAGACCATAGACCGTCTCGGTCGGTACGGCGACGAGTTCGCCGGCACGCAGCAGGCGCGCGGCTTGCGCAAGATCGTTCGCGTTGTTGGCGTCAAGAAGCAGGGTCATGCCGGCACCTGGAGGCTCACTCGATGTTCTGGATCTGTTCCCGCATCTGTTCGATCAGCACTTTCAGATCGACCGCGTTGAGGGTGGTTTCCGCCACGATGGATTTGGAGGAGAGCGTGTTGGCCTCGCGATTGAGCTCCTGCATCAGGAAGTCGAGTCGGCGTCCGGAAGGCTCCGGCAGCCGCAGCACGCGCTCCACTTCGTTGAGGTGGGTCTCGAGTCGGTCGAGCTCCTCGTCGATGTCGCACTTGTGGGCGTAAAGCACGATCTCCTGTTCCAGGCGACCGGGGTCGAGTTCCATCTTCAGGGCGTCGAGCCGATCGCGCAGCGCCTGCTGCTGCCGCGCCAGAATGTCGGGCATGCGCGTGCGCACGCCGGCGACGATCTCGCGCACGGCCTCGATGCGCTTGCCAATGAAGCCGCACAGTTCCTGCCCCTCGCGCTGACGCGTGGCGATCAGCTCGTGCAGGGTGTCGTGGAACAGCGACAGCGCCAGTTCTTCCAGATTCTCGGGCAGGGACTCCGACTCACGCAGCACCCCTGGCCACTTGAGAATCTCCATCACCGTGAGCGCGGGGCCGCCACCGGTCAGTGAGAGAATCTGACCGCTGGCCTCGTTGAGGCGGCGCACGGCGTTCTCGTCGATCTGCAGGGCACCCGTGGCGCGTTCTTCGGACTCGAGGCGCAGCTGACAGTCCACCTTGCCGCGCGCCAGCTGCCTGCGCAGCGCATCGCGGATGGCAGGCTCGATGCTGCGCAGCGCCTCGGGAAAGCGAAAACCGGTTTCAAGATAGCGGTGATTGACGGAGCGGATTTCCCACACCAGTACGCCGCGCCCGCAGGAAACCTGCCGACGCGCAAAGGCAGTCATGCTCTGAGCCATGTTCCGGGTCCTTGCTGCAATGTTCAAAGGAACCCTCAGCGAACGGCGGCCTGCCTTGATTCCTGTGGGTTGCTGTCGGCATGGTAGCGCAAAACGCCTGCCCTGACTCGCCATCCCCGGGCCGATCAAGGATAATCGCGCCTCCATTCAGCATCACTCCGAGAGCCTCCATGTCCGAATCCATCCGTCCCAGCGCCCGCCAGAGCGATCAGTTGCGCGATATCCGCCTCACCCGTCACTACACCAAGCATGCCGAAGGCTCCGTGCTGGTGGAGTTCGGTGACACCAAGGTCATCTGCACGGCCAGTGTCGAGGAATCGGTGCCACGCTTTCTCAAGGGCTCCGGCTCGGGCTGGATCACGGCCGAGTACGGCATGCTGCCGCGCTCCACGGGGTCGCGCATGGATCGTGAAGCCGTGAGTGGCCGACAGGGCGGGCGCACGCTCGAGATCTCCCGGCTCATCGGCCGCTCCCTGCGTGCCGCCGTGGACCTGAAGTTGCTGGGCGAGCACACCATCAAGATCGATTGCGACGTCATCCAGGCCGACGGCGGCACCCGCACGGCCTCCATCACCGGCGGCTGCGTGGCCCTGCACGACGCCATCGGCACGCTGCTCAAGAGCGGCAAGCTCAAGGTGAGCCCGATGAAGCAGCTGATCGCCTCGGTGTCGGTGGGCATCTACAAGGGCTTGCCGGTGCTGGACCTGGACTATGCCGAGGATTCCAATGCCGAGACGGACATGAACGTGGTGATGACCGAGCGCCTGCGTTTCATCGAGCTGCAGGGCACCGGCGAAGAGAACGATTTCGACACCACCGAGCTGCAGGCCATGATCGGCCTGGCCCAGAAAGGCATTGCCGAACTGCTGCAGAAGCAGCGCGACGCCCTCGGCCTCTGATACCCGAACACAGGAGCTGCCCCATGCAGGACTACCAGCAAGCCTTCATCGACTTCGTCATCCGTCACGACATCCTGCGCTTTGGCAGCTTCACGCTGAAGTCGGGCCGCACCAGCCCGTATTTCTTCAATGCGGGCCTGTTCAACACCGGAGAGGCGCTGGCCTTCATCGGCAACAGCTACGCCGCCGCCCTGCAGGCCGCGGGCGTGGACTACGACCTGCTGTTCGGCCCGGCCTACAAGGGCATCCCATTGGTAGCCGCCACCGCCACGGCGCTGGCCCAGCAGCACGGTGTCAACAAGCCCTACTGCTTCAACCGCAAGGAAGCGAAGGATCACGGCGAGGGAGGACTGACTGTCGGCGCGCCCCTCGCCGGGCGTGTGCTGATCGTCGATGACGTCATCACTGCTGGCACCGCGATCCGGGAAGTCATGGACTTGCTGCAGCGCACAGGCGCCACGCCGGCGGGCATCCTGGTGGCGCTGGATCGACAGGAGCGCGGCACCGGCGCCTTGTCGGCCATCCAGGAAATCCGCCAGCAGTACGGCATTCCCGTGATCAGCATCATCGCCCTGGAGCAGATCGTGGATTATCTGGCGCGCCAGCAGGACCCGGCCCTGGCCGCGCGTCTGGCCGACGTGCAGGCCTACCGGGATCAGTACGGGGTGTAACGAGGGAACTGGTCAGCCGAAAGGCACCAGCATGTCACGCGAAAGCACCTGCCATTGCTCGTCCCAGTGCTGGGTCGGCAGGCGCTTGAACTCGCTGCGCACGAACTGCATCAGGCGCCCTTCGGCGCTGGCCATCAACACAGTCGCCATCACGCTGGGCGACACCGCACACTTGAGATTCTCCCGGATCTGCGCCTCGCGCAGGATCTGCTTGAGCTGCGCTTCCAGGCGGTCGAAGAGCTGACTGATGCGCACGCGCAGGCGCTCGGTCTCGCCCTGCAGGGCGTCGCCGGTGAGCAGGCGCGTCATGCCGGGGTTCTTCTCGGCAAAAGCCAGCAACAGGGCCAGGATCTTCTCGCAGCGACGGGCCGCCGAGGGCTCGTCCTCGAGAATGCGCGTGATGCGAGTGAACAGCGTCTCCTCGATGAAGGCGATCAGGCCTTCGAACATCCGCGCCTTGCTGGGGAAGTGGCGGTACAGCGCCGCCTCCGTCACGCCGACTTCGCGCGCCAGCGCCGCCGTGGTGATGCGCTCGCCGGGGCTGCTTTCCAGCATGCGGGCGAGCGACTGCAGAATATGTTCCTTGCGGGAGATGCGGACTTCGGCGGTCATGGGCGTGTGCGTTCCTTGCTTATTCGGCGGTCGAGGTGCGGGAGTTGCTGATCAGGGTGCCCACGCCGGTATTGGTGAAGATTTCCAGCAGCACGGCATGCTCGACGCGGCCATCGATGATGTGGGCGCTGCGCACGCCATTGTTCACGGCATCCAGCGCGCATTCGATCTTCGGCAGCATGCCGCCGTAGATGGTGCCATCGGCGATCATCTCGTCGACCTGGGCGGTGGTCAGGCCCGTCACCACGGTGCCGGACTTGTCCATCACGCCGGCGATGTTGGTGAGCAGCATCAGCTTCTCGGCACCCAGCACCTTGGCGATCTCGCCTGCCACGGTGTCGGCATTGATGTTGTAGGTGTTGCCGTGACGGTCGGTGCCGATGGGGGCGATCACGGGGATGAAATCGCTGTTCTTGAGGATATCCAGCACTTCGCGGTTGATCTTCTCGATGCTGCCCACCTGGCCCATGTCGAGCATCTTGCTGTCGGTGGCGCTCTTCTTCAGCAGCTTCTTCGCCTGGATGAGGTTGCCGTCCTTGCCGGTGATGCCGATGGCCTTGCCCTGGTTCTTGTTGAGCAGGCTCACGATTTCCTTGTTGACCAGGCCGCCCAGCACCATCTCCACGACGTCCATGGTCTTGCTGTCCGTCACGCGGATGCCGTCGATGAATTCCGACTGGATGTCGAGCTTGGTGAGCAGCGAGCCGATCTGCGGCCCGCCGCCATGCACCACCACGGGATTCATGCCCACCAGCTTCATCAGCACGATGTCGCGCGCGAAGCTGTTCTTGAGCACCTCATCGGTCATGGCATTGCCGCCGTATTTCACCACGATGGTGCAGCCCGTGAACTTCTGGATGTAGGGCAGGGCTTCGGTGAGGACGTTGGCAATATTCCTGGCGGCGGCGAAATCGAGGGGCATCGGTGGAGTTCCAGTCACGTATGGGTGGGGTGGCCGGGGAGTTCCAGCCGGTTACGAGTTGCGCAGAGTATACAGGCTGAGGCGGTTTTTTCACCTTCGGGAGCGCGTCAGCGCCCGCCGCAGTGGATCAGAAGTCGAGCTGCAGCTGGGCGTCGACCTGGCGCAGCAACTCGCGAAAAGCCCCCTGAATGGCGCCCAGCGCCTGCTGAGTGCAGGCTTCGAAACGCAGCAGCAGGGCCGGGGTGGTGTTGGATGCCCGGATCAGTCCCCAGCCGTCGGTGAAGTCCACCCGCAGGCCATCGAGGACGTTGACGCTCGCCTCGGGGAAGTGCGCGTGGGCGATGATCCGTGCCATCAGGTCGAACTTGCGCTCGTCGCTGACCTCGATGCGCAGCTCTGGCGTCACCACACTCGGCGGCAGCGCGGCCAGCAGGGCTTCCGCGGAGTCTGCACTGCGCGCCAGCAGTTCGAGGAAGCGCGCTGCCACGTAGAGCCCGTCGTCATAGCCGAACCAGCCATCGCGAATGAAGACATGAGCCGAGAACTCGGCGCCGAGCACGGCGCCGGACTCCAGCATGCTCTGTTTCATGAAGGAATGCCCGCTGCGACTCATCACGGGTGTCCCGCCCAGCGCGGCAATCAACCGGGGCACCTGGGTGCTGCACTTGACGTCGTACACCACGCGTGAGGCGGGCTCGCAGCGCGGCAGGATGTCCTGGATGAACAGCATCAACAAGCGGTCCGTGTCCACCGGGGTGCCACGCTCGGTCACCATCACCACGCGGTCGCCGTCGCCATCCAGCGCGATGCCGACGTCGGCGCGATGCTGTGCCACCGCGTCGATCAAGGCAGCGAGATTCGCGGCCACCGTCGGGTCCGGCGGATGATGGGGGAAGTGACCGTCCAGCTCGCAGAACAGCGGGATCACCTCGCAGCCCAGCGCACGGAACAACGCAGGGGCCACCAGCGCGGGCACTGCGCTGGCGCAGTCCACCACCACCTTGAGGCGGCGCCGCAGCGGGATCTGGCGTTGCAGGTGGGCGATGTAGTCGGCGGCGAGTTCATGCCGGCGCAGGGCTCCGACGCCGGTCAGGAAGTGACCACTCTCAGCACGCAGCCTGATTTCCTGAATCTGCTGGGGGGTGAGGCAGTGTCGCTGGCGAATGATCTTGATGCCGTTGTAGTCGGCCGGATTGTGACTTGCCGTCAACATCACGCCCGACGTCCACGGGGTGGTGAAGCTGGCGAAATACAGCAGTGGGGTGGGGATGATGCCCAGGTCGACGACATTCAGGCCCGTGGAGAGGATGCCGCGCAGCAGCGCCTCGCGCAGCTCGGGGCTGGAAAGCCGGCCATCCGCTCCGAACAGCACGGTGTCCTCGCCCGCCTCGCGCGCCATGGACGCCATGGCCTTGCCGATACGCTCGATGACCGTGCTGTTCAGGTCCTTTCCCGCGATGCCGCGAATGTCATACGCGCGGAAGATGCCGGGAGGGATATCCCCCGGGGTTGCAGAAAGTCCTGGTCTGCTGGTGGTCATTGGCGAAGCGGTTCTTCTTCTGGATTCCGAGGCTTGCGAGTATGGCCCACAAGCCGGGGCGCTGGCTATGTCTGATCAGCTTCTGACCGCAGTCTGAACGCGATGCAGATAATGTGCATGGATCAAGGCCAGCATCTGCCGGGCCACCAGCGCCTTGTTGCCTGGCCCGAGCGCCGTGCGACCGTCTGACCAGAGTGCCGTTGCCGCGATGGCATCACTGCCGAACGTCGTGGTGGCGTGATTGGCGAACAGCAGATCCAGCTTCTTGCGCTGCAGCTTGCCGGCGCCGTTGGCGTCGACGTTCTCGGTCTCGGCGGCAAAGCCGACCATGAAGGGGCGTCGCTCCAGGCTGGCGATGGTGCTGATGATGTCGGGATTGCGCACCAGGTCCAGGCTCAGCGTTTCGTCATGCTTCTTGATCTTCTGCTCGGCCACGCGCGCGGGCCGATAGTCGGCAACCGCGGCCACGCCAATGAAGATGTCGCATTGCTCTGCCACGGCCAGCGAGGCGTCGAGCATCTGCTGCGCACTTACCACGTCCACGCGGCGCACGCGCTCCGGTGCCGGCAGTGCCACCGGGCCGCTGATCAGGGTCACGAGGGCCCCGGCGGCCGCCGCTTCCGCAGCGAGGGCATAGCCCATCTTCCCGGAACTGTGATTGCTTATGTAGCGCACCGGGTCGATGGCCTCCCGGGTAGGGCCGGCCGTGATCACCAGGCGCAGGCCAGCCAGCAGGCCCGACTCGAACAGCGCGGCGGCCTGCTCGGCCAGTTGCTGTGGCTCCAGCATGCGGCCGGGCCCGGTGTCACCGCAGGCCTGTTCGCCTTGTGCCGGGCCGAAGACGTGCATGCCACGCGCCGCCAGACACTGCAGATTGTCGTGAGTCGCGGCGTTGAGCCACATGGCCTGATTCATCGCGGGGGCGAGTGCAATCGGCGCGCGGGTGGCCAGCAGCAGGGTGCTCAGCAGGTCGTCGGCCTGGCCGGCGGCCACGCGGGCCAGAAAGTCTGCACTGGCCGGCGCGATGAGCACGAGATCGGGCCAGCGTGCCAGTTCGATATGGCCCATGCCGGCTTCGGCATCGGCGTCCAGCAGCTCGGTGTGGACACGATTGCCCGTCAGTGCCTGCAAGGTCAGCGGCGTGATGAACTGAGTGGCCGCTGGCGTCATGACCACCCGCACCTGCGCGCCGGCCTTGCCCAGAAGCCTGGCCAGCTCGGCGCTCTTGTAGGCGGCGATTCCGCCCGTGATTCCCAGCAGGATGCGCTTGTTGGCCAGACTGTTCATGCAGACGAACTCGTGATGTCGACGTTGGGAACCGCAGCTTAACAGCCGGGTTTCCGCGGCGTCCACAGGCGCCCCGCCGGCAGTCCCGGCGTGCTCTGCTACTATCGAAGCAGGATCAGCGCACGCCACGGAGGCACCATGAGCATCAAGAACTGGCCGGTCAGAGAGCGGCCGCGCGAGCGACTTCTGGAGAACGGCGCCACCAGCCTGTCGGACACCGAACTGCTGGCCATTGTGCTGGGCACGGGGGTGAAGGGCTGCAGTGCCCTCGATCTGGCCAGACGGCTGCTGGAAGAGTTCGGCAATCTCACGCGACTTTTCACCTCGCCGCTGCAGGAGTTCTGTCAGCATGACGGACTGGGGCACGCCAAGTTCGTGCAGATGCAGGCCATGCTCGAGCTTTCAAGGCGCTACATGCGGGAAGGGCTGGAAGAGCGCGACGTGATGAGCAGCTCGGAGCTGACTCGGGAATATCTGCGGGCACGCATGCGGCACTATCCGCATGAAGTGTTTGCGTGTCTTTATCTGGACAACCAGCACCGCGTCATGCGTTTCGAGGAGCTCTTTTTCGGCACCATCGATGGGGCGGCTGTCTACCCGCGGGAGGTCGTGAAGCGTTGCCTGCAGCACAATGCGGCGGCCGTCATCTTCGCTCACAATCATCCGTCGGGTGTGGCCGAGCCCAGTCACGCCGATGTCGCCATCACGCTGCGACTCAAGTCCGCCCTGAGCACCATCGATGTCCGGGTGCTCGATCACATCATCATCGGCAGCAAGGATGTGGTGTCGCTGGCAGAGCGGGGCGTGGTGTAGTGTGGACACCCATGCCGCGCTGCACGCCGAGCCGTGCTTGCGGGCCTGTGTTGCTATTGAAAGCGTGTTTTGGTATAAAACGCATCCTTTTTTTGGCAAGACAGCAGTAGGTGTCGGACGTGCGGTCGTATCTGGCGCGAGTCCGAAGAACCCGGTTCTGTAATGAGGCAAGGCAATGGCTAACGTATGTATCGTGACCGGCAAGAAGCCGGCTACCGGCAACAATGTTTCTCACGCAAACAACAAGACACGCCGACGTTTTTCTCCC
>JACCDH011484094.1_pt1 | contig 17970 bp, 12 predicted proteins | sample 7442481 | NCBI WGS metagenome assembly JACCDH01 (sample SAMN15323433, study PRJNA562643) | freshwater metagenome | isolation source: river surface water | place: USA:Blue River Watershed | collected 2017-08-15
CAGATATACTTGATGGGTTTTTAAATGTATCAGGTGTAACACAACCAATCGACAGGGATGATTTTTTTGATATAACGACAGGTACCACTTTTAATGCAACCGCAGATACTACAAGTGGTAGAGTTACATATAATGTAGTCGGGTCTGATAAAAAAGATATTGGATTACACCCATTTTACGACGGTATATTTCATCAGATAGTTAACGGGTATAGTCATTATTACATCGCGTCAGGAAATACTTCATATTCGGGTAATACTGAAAATTCAATTATTAATTCAAGAGTTAAGGAATTAAAAGATGGATTTAGATATTGGACAAATTACGTAGATAATTCAATAGAAACTAACGGTGTAGATAAATATTTTACATTACTACCGTGTGATGGAGGTAATAAAGTTGATAACTTAGATTTTAAACCACCTTTCCCAACGTTCCCTATTGTTACATTTACAAATAATACGTACGAATCAAAAGAACAAAATAATTTCAGAATTATTTGGAAAGACGAAATTTCAAATGTTGATTATAGTGGTAGGACTTTTCCTTCCGCAGACGAATATAATAGAACCTTTGTAACAGGTGACACGAGAAATCAATTCGATAACCTATTCGGTATAACAGATAATTTTAGAAAAGTTACAGATTTAATTGCAACTTTTAGTCCGGCAATTTTAGATGAGTTTGAAAATAGTTTCTTAGATTTTGCGTCTGAAAAATTAAATGAAGAAGTTTCATATAAAAAGTTTCCGACTATAAATGATGAAAATGGTAACCCACATTATGTTAGATATGATAAGTTCCAAGATTTATTAAAATCAATTGTAACTATTGAAAAAGATGGTAATGATGTAGGTAAAACTATTGAATCAACAATAAATTCAATTAAAACAAAACAAAATATTAAATTAAGCACTATAACTGGTGACATGTTACATAGTGATAATTTAATTAAACTTACAATTGCGAATCCAAAAGAAATTGATTCGTACGTATGGTATGGTTTTGTAAATGTAGTTAATTCATTTAGTTACAACAACTACGACACCGCTCAAGATACTGCCAATTTAAAGTACATTAAACTTTATGTTGGGGAAGATGTTGACGGAAAATATAAACAGTTTTTCGTTACAAATAACATTGAATTAAGTGAAGATAACGTTTTACAATTTAGACCGTTAATTTTAATATTTGCGGGTTATCTTAAATCTGGAGGAATAAACGGTAAAACCGAATTCCAAGATTACGTGTCGAATAAAATATTAATAAATGCGGAAAATAGATTTTCCATTTTTATTAATCGTTTAATTGCTCAATTACAAACATTAAAAATAAAAGATACTGCAAATCAAGTAACAATAGTTAACGGTTATAACGATACACCATTGAAACTTGAATTATATAACTTTTTTAAATCGTTTAACGATAAATGGGTAGGTGGGAATTCAATTGGTCAAAGATTATTGTTAGAGGAATTTTTATTTTTGGACAAAGCAAATAAAGACATTGGTTCTAAGGCATTTTTAAGTTTAGAGAAACTATTACCATTAGGTGATAATAAAAACGATAAACAAAACCTATACGGTGTAATTGCGATGTTAATACAAGGTTCGGGATTTGACATGAGAGGATTACCTGCTTACGTAAATTTCTACGGAACAAATACGTCAAACAAAGTGAAACTAACTCCATCTAAAAAATTAGCTCAAAATTTATTTGGGACTTTCTTAGATGTAGATTACCAAGAATCTTCACCTAAAATTATTGTACAATACACCGGACCAACGTCTAAACATTTAGAGATGTCGGACATTGATGAAAAATATAAATTTAAAAACGATAGTGGTAATTTATTTAGTGGACCAAATAGTCCATTAGTTATTACGGTACCTGAAGTTTTTAAAACTGGTGATTTAGCGAAATCAAATAAAGTAATTGCATTCGAAGTGAGTGTTGGTGACCAAAATCAAAGTATGTTTAAGGGTGTACAACTTGACCAAACGTCAATCAAAAACACAACTGAATCGTTCGGAGTTATGGAAAATTTAGGACGTTCAGAAAGTGGTAATGGTGCACACCAAATTGATATTGGTTTATTTGACATTTACAGACAATCTTCATATACGTGTGAAGTCACAATGATGGGTAACGTAATGATTCAACCAACGATGTATTTCTACCTTAAAAACATTCCAATGTTTAGAGGTTCTTATTGGATTACTGAAGTATCACATAATATTAAGAGTGGTAACATTACAACAACTTTTAAAGGTACGAGAATACCGTACGCTTCGTTACCCGACCCTAAAGATTCGTTCCTTTCAAGTTATAGAGCTTTATTTGATAGAATTACTAAAAGTGCGTTGGCGAGAGTTCAAGAAGAAAGTTTAAGAATCTCAGGAGCCACTAAAAATGAAATTACCATCACCACTAACGAAGGTATTTTTACAGTAGATATGGGTGGAAGTGATAAGAAAATTAAAGGTGAGGAAATAACAAGTGATAGTGGAGTTAGTAATTTCGGAGTACAATACAACGGATTCAACGGTGAGAAGTACGTACAAAAAGTTAACTATAAAGGTAAAGAAGTCTTTAGAGCAATTGCAACAACAATGGGTGGTAAAGATAATCCATTAGATGATTTCATTGATATGACTATATTGTGTAGAGCATCTGCAACTTCCGCAAGAGTAACTTGGGACTTTATGAAGGATTTAAGTAAGACAAATAGGTTCTACTCAACTAAATTTAGATTAGCATCAGTAAGTGCGGATAAAATAATTACAGGTATAACAACCTTTATAAACCCTAATAATGGGGATAAAGAAGTAACGGTTCCACCTGTTCATGTCCTATCGGGTAATATAAAAGTTGAGGGAGCAATTAGTGCGGGACCATCTGTAGACGGTTTTGGTATTAGTATGTCTCAAAAATTAATGACCGATTTGGGATTATATAATGGACAAGTGGTTTATTTTACTATTAAATAAGAATATTAACAAATTAACGATATTTATAGAAGTATGGAAAATTCAAAATTAAACAACACGATGGACCAATTCCTAAGTCCTAAAACAATTAAAAATGTTTCAAAGGACGGTATGGAAAGGGAAGAATGTGATATGGTAACAGGAGAATGTTACGTAATCAGATCAAAAGACGGAATAGTAGAAAGAATAAATAAAAAGTATATTACCGAAGACGGTAGACAATTATTACAAGATTAAGCCATGTTAGAAAACAAACTACACGAAGAATTAATGCGTCATAAGGCCATCAATAAGTATGGTTCTAAAATGATTATGGAACAAGACGCACCTGCAGAGGTTCCTGCCGAAGAACCGGCATTACCTGAAATACCTGAGATTCCCGCTGAAGAACCTGCAACTGATGTTGCACCGGTTACTGACGTTGAATCACCTGAGATAGATAGTACTGAAGAAGTTGACATTACAGATTTAGTTAATATGACAAAAAGTATTAAACACGATCTTGAAAATGGTAAACAAGACAACAGTGCTGTTATTACTAAAATGGATGACGTTTTCTCTAAATTGAGTGAACTTGAATCTAAATTAAGTGAAATGGACCAAGTAGTTGCTAAAATTGACCAATTGGGTGCAAAGGTAGAACAAATGAAACCTGAGACACCACAAGAGAAATTAGAGATGCGTTCTTTGGATTCATACCCATTTAATCAAAAACCAAACGATTTCTTCTCACAAAAACAAGAGGAAATGAGAGCAAGTGGTAAAAATGAATACGTGTTGACTAAGGATGACGTTGACAACTATTCATTTAACGACATAAAAACATCATTTAAACCAGAAGACGAAACAGATGAAATTAAGTACTAACGTTCATTTTCTTTTAGAAACACAATTACAAATAAAGATTAACCATTGGCAAACTAAAGGTTTTGCAAGACATAACGCATTTGGTGGGTTTTATGACGCATTAGATGAGTTAATTGATACCTTTGTTGAATCAGCAATGGGAAAATACGGGAGATTTGTGTTATCTGATGAAGAAAAGACAATACAATTATCAAATTTATCTGAACTTGACCCAAAAGCTATGTTAAACACAGTTAGAGAGGCGTTAATCCAAATGTCTGACGAATTTGAAGAAACTGATACGGATTTAATGAATATTCGTGATGAAATATTAGGAGAATTGAATAAATTAGCTTACCTTTTAACTTTAGAGTAACCAACCACCAATTAAAGATTTTTTAAAAATAAATGAAACCGGATTTTGTAATTCGGTTTTTTTTATGTATATTTTACTATAACAGATTTATAAATTAAATTAAACAATTATGTCAACATTTGATGCAGTACTTGCACAGTACGAGAAAAACAAAAACGCCACAAGTGGCACCGCAAACAAAGTATCCCAAGAGGATAGATTAAAGAAGTATTTCGTAACTTTATTACCAAAAGGTTCTAAAGGAGAAGAAAGACGTATTCGTATTTTACCAACAAAAGATGGTAGTTCACCATTTGTTGAGGTTTTCTTCCACGAAGTTCAAGTGGATGGTAAATGGGTAAAATTATACGACCCTAAACAAGAAGGTAGCCGTTCACCGTTACACGAAGTTTACGAAGGATTGATGATGACAGGTGTAGATTCTGATAAAGAATTAGCTCGTCAATATCGTTCACGTAAGTTCTACATTGTCAAAGTAATTGACCGTGATAATGAACAAGATGGTGTTAAATTTTGGAGATTCAAACATAACCATAAAGGTGATGGGGTAATTGATAAAATCTTCCCTATCTTCCGTAACAAAGGTGACGTTACACATCCTGAAACAGGTCGTGATTTGATTCTTTCATTATCATTGACTAAAGCGGGTACGGGTAAAGAGTACACAGTTATTAATTCAGTATTAAACGATGATGCTAGTCCATTACACGCAGATGCGGACATTGCTAAAACATGGTTAGATGACGAATTAACTTGGTCAGACGCTTATTCTAAGAAAAGTGTTGATTATTTAGAGTTGGTTGCTCGTGGAGAAGCGCCAAGATGGGATAACGACCAAAAGAAATATGTTTCAACATCTACAAGCGATGAAACATTTTCAGCTCCACAAAAGAGTTCAACTCCAACAGTTGACCCACAAGTAGACGAAGAGGTAGACGAAGATTTACCATTTTAATTAACAAACAATGGAACCCTTGAATTCATCTTGGGTTCCTTTTTAAAACAAACAACATGGCAGGTATAAAAAAGAATGACTTTTCCGCTTTAAAGAAAAAGTTCTCTAAAGAAGCCTCTTTCAAAGCCGAAAGATTCTTCGATTTAGGAAACGCTTTCTTAGAAGCAACGGGGTTACCCGGTCCAGCAATGGGACACATAAACATGTTACTTGGTCATTCAGATACAGGTAAAACCACAGCTTTAGTGAAAACTGCCGTTGATGCTCAAAAGAAAGGAATTCTTCCTGTCTTTATTATCACGGAACAGAAATGGGATTTCCCACACGCTAAATTGATGGGGTTTGAATGTGAACAAGTGGTAGATGAAGAAACAGGAGCAATTGATTGGGATGGTTTTTTCCTTTTCAACAATAACTTCCAATACATCGAACAAATTACAGATTACATAAACGAATTACTTGACGCACAAGCGAAAGGTGACATACCACACGATATGTTGTTTTTATGGGATTCTGTGGGTTCTGTTCCATGTAAAATGACTTTTGATGGTAAAGGTGGTAAACAACATAATGCGTCTGTATTATCGGATAAAATCGGAATGGGTCTGAATCAACGTATTTCAGGTTCAAGAAGAACTGACAATGATTATACAAACACGTTAGTAATTGTTAATCAACCATGGGTAGAATTACCTGACAATCCATTCGGTCAACCAAAAATTAAAGCTAAAGGTGGTGAGGCCATTTGGTTAAACTCAACATTAGTGTTTTTATTTGGTAATCAGAAAGGTGCGGGAACAACTAAAATCTCAATCACTAAAGATAAGAGAAAAGTTAAAATTGCGACAAGAACCAAAATCTCAATCATGAAAAACCACGTAAATGGTTTAGGATATGAAGACGGACGTATCTTGGTAACATCTCACGGATTTATGCCGGGTAGAGATGATGTTGAAGAAAAAAAATCAATCGAAGACTACAAAAAAATCTCAGGAGATTATATTAGTGAAAGATTGGGTGTTAGTGTTGCAGACATCGCAGACGTGAAAGTTGTAACAGAAGAAGAGTAACCTTTAATAAAAAAATAAATGCCCGTTTTACTTGTTGATGGTGACAATTTACTTACGATTGGATTTTATGGTGTAAAGAACTACTTCTATAAGGGTACACACATTGGGGGAATATATCATTTCCTTAACACTCTTAGAAGGTCATTCGAAACATATCATTTAGATAAGATTGTAGTATTTTGGGACGGTCATGAAGGTTCTCAAACCAGAAGAAAAATTTATTCTCACTACAAAGAGAATAGGAAACAAAGAATAAGGACCGAAGAAGATTTAAACTCATACAATTACCAAAGAGATAGAGTTAAACAATATCTCGAAGAATTGTTTGTTAGACAAGGTGAATATGAATACTGTGAAACAGATGACTGTATTGCGTATTATACTCAAATGTCTACCAATGAAAAAATGATAGTTTATTCTTCTGACGGTGACTTAACACAACTTGTTTCAGAGACGACACAAATCTACAATCCGTCTCACCAAAAGTTATACAAAAAAAACGATACAATTGTTTATGACCACGAAGATATTTTAATAGAAAATGTTAAATTGGTCAAGATGATGTGTGGAGATTCTTCAGATAATATTGCAGGAATAAGAGGGATGGGAGTTAAAAGATTCCTGTCTTTACTTCCTGAACTAAGAACTGAACCTCTCACCATCCAAAACGTTAAAGACAGATGTAATTTTATATTCGAACAAGATAAGAATAATAAGTTAGTCACAAATCTATTAACGGGAGTAACCAAACATGGTGTATTAGGAGAAGAATTTTTCGACGTGAATAATCGAATTGTAAGTTTGGACGAACCGTATTTAACGGATGAGGCAAAAGAGAACATTAATTTATTAATGAATGAATCATTGGACCCAGAGGGTAGGTCATATAAAAACACAATGAAAATGATGATGGAGGATGGTTTATTTAATGTGTTACCAAAATCAGATGACGCATGGATAAAGTTCCTCAACCCCTTCCTCAGATTAACAAGAAAAGAAAAAAATAACAAAAAAACAATCAAAATTAGACAGTATGAGTAATCAACAATTAGACATTACGAAATTCGAGTTCCTTTTATCTTTAGACGGTAATATTATTTGCCAAAGATACTTCAATGTAAAAGATCACGTTAGCCAAGCTAGACGTTCGATGGATTTACACTATTATGTACAAAATATTTGTGACGATATTTCAGAAGATTTGAAAATGAAAAGTTCCAATTATTTGTGTGAAAATCAAAACTATTTCCTATCTTCGGAGTTTGTGGAAGATGCCCCTGAAAAGGACAAAGAGCATTTTTTATTGGAAATAAAAATAGGTGAAGAGGTATTTATTCAAAGAATATTTCCAGCTTATTGGTACCACCCAAAAGTTAGATATACGGTTGACATCCGACCAAATTTAAAAAGAATTTTATCCGATTTAACAGATATCTTATCTTCAGAAGATTTGGAAACAACCTATCTACAATACGAACTATAATTAAGAACAATAAAAAAAAATAAACATGGAAGAAAGGAATTTTGGGTATTTAGGGTTTTCCTTCCAACAATCGTTGTTAAAGGCGATTGTGGAAGATAAGAAATATGGTGAGACTATCATAGATGTGTTAGAGACGAAGTTTTTCGACAATAACTCATTTAGATATATCATGGAAAACATGAAGGAGCTGTACAAAACATATGAGAAAATACCCGATTACAATACACTGGCACAGAAAATCATGGCCGAAGGTGGTAATCGTGATTCTTCCAGAGTACACATTGATACGTTAGAAACTATCAAGGCGGATGAAAAAGATACGGCATATGTAAAGGACACCGCACTTAATTTTTGTAAACAACAAAATTTAAAAAGAGAGTTAAAAAATGTTCAAAACATCATTGAAAGTGGTGAGTTCGAAGCTTATAATAGAATCGAACAAATTATTCAAAAGGCATTACAAGTTGGTATTGCCGATGATGAAGGAACGGATGTATTTCATGATGTCGATGGAGCATTAGAAAAAGATTTTAGACATCCATTACCAACAGGTATTGTAGGTGTGGACAATCTGTTAAAAGGTGGTTTAGGTATCGGTGAGTTAGGTGTAGTTTTAGCACCAACAGGAACAGGAAAAACAACGTTATTAACTAAATTTGCCAACACGGCATACAACTTAGGATATAACGTAGTTCAAATTTTCTTTGAGGATAACCCGGGTAACATCAAGAGAAAACACTACACTATTTGGTCAGGAATTGCACCGGACGAACAACCTGAATTCGCGGAAGAAGTAAAAGTAAAAATCAGTGAAGCTCAAGAACGTTCAAAAGGTAGTTTAAGATTACTGAAGTTATCAAGTGATAACGTTACAGTATCTGAAATTAAAAATAAAATCAGAAAGATGAATTCTGACGGTGGAAAAATAGATTTACTAGTGTTAGACTACGTTGACTGTATTTCATCTGATAAGGCATCAAATGGTGAAGAATGGAAAGGTGAAGGTTCTGTAATGAGAAGTTTAGAATCAATGACCGGAGAATTCGATATTGCAATTTGGACGGCAACACAAGGTAACCGTGAATCAATTTCATCTGAAGTTGTAACAGGAGACCAAATGGGGGGTTCTATTAAGAAAGCACAAATTGCTCACGTAATTTTGTCAATTGGTAAAACATTAGAACAAAAGGAACACAATTTGGCAACTTTAACTTTACTTAAGTCACGTATCGGTAAAGATGGTGTAGTATTCCAAAACTGTAAATTCAACAATGAGTTTATTGTTATTGATACTGAATCACAAAACACGTTATTAGGTCACGAAGAAAAGAAAGTTGAAAATAACCAAAACCGAGCGAGAGAGGCTTTCCTTAAAAGACAAGAATTAGCTAACAGATAAAATAAAATAAAATAAAAAATATGACTGAAAAGATTTTAATGGACAACCCGGGTAGGTTCGTCTTGTTTCCAATTGAACACCACGACTTGTGGAAATTATATAAACAACAAGAAGCTTGTTTTTGGACAGCTGAAGAAATTGACTTAGGTCAAGATCTTACAGATTGGGAGAACAAACTAAATGAGGATGAAAAACATTTCGTTAAACACGTATTAGCGTTCTTCGCGGCATCTGATGGTATCGTAAATGAGAATTTGGCAATGAATTTTGTCAATGAAGTACAATACACTGAGGCGAAATTCTTCTACTCATTTCAAATGATGATGGAGAACATTCACAGTGAAACGTATTCTCTTCTTATTGACACGTACATTAAAGATAAAGAAGACCAAAATAACTTATTCAATGCGATTGAAACAATTCCTGCAATTAAAAAGAAAGCGGATTGGGCAATTAAATGGATTGAATCAGATTCTTTTGCTGAACGTTTAATTGCGTTTGCCGCAGTTGAAGGTATCTTTTTCTCAGGTTCTTTTTGTTCTATCTTTTGGTTGAAAAAACGTGGTTTAATGCCAGGTTTAACATTCTCAAATGAACTTATCTCTCGAGATGAGGGAATGCACTGTGACTTCGCTTGTCACTTATTCAATGAACACATTGAGAAGAAAGTAAGTGAGAAGAAAATTAAAGAAATTATTTGTGGAGCATTAGAAATCGAAAAAGAATTTATTTTAGAGGCACTACCGGTTCGTTTAATTGGAATGAATTCGGATTTAATGGCACAATATCTTGAATTCGTAACCGATAGATTATTAATGGCGTTGGGTTGTTCTAAAGTTTACAACTCAGAAAACCCTTTTGATTTTATGCAAAATATTGCATTACAAGGTAAAACTAACTTCTTCGAGAAGAGAGTAGCTGAGTATCAAAAAGCGGGAGTTAATAATGTTGCTGAAGATTTAGATTCGGCGTTTGGGGAGGTTGATTTTTAATAAATAAACAAATATGAAAGTAAAAAAAAGAAGTGGTTCCTTAGAGGAAATGAGATACGATAAAATCACAAGAAGAATTAGTGTTTTTTGTGATGATTTAAATTTAGAATTTATTGACCCAACATACGTTACCCTGAAAGTTACTCAGGGTATCTATGATGGAATTACAACAACAGAGTTAGATGTGTTAGCAGCCGAAACTGCGGCGTCGATGGTCACTACACATCCCGACTACGCAAAATTAGCGGGTAGATTAGCGGTTTCTAATTTACATAAAACAACACCAAAGAAATTTTCACAATCGATAAAAGAATTACATTCATTCATCGAACCAAAAACAGGAAAAGAGTCGTCATTAATCGATACCGACATTTACCATTTTGTTATGGCAAATAAAGAAGTGATTGACGGAGCAATTCAACAAGAAAGAGATTTGGAGTTTGATTACTTCGGTATTAAAACATTAGAACGTTCTTACCTATTAAAAATTGGTAACCGTATTGTTGAAAGACCACAATATCTTTATATGAGAGTTGCTGTTGGTATTTGTAAGGGTGACGTTGAAATGGCATTGAAAATCTATAATGATTTATCAGAACATTTTTATACACACGCAACACCGACATTATTTAATGCGGGAACCAAAAGACCACAAATGTCTTCATGTTTCTTAATTGGAAACAAAGGTGATGATATTGACGGTTTATTTGAAACTTTAGGTGATGTGGCAAAGATTTCTAAGTGGGCAGGAGGGATCGGATTACACGTACATGATGTAAGAGCTAAAGGTTCTTATATTAAAGGGACAGGTGGAGAATCTGACGGTTTATTACCAATGATGAAAACTTATAATGAAGTGGCTCGTTGGATTAACCAAGGTGGTAAACGTAAAGGTTCATTTGCCGTTTATCTTGAACCATGGCACGCCGACATTTACGAATTTATTGATTTGAGAAAAAATCACGGTAAAGAAGAAATGAGAGCGAGAGATTTATTCTTGGCAATGTGGACACCTGATTTATTCATGGAACGTGTTGAACAAGATGGTGATTGGACATTATTCTCACCTGATGAGGCACCGGGGTTATCAGATACTTATGATACGCCTGAAGACAAAGCGTTCACAAGATTATATGAATCATATGAACAACAAGGTTTAGGAAGAAAAGTAGTTAAAGCAAGAAAATTAATGGATGCGATATTAACCGCACAAATTGAAACGGGAACACCTTATATGTTATATAAAGACCCTGCAAACTACAAATCAAATCAAAAGAATTTGGGTACAATTAAATCTTCTAACTTATGTACGGAGATTATTGAGTATTCATCACCAACAGAACAAGCGGTTTGTAATTTGGCATCTATTGCATTACCAAAATATATAGTTGATGGGGCGTTTAATCACGAATTATTATATGAAAGAACTTACCAAGTGGTAAAGAACTTAAATAACGTAATCGATTTAAACTTCTACCCAACTGAAGAAACAAAACGTTCAAACTTTAAACATAGACCAGTTGGTTTAGGTATCCAAGGTTTGGCGGATATTTTCTGTATCTTAGGTTTACCATTCGAAAGTGAAGAAGCGGATAAATTACAAACTGAAATTTTTGAAACAATTTATTTCGCAGCCTTAACATCTTCAAAAGATTTGGCTAAAGAGTTCGGACCATATGAATCAATTGTAGGTTCACCAATTGAAAAAGGAATCTTCCAATTTCAAATGTGGAATAAAACAGATAAAGATTTATCAGGAAGATGGGATTGGAAATCATTAAGAAAAGAAGTGATTACCAACGGTGTTAGAAACTCTTTATTAGTTGCACCGATGCCAACAGCGTCAACGGCACAAATACTGGGAAATAATGAAGCCTTTGAACCGTTTACAACAAATCTTTATTCAAGAAGAACGTTGAGTGGTGAATTCATTATGATTAACAAACACTTAGTTAACGACTTACTTAAATTGGGTATGTGGAATGACGATATTAAAAAGAAACTAATTATGGATAATGGTTCAGTTCAAAATATCCCTGAAATCCCAACTCAATTAAAAGAAGTTTATAAAACGGTTTGGGAAATGTCACAAAAAAGAATTCTACAAATGGCAGCAAATCGTAGTATTTTTATTGACCAATCCCAATCATTAAATTTATTTATTGATAATGTGACTAAACCTAAATTATTGGCTGCACATTTATTCGGATGGAAATTAGGATTAAAAACAGGTATGTATTACTTAAGAACTCGTTCAGCGGTAGACGCACTTAAAGGTTTAGGTATCGACATGTCATCGAGTAAAACTGTTGAACAACCGGTAACGACACCTTCTAATAATCCAATTATAAGTGAAAACACTCCCGAATTGGGAATGACAAATGAAAGACCAACAGATTCTCCATTTGAATGTGAGGGTTGTGGATCATAAAAATGAATAATAATCCTTAAATTAAAAAATCGTAACATTTATAGAAATATAGTGTTACGATTTTTTGTTTATTATCATTTTAGTATTGTTTATATTTATAGGTATGGCGGTAAAATACGGAATTGATTTTCCATTCAGAGACAGTTTAGAAGGTCACTATTTAAAAATGACAACAACACCCGAAAGAGAGGTGAGAGCGGACCTTATACATCTTCTTTTAACAAAGAAGGGTAGTAGATACTTTTTGCCCGATTTTGGAACAAGATTGTATCAATTTATCTTTGACCAAAACGATATGGTAACATTTGGTTTAATTGAAGACGAAATTAGAGAATCGGTAAGAAGGTTTATTCCGAATTTAGATTTAACAAAAATTGAAGTTATTTCAGCCGAGGATGACCCTGACCAAACAAGAACGTTCTCACAAGATGAGGACGAACGTTTGTTTAGAGTGTCAGATGACTCAACAAAACCACATACTGCGGTGGTGAAAATAGAATACACAGTAAATAACGGAGCGTTTACAACTTCAGACTTTATAATATTAAACATTTAAGATGGCAAAAAAAATATCATACGCAACCAGAGACTTTGCGGGATTAAGACAAGAATTAGTTAACCTAACAAAAGAATATTATCCTGACTTGGTAAAAAATACCAATGACGCATCGATATTTTCGGTGTTATTGGATTTAAATGCTGCGGTTGCGGATAACTTACACTTTCACATTGATAGAGTTTGGCAAGAAACGATGTTAGATTTTGCCCAACAAAGACAATCTCTTTTCCACATTGCGAAAACATACGGAATTAAAATACCGGGTAATAGACCATCGGTAACATTAGTCGACTTCTCAATTAATGTACCTGTTAGAGGTGATAAGGAAGATGAAAGATATTTGGGTAACATAAAGACAGGAGCACAAATATCAGGAGGTGGACAAATCTTTGAAACCATTGCCGATATAGACTTTTCAAATCCTTTCAACGATAAAGGGGAACCGAATAGACTTAAGATTCCTAATTTTGACGCTAATAATACATTAGTTTCATATACAATTACAAAAAGAGAAGCGGTAGTCAACGGAGTATCAAGAGTATATAGAAGAGTAATCACCGAATTAGACCAAAAACCATTTTTAAAATTATATTTACCTGAACAAAATGTTTTAGGTGTTTCAGCAATCATACATAAAGAAGGAACATCATTCGGGGCCAACCCAACAACAAGTGAGTTCATGTCAACAACCAATAAATGGTACGAAGTTAAATCACTTATCCAAGATAAGGTTTTTATACCGGATTCAACTTCAGTGTCAGATAAAGATAACTTCAAGGCGGGAACATATAAGTCCGTAACAAATAAATTTGTAACCGAATATACACCTGAAGGGTATTTTTCATTAACATTTGGTTCTGGTAACGTTGAACCACTTGATAATTTAGACAATTATATGACAAACTCACTTAAAGTGAATTTGGCAAGTTATTTAAATAACACTTCATTAGGTGCAATTCCTAAAGCTAACTCAACTATATTCATAAAATATAGAATTGGTGGAGGTAAAGATTCCAATTTAGGGGTTAGTGTCATTAATAGTATAGATAACGTAGAATTCGACGTAAGTGGTCCTAATTCGTCTTATAATACTCAAGTGATACAATCACTTAGGGTGAGTAATATTACTCCTGCAGTGGGTGGTGCGGATCAACCTACAATAGAAGAATTAAGAAACATGATTTCATATAACTTCGCATCACAAAATAGAGCGGTAACTTTAAATGATTATAAATCATTAATTGAAACAATGCCATCCACATTTGGGGCACCTGCAAAGGTTAACGTAATGGAAGAAGATAACAAAGTAAGAGTCAAATTATTGTCTTACGACGATAAAGGTAACTTAACTGACATTGTTTCCAACACATTAAAAAATAATATCATTAATTATCTTTCAGAATATAGAATGATTAATGATTATATTGACATTGCAAGTGGAGAAGTAATTGACTTATCTTTACAAATGGATTTAATTATTGATAAAAATGAAAACCCAACTGATATTATCAGAACAGCAATTCAAAATACAACCGATTTCTTTGCAATTGAAAAAAGAAAAATGGGTGACCCGTTATTTTTAGGGGATTTAATTAGAGAAGTTGGAGCGATAAATGGAGTTGTTAACGTTGTCGATATTAGAGTTTTCAATTTAATAGGTGGTAATTATTCATCATCTGAAGTTGCTCAAAGTTATAAAGACCAAAACACAAAAGAAATTCAACAATCTGATATGACCATTTTCATGAAGTCAAATCAAATTTTCCAAATAAGATTTCCAAATGTGGACATTAAGGTGAGAACTAAAACTTTAGGAACGACTACATTTTAAAATGTTTTTTACTTATAATAGTAGAAAATCTCCGGGTTTCTATTTATTATAAGAATGATGCAAAAACATAGAATTTCGACAGACATCGGTAAAGACCAAAGGGTAACCGTTGAACTAAAACAAGATTACGATTTACTTGAGATTTTATCACTAAAATTCTCACAGAAAGAGGCATATACATCATTATGTGCCGATTACGGTGTGGTATGTGGTAGAATTAGTGTTAATAATGGGTTTGGTATTCCAAACGCCAGAGTTTCTATATTTGTACCCCAAACAGAGAAACATTCAACTGATCCGGTTATTTCAGCACTTTACCCATTTACATCTGTTACCGACAAAAATGATGCGGGATACAGATACAATCTTTTACCTGCAAGACAACAACATGGTGGACATGAACCAACAGGAACGTTCCCTGACCAAACTGATATTTTATCAAGAGAAGAACAATTAGAAATTTACGAAACGTATTATTCTTATACGGTTAAAACAAATAGTGCGGGTGACTTCATGATATGGGGTGTACCACTTGGACAACAAACAATACACGTTGACGTTGATTTGTCAGACATTGGTTGTTTTTCACTAAGACCTGATGATTTTATTAGACAAGGAAAAGGTGTTGATAATTTTAAATCAACCTACCAATATAAATCATCACCTGATTTAAATACATTACCACAAATTGTATCATTCGATAAGACAATCGAAGTTTTTCCATTTTGGGGAAATGTTGATTTATGTGAAATTGGAATCACAAGAACTGACTTTGATTTATCGGACAGAGGTATAAAAATCGAACCGAAGGCATATTTCTTAGGTTCAGTATTCTCAGACCAAGGTAAAAATTCAGTAAATAAAAACTGTACACCAACCGGTACTATGGGTCAGAAATGTAGTTTAATTTCCGAACCTGCAGTCATTGAGGTACTGCGTTTTACTTCACATAAAGATGAAAACAATCGACCAATACTTGAAACATACGAAATTCATGAAGATATAAGTGATGACGGGGCATTTGTTTTGCCATTACCTATGAACATGGAATACGAATACACAAATGAATTTGGTGAATTAGAAATTACTAATGACCCAAATAAAGGTATCCCAACTTCAGCTTGTTATAGATTTAGAATATCCGTAAAAAATCAATCATTGGGTAGAACTCGAGCAACTGCGAGTTACTTAATACCAAATATTAGAGAATACAACACAAGTGATTCGGAAATCGAAAAATCATATGCTTGGTCAACTGATTGGTCAGATTACCCAACGGATGCGTTATCGGATAATATCATTTTTAATAACGTATACGGTAGTTTTTACCCACAAGATTATTTCTATAGATTTAATTACAATAAAGTTTACGGAGTATCTTCATTTATGGGGTCTTACTTCTCAAGTGGTGGATTAAATAGACATACTTATTTGGGTATAAAAGAAATTTCACCTAAAGAAGAAGAGGATTGTCAAAATAGTGTGGTTACGCCGCCAATAAATTGGGCAATACAAAATTTTAATTTCTTAATATTACTTGCAATCATTATTAATATTTTTGAAAAATTAATCTATTACGCATTTATAGCTGCGGTACAGGTATTAATTATACCGTTCCAAGCATTGTATGAATTTAGAATTTACATACGAGCACTCCGTATCACATTCATTGATTGGAGACCATTTGGTTGGATGGATTCGGGTGTTATTGAACCATTACAACGATTCGGAACCGTTAGGTTAGGTATAGCAATCTACCCTGAATGTGAAACTTGTGATAACTTAGATTATAGTAATAGCGCTTCGGATGTTAATCCGGACCCTTCTACTATCTATGTTCCGGTTATGTCTGGTGTTGCCACGTCACAACCATATCTTACGGGATGTTTTCCCGATGATGACGCAAGTACGATATATATTAAATTACCATATATTGGTCAAGATAATTATATCGACCCACCATGCGATTTGACGGTATCACCTTCAGTCGGTGGATCATTTATTAATACAATTACGGATGACTTCTCGGGAAAATATGTGATTAAATTTTTAAGAACAGGTAAGTTTGGTGTCATTGATTTAATTAAAGTCCAATATGCGGGAACAGGACCTGACGTGTATTATTTTAACGACACACAACAATTAACTTACACAACAAGTGGAGAGGGCCCAAGAGAACTTGAAGATTATGTAATTTATGATAGTACACAACGACTTATTAGTGGTCAAAGTGGAAACGGTAGTACCAATAGTGAATTACAGGGAGGATGTCAACAATATGTTACGGTTTATGATGAAACTGCCGTTTATGGAACTTATTGTGTGACGGACCCTAATACTCAATACGGTTCACTATCCACAAATAACATACAAGGTTTCGGTACACAAAATGCGGTTACATGTACAGGTGGTAAACTTAAAGTAGGGCAAGTTATTGGATATGATAGTAACCCATGTGGAACCTGTGCAACGAAAAGTGGATTTTCTGAATTTAGATATGGGTTATTTACAATTATTCCGGCAGCTAAATCAAGTAATTGGGATAATAACTTTAAAGCAATTACTGAATATGCAAATAGAAAGTTAGTTGCAAAATTATTCTGTGAAGGAGTTTCAAATTATTCATTCTTAGATAACTGGTTAACCGGTTCACTTTATTTCTTTCCATTTAAACAAAAAGTTAGATGGGATGATGAAGCAACATTAGATTTAAATTATGCACGTACAAGATATTGTGATGATTTAGTTTATTTTAAGATAGGAACAATTGAAAGTCCTGACAAGAGATTCTATTACCGTTCAGCATACACAAATAACGGAGATACGTTTAGTGTGGCTAGAGGTACTTTAGGTCACCCAACAACAGTTGTTGATTTAGGTCCGAGAGATGAGTTTATTAAAGAGATATGTATTGACCCATCATTAGACCCTAACTGTTCCGTTATAAGAAATATTGGACCAACGTCATATCAAAATCATAAAGAAATGTTAGGACTCTACATTAATTATAGATTAGATACTATGAATGGTGGTGGTAC
>JACCDH010260730.1_pt1 | contig 17965 bp, 19 predicted proteins | sample 7442481 | NCBI WGS metagenome assembly JACCDH01 (sample SAMN15323433, study PRJNA562643) | freshwater metagenome | isolation source: river surface water | place: USA:Blue River Watershed | collected 2017-08-15
AGATGGCCAAGAGCAAACGGTTGTTATATTTTGGGCGATAAATATAAGAATCTATTTCATTAATTTGTAGTGTGCCTGGATTTCTCTATTGCTTCAAAACGAAGTTCCATGCTGCGTATTTTGTTACCAACAAATGCAAAGGCAAGTATAGTTATTATCATGTAGAGTCCAAACATTGCATTCATAAAATTAGTGGTGTCCATTGTATGAATAGTACTAATTACTCTTTTATATCCAGAATTCTGAATACTGAATTCTGAATTCTGAAAAAGTTTCCTATAAAATTGAGAGTCTTTAGACCGTGATAGATGTATGTAGGCGCTTTTCTTTTGTTATTTTAGTGTTCAGAATCTTACAATGTCTGCTGCTCTCTCTTTTGTCAAGTCCCTGCTGAACGATGGTCTCAGTGACCGTGAGATTTTCAAGCTCTGCAATGAGTTTCTGAGGAAGTCTAATAAAAAGGCTCTGAAGTTCGCAGAGGTGAAGGCGCTTATTCAGAAAATCCTTGAGGAGGAAGAGGAGACTGAAGAAGAATCACCACAGATGGATATTTGTGAGGATGAGGAAAATGAGTCTGAAGTTGAGGATGAGGAGGATTCAGAATATGTGCCTTCTGATTCTGAGGAAGAAGAGGAAGAGGAAGAGGAGGAAGAGGAAGAGGAAGAGGAAGAAGAGGAATATGAGGAGGACGAAGAGGACGAGGAGGATTCACCAAATCATGTTGACCCTATTCATATTTTCCTTGACAAACCTGAATGCAGTGATTATGACAAGATTATAATACAACCTCTTATCGACCACACATTTTCCGTAACAATGAAGTATGACTTGAACGACAAGAACAGTAAGTCAAAAACAACTTCAAAGTCCGAGGAAGAAAGAAATACGTTCTGTGCAAACGGAAATGATGTGGACGAGCATCTTCGTCTAATTATGAAGTTGATTGCAATCGATGCTAAGCCTTACAAACAAATCGAGTTCAAGGTTCCCTTTTATCCCACAATTTCAGTAACACCTAACATTATGAAGAAGAAGGCAAATCGTCTTCTGGTTCGAAACATGATTCAGACATATCTAAATCATTATGTCGAGAAATAAGTATAGGTAGAAATGTATGATATTGAAAATCACAGAAACGGAATTTTAGTCTTTTTTGGTTCCTCCAAAGAAAAACGAAATGAATTTCTTCAAGAAGTGAAAAAGAACAATGTACGAAGAACGGACCTCTATCAGTTTTCTGAAAATGAAGATTTTGAATGGAAAGAATTTTACAAAACTCGTAATGAACATCGGCATTCTTCACGGGCACTTTTTTTGTATGAAGGACAGCAATTCCCTGATCATCCAGGAGCAACCCATTTAATACAAAGTAATCGAACGTTTAATACATTGGCTGTTTTTGCTTTGGAGGGAAGGCACCGAATTAAACGAATGGTAATTTCCAATGCAGATGCCATTTTCGTGGAAAAAACGGAGGACGAAGCACTTCAGAAATGGTATTATGGATTGTTTGGATCCTGGAAATTGTCAAGCTTCGAGGATTTTCAGAGGACTATGTCTGCATTGCACCCTACTGAAACCATGGTTCTATCCTGGGAGGGGAACCGGACCAAGTGGATAGCACAATCATAATCCAATTGAATAAAACATAGGATATGATAATCAGAAATAAAGTTGTTTCAGTCGAATTCATGTAGGTATAGAATGCCTATAATTACATGAATTCTTTTCATTTTTTATAACCAGTACAAAATTGAAGAATCCTTGGTCAATGTTTGAATACGTACAATGCCGAATTACTGTTACAACACTCTAACACTCATTGGTCACCAAGAGGATTTGGTGCAGATTAAAGAGCACGACCTCTCATTCAACCATTTTGTTCCAGTTGAAGAAGACATTGAAAAACAATCCAGAGCATGGGGGACCAAATGGGAAGCATGGGACAAAGAAATACGAGTAGAGGATACCAACATTCTCGTGTACAAATTTACAACCGCCTGGTGCCCTCCGATCCTATTCCTGGAAAAACTTAATGCACTCTTCCCTCGTATGTGGATAAAGAATGTATGGAATGTGTGTGAAATGGGAGCGAGTGGCGTTTGGATTCATTACAAGAAGAATGGCAAGGATGTGTGTAAGAACTTTGAGTGGGAAGAACCGGCTCCTTATCTTTCAGAAGACGGAGAAATTGTTCTACCAGAGTAGAAAATGTCCGCTGTTGATATCCATTTCTTTTTTACTATGCGGGAGCAAATTAAATTGTACCATTGGCAGACTGAGACTTATAGTCGTCACAAAGCTACTGATTCAGCCCTCGAAAAACTAGATGGCCTGATTGATTCCTTTGTGGAGGTTTATATTGGAAAATATGGGAGACCCCGATTAACAACACGAACTAACACAGTTCAAATTCAGAATCTGAACGATAAGACTATTATGAAATTTATTCTGAATTGTTTGAAATACGTGTCAGAAGGTCTGCATTTTCAGAAAAAGGATACTGACTTGGCAAATATTCGTGATGAAATGATGGCGGAACTAAATCAGTTGCTGTATCTGTTTTCTCTTCATTAAGTTAAAAATACAATCTTTGCTAAATGTAGATTCTATAGTATTCAAAAACTTATCTTTACTCTTTTGTTTATATACCTTCTTATGAATACTCCATACTTCTTGGTATGTAAAATGACAAGAAGTATGGTTAAATAGCCCTATATTTTGTATGACTCATATGTAACTGACTGCTGTATAAGAAGCATGCTAAAAGCGGATCTTAAATTAGGTATGGGTTGTATAAAAATACTTAGGTTTGGTAAGTAAATTGTGTAGTAAAACATCTATAATAAGTTATTCCTGATTTTGTGTATTTCAAGACCAAAGGCTTTTTGAAAAGGTAAGTTGCAAAATAATTATTCGCGTCGGTGCCTGCTGATTGTTCAAAAGAAATTGGGTCTGTGGATTCAAACATAGCATGGTCGTTGTTAGGTTCGCGTTCTGGTAAAAGTAAATTTGCTCGAAATACAATTGGCTTTTCATAGACTGTTACACTACCGACATCTACACCCTCGTTAGTTTCCAACCATGAAATAAAATTGGGACCTATTTTATCTACGAAACGAATTGCTGCATTATTTGAACCTCTCATATACATTGTAGTGGTTCTATTAATATCTGAATTCACATTAAATCCATTTGCGAACACGAAATCTAATGTACCATTTTTATCGAGTGAAAACTGGATAGGTAGACCATTAAAACTTATTGCAATCACACTTCCAGGTTGCGGAAGTTCTATATTTGAAGCAACGGTCCTAAATGCGGAACTCATTTTACTATATACATATATATTCTTTCAAATGTCCGACATTGCACCCAACTACACCGGGTGTCAGACTCAGAGTTGAAAGTGGCGAAATTTCAATCTCTGGTCAGAAGTAGGGCTATCCAATCCACTAAAATTAGTGGGTTGGATAGCCCTAATGTCGTCACGCCTTGGGAGAATGACCAAATATCGAAAACGAATTTCCTAGATTCTGAAAATCAGAATCGTCAGGGAAAAAATTGAAGCCAGTAAACCGGCTAGGTTGGTAGGTTGTTGTCTTTCTTTTCGTGTTTCCAAAGTTTCTTTTCTGAAATGCCTAGCACCAGCACCCGTAAGACCAGCGATCTCAAGATGCCTACCAAGTCCGATGGAACCAAGGACAAGCGGTTTGGTTCAGCACAGTTTGTGAAGGCCGATGGTACTCGTGATATGCGCACCACTTTGACGGGTAAGCGTAAGTAGAGAAAATAGCGAGTATGTAAGTAATATGAGAGTAATAATAGGAACTTCCTATTTTTACCTTTTTTTTGTTTGCAATAAGTAAAATGACCACACGTATACGTGAACCCTCACAAATTCCAGCAAGAATTCAGTATTTGACTGCCATTGCCGCTACAAACGCGTGGATTCCCAATGCTGGAACACAGGTTCAAACGATTCTTCCCGAGTCCTCTTTTTCCTCCCAATTTACAGCATTGACAGATATAGCGGTATATAAACTTATGCGTGATATGGGTAAATTTATTACTCTGGTGGATTCTTCAGGAATTCATTATGCGACTCTGCGTTTAGTTCAGTTGGTGGATGGACCGTTAACAGAAGGTGTACCGAATAACTGGGACACACAAGGACAGTTCTATGTTAGTACATGGACCGCTAATCCTGTATCAAATTATAACGTTACAGTAAGTAGAACCGGCTAAAATGTCATTAGAATCCCGAACCCGTTTATATATGGCATATGTCTCTGTACCATTCGTCTATTTATATCCGAAAGCGGATATTGAACGTGCATTACAATTGACTCCATTTCCATTCAAACGAGAGGGAAATAATATTATATGCCAGTCATTAAATGATATCAATGAAATATACTATGCTATATGGTATCAGACATCATTAAGTCAACCTGCTGAAGGGTATTCATGTAATAGTGGAACATTGTTTGAAGATTTAGGAGAACAACTTTTTTTCATACTAGAATCGGGTGAAATAGTTGTAAAATGGCAACTTGTGAAACAGATTACACCGCAAGTGAATCCTCCGCTATTAACACCAGGAAGTTCACCCAATGGAACTGTTGGATTTGTAACTGTATTTGGTAATAAATATCCCTCTACCGGAAATATAGACCTACCTTCCGTTATTCGTGTAGGCTAAAAATTGACCATAATTAGCATAGTAGAAAAGGAAATCATCTTCTACCATGCTCGGATATCTCTATAAAAACATTGTTCAGAATCAACTGCATTTGTATCCCACTCTGGAAACGGCACTTCAGAAAGCCAAAGAAGAATGGGAATACACATCATATTGTGCAGAGGATGTTAAAATTATTTGTACAAACGCCTTTCGAATTGACCAGGTAAATATTCCGGCTCCTCTACCTTCTGGGACTCCTCTGTATGTACGATATCCACGACCCACGGTTTCAGCAACGCCACTGCGATTTGGGGAAATCGTTGAGGCAACCAACATTCATTTGTAAGGTAAATTCTTTACTGTTTATATTTTTTATTAAACTCGTATCGATATCGTTCATAGGTTTTTATATCATCCTTTTTCTGTGCTTCTCCTGCAACTCCTACATATTCAGAGGCATCAATAACAGCCTTCAGTTCTTGTGGGTAGAGTAAGGCAGTACAGTCAGATTTCCAACAGGGTCCTATATTCTCCAGCTCTCCATTGTTTAGGGCGGAGGCAATCTTTAAAAACAACATATCTTTGCTAATCATATCGGTTGCCGGATTTTCATGCTTGTTAATTGAACCGTCGGCCATGCGGTGTCGGAATTGAATTACATTTTCCTCGTCACCGGAACCTGTTGGGTCTACAAATCCTTCTGGTGCTTCAGGATAGACAATTGGCAGGAGATTCGCATCTCCTGCATTAGGATAAGGAACGTTGGTTTCAGTGTTTGCTGCTGCTGCTGCAGCTGCAATATTTCTGAATTTCTTAAAATATTGTTGATACGGAGCGGCAGCCTTCGTAGTTCCTGCATTATTCGTGTACAATATATCGTCTTTGACCGTAAATGTTTGTGTTCCTATTTTGAATGTAGTATCAGATATCATCTGGCCTTTTTGAAATGTTGGTGCATTTGGAACATTCGGAAATTGGTTGTAGGGAAGATTTGGAAATTCCTCGTGTCCAATGTTTACATACTTCTTTTCGGTCGCCATCTTTCCAACCAGACGCACTTCGCGTCGCAGAGGTGCATTCCACATTTCTTCCACAAGTTGTGTGAGTGCCTCGTCGGTTGTAATTTCCCCAACCTGCTCGTTCAATTCCAACGCATATTCACGGAGTCGCCGATGTCTGGCCGCTTTTTCAGGCCAGCCTCCGCCTCCATTGGTTTTCCTGCAATCTGATTCATACGGTGCACCAGGAGGCAAAAGAATGGGAGTAACAGCCATGTAGGAATCTAATTTGTAATGTTGGTGTCCTTTGCAAATTCGACCGCATAAAGTGCACCAGGAAACGACTTCACGCTGGGTTTCAATTCCCATAATGTTAGTGACTTTGTGTTTGTATTTTTTGAACAAGGATGCATGATAAAACCCAGGAAGTTCAGAGCAGTTGTGACTCATATACATACAGGTTGCTTCCCCGTGAGAAACGTATTTTAAACAGATAGGACAATGGGAGTAAAGAGTTTCTTGACCATTTGTAGGAAGTTGTGTCAATTGATTGGGATGCACTTTCTCATCAAACAGAAGTCCTAGTTTTTCTGAATCCGTTTTACTGAAACCTGGCCATAAATTATCTACGTTTGTTTTTTTCGAATAGTTCGTAAGAATTGTTTGAATTTCTGGAGAAAAAGAAGAGATGTCGGCCTGTGTTTTTGCATCTAATACAAATTTTGGATGACTCGTAAGTTTTCGGACAGTTGCAATATCATCATGTTCACACGCAGCATATATGCATGATATACCAAAATGCGTTTCAATATTTACATCGATTGAAGGATGTTTTACTAATTCATCAATAATATCTGGATGATGGTTAATTATAGCGGTATATAAAGGCGATGTTCCTTTTCCAGATGCATTTTTATTGTTTACATCAATGGTGTTTTTTGCCAACAATAATTTGACTACATTTATAAATCCATATTGTGATGCAATGAATAACGGCGACTGATTGTTAATATCGGGTTTATTTATATCAATAGTTGGTTGTTTTAGTAATTCTTCAACAATATCTGGTGCATTTCGTGCACACGCAATAAATAAAGGCGTTTCCCCTCCATTTGTATTTCTATTAACATTAATTCCTTCTTTTGATAATAATGCTTTAACAATATCCAGATATTTTCCTTGGCAAGCCATATATAATGCAGAGATACCCATGCGATTTATTCGATTTATTTCAATTCGCGGGTCCTTTACCAATTCTTCAACAACTGATAAATGGTTATTAACGCATGCAATATGCAGTGGGGTTGTTAATGCATCTGTTACAGGATAATTAACATCAATTTCTTCTTTTGCTAATAATTCTTTTACAATGTCAGAATGACCTTTTTGACAGGCAAGAAATAAGGGGGTCAATCCGGAATTTGTCAGTATATTGGTATTAATTCCAGGCGCCTGCAAAAGTAATTTCGTTATTTCCAAATATCCCTTAAAACAGGATACGTGCAATGGAGCTATACGAGTTCCATTTTTATTGTACCCCTTATTTACATTTACATTCTTTGCAAGTAGATCTTGTACTTTGGCTACATTGTTTGTATCAACTGCTTTATACAATGGTGTTTGACCGGACGCATTATATGCGTTATTATTACCACCCTTCATCGTTTTACGCATTCGGGACCCCCTTCTTCGTCTGGTCGTCATATCTACATCTATGTTAGGAAATAAGGCAAAAATTGAAATATCCCACACATTTAAACATACCCTATTGAATTGCTAAAAATGCCTGTCCATCCCCTATTTCCCACAAAAGCTGTCCATACACCAAAATTCGCCTATTTTCTGAATCCTTCTGACTTGCCAAAAGAAACGCGGACCTGGATTGCCAAAACGATTGGTTCTTCTGCAAATGGTCTGAATATTACGGAAGCGGATATTGAGAAAGACCTCCAAACCAAGAATCTTTCAGGAATTACTATGGTTTGGAATTCACCGACAAACTGGGCGTTCGGCAATCTTCAGTATCATGATTGGCTAGAAAAAGGTACACCGCAACTCTGGATTACCGATGTGTGCCGAATTGGTACCAAGGATCCAAAAAAACCATCACCCATTCAAGGACTTCTGAAACTTCTGAACATAATTGCCCTCCAGTATGGAATAGAAACTGTTTGGGTAATGGTGGAGGAGGATGCATCCGCTGATATTCTTCAGAGTGTGTATGAGGGGTATGGATTTCTGAAACAGGGATTCAATGCACCATTAAACGTTCATTTGATGAACAAATCTATAAAAAATTGAGCAATCTTTTGCAAAATTACCACCATGTATATTTTTCAGAAATGGACTCCCAAATGGAATTTCTGTATGAGTTATTTTGCCGCGATCCAGCTTATTTTCAGAGATTGTTGGAATTTCTTCTGCATTCTCGATTCAGAGCAGTCCGTCTTGCCCTACAGGGTGGATTGAAGAAGGATACAGTATTCTTTTCGATTGAAGGACAACTCATTAACATTGAAAACAATAAGATACGATTTTCCACTATAACAGAATGGTACAATTCAATTAAAGGAACCGAGCATACACGTATTGAACTTGAACAATTTAAGGAAATTTTGGCCACAAACAGAATATCCATTTATCAGATTCTGGAAACTGTCCGAGACAAAGAAATTGCCGACTTCATTGATTTGAAGTATCGGTCAAGCATTCTATTTATCTATATTAGCCATCGCATAAGGGCGAAACGTTTGCCCTTTAGCTGGGATAAATCGCAAACGTTTACAGTTGAATGGAAGGATGTAGTGTATAATGTATCTCATACAAATACAACTACACAGCAGAATATCAGTGTTGGTTATATACTGGATGCAATCACTGCACCAGAAGAACCTATTACAGGTCTTTACTTGATTCAGTCAGGAAAGAAGTATTTGCTCACTGAAGATAGTATGTCTGCGCCAGTACGAATGCCAGGGCTCTTGTCTGCACCAACACCAGAGCAAATTCTGCAAAAAAACACCGTTGAAATTTCTTTGGCGGAATTTCAGAAAATGCAACAGGATATTCAGAGTCTCACCCTTCTCTACGTTAGTCTTTCTCAAAAATTGAATACTCTTATGGCGACACCGAGTAATTCGTAAAAGGTAAGTACATGTTAGCAGCGTGTAAACGTTTTGCTATATTTTATTCATGTTGGATTCTAGTGCATTATAGTGCGTCCCATCTCTATACGTATCTCTGCACGCACCTATCCCTGTATGGAATTCTCATATCACCGTTTATCGTATCCACACCGCACTGTACTGCGATTCGTTGGCTGATTTCGGAAGGATCCAACTCTATTGTAGCAATGTGGACGGCAATAGGGCTCTTTGTATTACCATATATATCTAGACGAACAGGGTAGGGCTCTCCAATCCACTACGATTGGTGACGATTAGAACAGGGTAAGGTCCTCGTAGACGGCACTCATTGTGGGACGATGTTGGGGTATTACATGCATCATCTTTTTTCCAAGAGTTTTCAGGGGACTTGACTTCAAAAATGCATTCAGTTGAAGAAATACCAATCCTAAACTATATACGTCAGTGGCTTTTGCTATGAATATATTTCGTTCAAGTGATGTTGGAAATGCGCGCAAGTAGGGTAAAATTGTATCATTCAGTACGGCAGGTGTCAGAGTATGACCGGATGTGGAGGTGTAATAAATATCCTCTTCTTCAATTGCCGGTTCTATTTTACGAACCACATTTTGATAATATATCGCCGTTTGCTGTTTGGTAACATTTGATTCAATGTGACTTTCAGGATCAAGATATCGTGTTTCAAACGGCCATACATAGTAGAGTAAAGAAAACACGGATTTTTCATCGTCGGATACTGATTCATAGTCGGTCATTTTCTGCAAGAGACCTACATCGACGAATCGTGTTAAGAAAGACCCGTCAAGCTGTTTTTGTGTCACGATATTTGCCAGTTTAATATCGAGATGAGCAATGTTGGCATCATGGAGTTTCTTTAAGCCCCAACAAAGATGTTTCAGACTCGAAAGAAATGCGACAGAATCCTCTGCGGATAGAGTCTTCTTATACAGAGAATTGCCCGCATTTTTCATCTGGAGGAGATGTGTAGGTTTTTCGTCCTTCAACGAGCACTCTTGCAAGTTATTCCTTTCTCTAAAACTACGATTCATATACATTGGCGGTCTACACATTCTGGTTGGATATACAATGAACGACTGGTCTGCATTTAGTTCACTGAGATATGCTTTTTTTGCGAATTCGCTTTTCGCAGCATTACGACTCATAAACTTGCTGATTTCATTCGTGGAGCGAGTTCGATTTCCCTCACACCGGATTGCCGGTCTGAATACACATCCGTAGGCTCCTTTGCCGACCAATTCTCCCCCTTTTTTTCGGTGTTTCAGGGTTTTTCGGAATTTCATTCTTCTTATAGAATAGAATGAATTCTGGGAAGAATGATGTGGAAACTTTGTCAAATTACAAGGAATCCTTGGCGTTTTACAAAACGGCCCTGAAAAACGTGGATAAGGCACTTGAAGAAGTCGATGATAAAAGTTCCGTTGTATATTTAGAACTCCAAAAAACAAGGGAAAAGGTGATGATGTACGTTACTTATTATCAGTCAGTTATTGGGCGACTGGAAGACTACATTCAGAATCCGCCGTCCAAATCAAAAACACGAAATAATTGCGCAGTCATGGGAGGCGCAAAACGAAGTGTAAAAACACGAAAGGCGCGGAAACCCAAGGGGTTTAAATAGATATCGTACAAGAAATATATACTGACTATGTGTGGAATTTGGGCAACTCTTGGAAACTGGTGCAAGACACTCTCTAAGGAGGAAATTCTTCTTCTGGTTGAGCGTCTGAAACCACGAGGTCCCGAATTCACCGGATATGCTGAACCGACTCCAAACAGTCGCCTTGGTTTCACACGGCTGGCAATTAATGGCCTTACCGAACAAGGAAATCAGCCCTTTCATGATGCAAATCGAAATGCAGTAATTTGCAATGGGGAAATTTACAATTACAAGGAGCTAGCGGACAGACACGAAATCGCACTGCACGAAGGGAGCAGTGACTGCGAAGTCCTGCTGCCTCTTTTCCTTGAGCGCAATCTATCCCTACAGGAGGCCTGCCGAACGCTGGATGGTGTATTCGCAATTGTTTGCGTAAATCAGCAAAAAGAGACACTTATCGTGGCCCGCGATCCGTATGGAGTTCGACCCCTTTTTGAAGCGCAGCGAGAGGACGGAAGTCTTGTATGGAGTTCAGAATTGAAAGCACTTCCTGAAGGATGCGATTGGATTCGTCCTTTCCCTCCGGGTACAGTAAAAGAATACTGTCTGAAAACGGGAATCCTCAAACAACAAAGTCGGTATAACGTTATTCCTCATGTTAAAATTCCTACACTCACTGCGGCCAATTTGCGTATGGCTCTGGAAGCGGCTGTGGAAAAACGATTGATGAGCGATAGACCTGTGGGGGCTCTGCTAAGCGGTGGTTTGGATAGCAGTCTAGTTGCTGCAATAGCAGCGAGGTCAATGGCTGCAAGGGGGCAACGACTTCATACATTCTCTATCGGAATGCCTGGGTCCACCGACCTTGTATATGCAAAGCAGGTTGCACATTACATTGGTTCCGAACATCACGAAATTCTGCTATCCAAACAGGATTTTCTGGATGCAATTGAGCATGTAATTCCGGCCATTGAATCCTATGATATTACGACAGTTAGGGCATCTGTAGGAAATTGGTTAGTCGGAAAATGGATTAAAGAACATACGGACATCAAAGTCGTTCTGAATGGCGATGGTTCAGATGAAGTGGGTGGCGGGTATCTATACTTTTATAGAGCACCGTGTGAGGAAGCATTTGAATCCGAGACGACACGTCTTCTAGAGGAAATTCACATGTATGATGTTTTGCGGTCTGACCGATGTATTTCGGCACATGGACTGGAACCACGAACCCCGTTCCTGGACAAACAGGTGGTCGCAACATGGCTTTCTCTACTGACTCCTCTTCGTAGACCAATTCAAGGAAAACGTGTAGAAAAACAGGTACTTCGCGAGGCTTTTCAGGGAACGGGACTTCTACCAGATGCTGTTTTGTGGCGGAAAAAGGAAGCCTTTAGTGACGGTGTTTCCTCGGAAGAGGAAAGTTGGTACGTGACGATTGGAAAGCACGCGGAAGAAGCGGGACTCGGAAAGGATGTTGGAAATTGGCATCATAATCCTCCGGTAACCGCAGAAGGTGTCTGGTATCGTCAGAAATTCGAAACGCTATACGGTGAAGAGGCCGCCTATTGCATTCCGCATATGTGGATGCCAAAATGGATACCAAATGCCAGAGACCCTAGTGCAAGATCTTGGTAAGTCTAGGTAGTCTAAATCATAAATCGCATTCTTATGTAAAGAAAATGTCGGAGAAAATTATTCAGCGGATTTTGGAAATTCAGAATCAGCGTAAAAAAACACAATCTTCAAAGGAAAATAGTGTTTTTGAAAAACAACAGCAGGCAATTGAAGCGACTAAATCTCTAACAATACGAAATTTATCACCCCTAACTATGCTTGCTTACTGCAAAGTTATTGAGCAGACGAAAAAACCTCCTATCGGCTGGACTACAGATGAGGTCGCTGTATGCAAACAATTCATGGATAAATGGAATGCCGTAATGCAATATGCTCCAGAGACGGCAAATATTCCCACACTTTCTGAGAAAGTGTCAATGAATTCTTTATTGAAAGTCGACGCAAATTTTTTACAGTATGTAATGAGTAATTTTTGGCAAATTCACTGGAAAACCGTTATAGTTTTGGTAGGCACGGGTTCATTTTTGAATCAGATTTTGTTGAAAAACCCGAATCTTACACATGAATTCAAAGAACCCCTGTTGATTCTGAATTGCGACCCTGACCATAGTGAATTTAAAGAGGATGAATTTAACTTGTATGAAACTCTGAATTCAGAGGAGATTGAGGATTTCTGTTTGGAATTACAGGAGCGGTTTTATTGCGAAGAATATTCGTGGGAAGTTATGCACGACGAAGATGCGAATAAATCCCTGTGGCGAATTCAACTTTTCCGAGATGATAGGGTGGCGGTGGAATATGTAATTGCCCAGACAGCCTGGGATGACGTTGTCTGTCCTCTTTTTTTGCCTGATGCGGAGAGGAAAATCCTGGTAGATGTTACAAATCGCCTACAGAAATATATGCCTCCTAGCCTGGCCACAACCTACGATGCAGTATATCTTAAAACAAGTACTCCATTGAAATTTGGTAACACTGAATTGGATGTAAAAAAGACTCGAAAAAAGAATCGTACTAAACATTAGAATGGAATTAGCCCGCAGAATACGACCAATTAGTTCCGATGACATTCGGAAATCCTATCAGCAATTAAAGGAGTCGCCCTGTGAGGATCCTGGACGAAGTCAGGTAGGAACCAAAACCTTGGACGCTTTTTTTCTGGGACATCGTTTGAAAGCTAGAACAAAGAGTCATATTTCTTTTGCCGAGGCTATGCGTGACCCCACAAAAATCAAACATCTTAAGGAATTAGTAGTTCGGTATCGCAAAAAACCGCTTTCGGCATATACGGACGACCAACTGGTTCGGATGATGTATTATGCCTTCCAGTTGTATTATGGTACTGTCAATCAGTTCAGGCCGGCAGCGGCAAAATGGGTCTACTGTCAACTGAAACCGCAAGTAGGAATTCTGGACTTCAGTTCTGGATGGGGAGGGCGTGCTCTAGCTGCAATGGCTATGGGAATTCCGTACTATGGTGTTGATGCAAACACTGCGCTTGCTCCGGCTTATCAGAAATTGATTCAGACTGTGGAACCGAATGCGACAATTCAGATGCAATTTCAGCCCTCTGAAACAGTGGATTTCAGCAAGTTTAAATACGACTTGGTTTTTACTTCGCCACCGTATTTTATGATTGAGGAGTACGAACAAATGCCGGCTTACGGGTCCAAACAGGGGTTTCTCGACAAATTTTTCAAACCCGTTGTAAGTGCCGCTTGGCGACACTTGATGCCCGGTGGAAATATGGCGCTGAATATGCCTGAGGAGATGTTTGACGCTGTAAAGAATTTGTTGCCGGCCTTGCATCATACAATTCTCCTACCTTTGGGAAATCGTCATCCGACAAATGCTGTAAAAGGGCAGAAGTTGGGAAAAGAAGACGCCGAAGAACGATTTGAGTATATTTATGTCTGGCACAAACGACGACAGGCAAAAACACGAAAACAAAAAAGACGTTTTATGGTCTAGTTTGTTTTTTTAGGGTTTTTATTTTTTCGTGAAGAGTTTATTCTGATTAACTCTAGTCTTCTCCAATCCACTAAAATTAGTGGTTTGGATAAGACTAATTAACTCTTCATGGAAAGTATCCACTCTGTAGGAGGCAGAGGAAGATCGCATGCGGGCGGGGATTTAGCACGGTGACGGAATGCAGGTTTAGTAAGTAGCAAAGGAAATGGCAGAACATGTTTAGGTATAGGAGTAGAATCGCTAAGAACTAGGCTCGTCTTCCTAGGACGCGGGGAAGGAGAAAGGGAACAAGTGTGAATGGTTGCCTTGGAAATAGATTGGACCATTTTGAAAATTGCAAAAGAAAAGAATGAAAAGAATGCTAAATAACGCCACACAAAGGGCAAATACGTGGCGGTGTCCTTCAATTTTTTCCATGTGCCTAAAAAATTGAAGAACATCGCTGCTAAATAGGGGAATATTGCGTAATTTTCAGCCTCTTTTCGTTTCTTTTCGCGTCTTTTCGCTTCTTTTCATTCCCACAATGGAGTGCGTAATCTGCATTGAGAAGACTAACAAGTCAACTCGTAAGCCGATTACCTGCCCGTACTGCACTACCGTGATTTGCAAAAGCTGTACCCAACAGTGCCTTTTGATGAACAATAACCAGGCATGTCCTATTCCTGAGTGCGCAAAACCCTGGAGTGAGGATTTCTTGCTGGAGAATTTGCCCAAAACCTGGATGTACGGAGAGTTTCGTAAACATAGGGAGAAGCACTGCTTGGATTTGGAGAGAGCACGTTTACCTGAAACGCAGGAAGATGCACGGCGATATCAGGAAGCCAAAAAATTCATAGCTGCAGTGGATGTCAACAAAGCAGCAGTCCAGGCACGAATTGACGCTCTTCCTCAAACAGTCGCTCGTAAAGCAGCCGATGCTATTTTGACAGCAATGAGTAATGACATTAAGAAGTTCTGTAAGAAACATAAATTGAACTACTGGTACGACACGACAGGAAACCCTGAACTGCGTAAAATGAATGGAGCTCTCGCCGCTAAAAAGACAGAGCTCAATATTTATGCAATCCGTAGAGCACACAACAAACTCATTGCCAATCTGAAAGATGAAAAAAAAGCATATGGTACCCCTGAATACATTAGAGCCGAAAGTCATGTATATCATTTCGGGCGTGTTCGACACTATACTCTCGGAGACGCGGAAGAACCCGCGAAAAAGAACTGGTCGTTTACTATGAAATGTCCGATGGAGGCATGTGAGGGATTTGTAGGTCTTGACTGGAATTGTGGCCTCTGTTCAACTGCAATTTGCAAGGACTGCCGAGAAGAAAAGATCAGAGGTCACGAATGTGACCCTGAAAAGCGGGAGTCAATACGAGCGTTAGCAAAGGAGGCAAAACCCTGTCCCAAGTGTGCCGCTCAGATTTCCAAGATTGATGGATGTGACCAGATGTGGTGCACACAATGTCAGACTGCCTTCAGCTGGAAAACAGGAACGATTGAACACCGAATCCATAATCCGCACTATTACGAATGGATGCGCCGCAATGGCAAGCAAATTCCAGTCGCTGGGGCACCGGCACTGAATGATTGTATGACGCCAGACGATATTATCCGCAACGCCCGAACCTATTTACTAGGGAAACCCGCAATGTATTCGTGGATTCAGCCGATTGCACACATACAGTTGGATGCGATATATCATGTCAGAGCACGAACAGATGCATCCATTGAGGAAAGTAAACGTGTTCTGCGTGTAAAAAGACTCACAGGGTCTATAGACGATAAAGTGTGGGGGCAGCATCTGGAACTTCTAAACATTCAACAGCGGCGTGACACGGATGGGCACGACATCTTACAGATGTTCATCAATGCAAGTACGGACCTTTTGCGCGAGGCAATGTTGGCTACATCAAATGAGGCCGAGAGTCTAAAACAGATGCGGGATTTGGCGGAATATACCAACAATCAGATACGTGCCCATAACTCAAAGTACAGGGATACTTTGGAGTCTATTCCAATTGTATAGGGCGTTTGGCTATAGTCTTCTTCAATCGTAATGGACTGGGGAAGACTACTAGAATAGATTTATCCTGAAATATTTAATGCTTGCGAGACTTGTGTTTACGAGTACTACGTTTACCCTTACGAGTTTTTCGCTTTCCACCTAGTTTCAAGTTTTTCATCATTGCATCTAAATCATCGTTATTTTTGCTATTACGATTGGTGACACCCTTCTTAGGAGGATAGCCGAGTAAAGACCGGGCGTATGCATGTTGGGGCGATTTAGGTCTTTCATTCTCGCTATTACTGTCATCCACATGTGCAGCAGTAATGGTAGCTGTGCTAAAATGTTTCATCATCTGGTTACGCTGGTGAGCGTCTAAACGCGGGTTGGGCACAAGCACAGATGTTGAACGTTTGAAGAGAACGGATGTAGGATTTTCGGCGCGTTTATGAGGTTTAATTAAGGCAATTTTCCATTGCCCTTTACCAGGTTCATTAGGAGGATACACAAGATCGCCAGCAATGTCACGTTTAGGATTGGTGTTAAGATGTTCTTCGGTAATCGTTTTCTTAATAAAAGGCTTAATCTGTTTGGACATTTCTATTGTGCTTTTTGAAAATAATAGCACCCTGTAAATGTTTCTGAAGAAATGCATCCGCTTTTCCACTTTTGGAAACAAGTTGCATCCGTAACGGTGTATGTGCTTTAGGACCTCTGATTTTATACTCGCCCCTATACACATTGGCAAGCATAGGACCATAAATAAAATCAAACATATTATCTATATCATAAACATGCTTATCATTATGTAGGCATTCTCGGGATTTCTGAACAATGTGACCCCATTCCTTTGATGCATCGGAAAAGTGTTTCAATTCAAGAGTTTCGGGAAGTTGATTGGGTATTTGAAAGACCAGAATAGCAACTTCGCTTGACCAATGAGCAGATTGCTTAACACCCCAATCCACACATTCGTCCAATGTTTCCGACAAGTAAAATCCAGGAACATATCCAAAATCCAAACAAGGTCTTCCATAATCATGATTAATAAACCTATATAGTGATTTAATGCTTGACCAGTTTGTTGTATGAAAGAATAATTTATGATTCGGAGATTCGGTAATGAGTGTAGGAAGTCTTTTTTGTAAATATTTTACAGCTTCATACTTACACGAATAGGGGACATTTAGTATACGATTGGATTCATATTGTATCCAGGTAAATATTTTTTCAGGTTCAAGAAAGAAATGAGCTGATGCATTTGTTAGAGGTGTGTATTTACCTAGCACATATTCTATGGCAACATCCAGAACTTGTGCAAATGTATATGAAGTGTCTGATACAAGTAGGGATTTACATTTTTCCTCGGCATCTTTGGCAACAGATTTGCGAAGTCCAGTCTGAATCAGGGATTCGGATATGGATGTTGTTTGCGTATTCTTAATCAAATGTTTGGCATAGGTTTCCACAAAATGTTCCAAATTCCAACCGTACAAAAGTTCATCATTTAGATTCTGAAAATGGGATTTCAGAAATGTTAGACTCCATCCTGCAGCTTTAAATCGTTCAAGAACTTCGTTGGAATATTTATATTTTTTAACTGTTTTACTTTTTTGCAATGAATAACCGCCATCTTGCAGAATAGATTCTATTTCATCCACACGATTCATTTTATACTCTATATAAATATTTATAGTCTATTCATTTTTCATCTTGTGGAAAAAAATGAATAAGACACAATATGAATGTATGTACGCTAAACTCCAAACATGGACAAAGTTGGAATCTGGGAAGAAACGAAACGTCGATATGCAAACATGGCGCCTCAGGATTCAAAAGTAGTGGATTCCTTTTCAGAAGCGGCCTATACTTCTATTCCGAGACCGTATCCAGAAACCAGAGTAACCTGGCATCAAAGTGACTGTGTGGATGTGGCGATTGCACTCAAACAAAAAGGTCTGA
>JACCDH011374067.1_pt1 | contig 17963 bp, 16 predicted proteins | sample 7442481 | NCBI WGS metagenome assembly JACCDH01 (sample SAMN15323433, study PRJNA562643) | freshwater metagenome | isolation source: river surface water | place: USA:Blue River Watershed | collected 2017-08-15
ATCGGTTGAGTGGATATGTGAAAGAAGAGGTGTGAGCCCTTGTGGGATTGAAAGGGCGGCGGCGCTATTTCCATCGTGGACCAAGACATCGGCTTGGCCAAGGTTTTCACTACGAAGCGTTGTAAGTGCGCTAACGGCAGAGTTGAGATCACGTACAACGATCGCATCTGCCAAAGTTCCCAGCGCTGATGCAGTCGCTGCTTCCCAGCCTGCATCGATACGAATAAGCGATGCAATCGAGCCAAGGATTGAGATACCTCGTGAATCACGAACAAGTGCTGCCCCACCATCGCGATTGCTCGAAGTAATCTGCATCGCTTCAAGCTTTGACTCGGTTGCATTCTTCTCGCGTTCAGTGCTGCGCTCGAGATCGATCAGATCGCTATGCTTTTTCTTCGCAGCTTCCAAGTCGCGCTTGCTCTGCTCAAAGACTGAATCAAGACCTTGCTCGCCAGCATCAGCGCCGGCGATCTCCATCTCAAGAGTTGAATATTCGCGGGCTGCGCTATCAACGCGAGCCTGGGCATCATCGCGGGCTTTGGTAAGGCGTGAGATCTCTTATGCAATTGCATCAAGGCGGGCTGCTAGAGATTTGATATGACCTTCTTGGCGAGCCGTTCCTTCTCGCTGATCTGCGATCGCGCGAAGTGCTGCTGCAATTTTATCTTCTTCACTCTTGAGTGAACTCTCAGCTGCTGCAAGAGCTGCAGTTGTCTGCGCCAACTCAACAACTGCTGCCTGAACACCAGTGCGAAGTTCTGCCTCTTCTTGTCGCAAAATCGCCGCTTCTCGCTCGAGCGCTTCTGGATCGCGACCGGCGCTGCGAGCTTCCTCTGCCTCTTCTGCCAAGAAGCGTGAACGCTCTTGGGCAAGAGATTGAGTTCCACGGAATTTTTCACGAAGAGCAGATAGTGAGTAGAAATTCTCCTGTGCTTGAATCAGAAGTGGACTCTCAACTGCTGACTGTGCATCTAGCGCTTCTTCACGGCGGCGAACTGTTTCAAGTTCGCTCTCTACCTCGGAACGGCGAGCGCGTAGGGCTGTCTCGTCTGCAACTTCTGCATCGAGAGTTTTAGACAAGGTAATAAAATCATCTGCAAGAAGGCGGAGTTTGGCATCGCGTAGATCTGCCTGAATAGTTGCCGCCTTCTTAGCAACTTCTGCCTGCTTTCCAAGTGGACGTAGCTGGCGACGAAGTTCGACGGTAAGATCTTGTACACGTGCAAGGTTTGCCTGCATCGAATCTAATTTACGAAGCGCCTTCTCTTTGCGCTTGCGGTGCTTGAGTACACCAGCTGCTTCTTCGATAAATCCGCGACGCTCTTCTGGTGTTGCCATCAAGATTGCATCGAGTTGGCCTTGACCTACGATGACGTGCATTTCGCGACCAATTCCGGAATCGCTCAGCAGCTCTTGAATATCAAGAAGGCGAGATGCTTCTCCATTGATCTGATACTCACTCTGACCGTTACGGAAGAGGATGCGCGAGATTGTTACCTCGCTAAATTCAATGGGGAGTGCGCCATCTGAGTTATCGATAGTCAGTGAGACTTCAGCGCGACCAAGAGGAGCTCGTCCTGATGTTCCGGCGAAGATGACATCTTCCATCTTTCCACCGCGCAGAGACTTTGCACCCTGCTCACCCATAACCCATGTGAGAGCATCGACAACATTTGATTTTCCAGAGCCGTTAGGACCGACCACACAAGTAATGCCTGGCTCAAGACGCAAGGTCGTGGCTGAGGCAAAGGACTTAAAGCCCTTGAGGGTCATGCTCTTCAAATACACGTGGGTAAACCTATCGGTTTATGCGCTCAATTTTTCGTAGGCCGAGCGAGCCGCGGCCTGCTCAGCTTCGCGCTTACTCTTTCCCTCACCGGTTGCAATCTCGACTCCCCCGACAACTGCGGTGGCGGTGAAGGATTTATCGTGGTCAGGACCACTTTCACTCACCTGGTACTCGAGGGTTCCCTTACCAAGGGATGCGACCAGTTCTTGTAGGGCGGTCTTGCCATCTAGCCCAGCACCCTTAGCCATCGCTTCCTCGAGGGTCTTGCCAATCAATTGGCGAACAACCTCTGCCGCCTTTGCAAATCCACAATCGAGATAGATAGCACCGATCAGCGCTTCAAGGGCATCACCTAAGAGTGAGTTCTTATCTCGACCATTGGTAACTTCTTCACCTTTACCAAGGCGAATATAATTTCCAAGGTTGAGTGTGCGGGCAATATCTGCAAGCGCTCGCATATTGACAATACCTGAGCGCAGCGGAGAGAGACGGCTCTCATCTAAATCTGGATAACGCAGGTAGAGCTCTTCGGTAACAATTAAACCCAAGACAGAATCGCCTAAAAACTCTAAGCGTTCGTTGGTAAGTGTTGAACCATTTTCATATGCAAAAGAGCGATGGGTTAAAGCTAACTCAAGGAGTTGCGGATCAACCTCAACGCCAAGAGCTTTGGTCAGTTCAGGGAACAGAACAAGCCTTCGATCAGATGTCTAGAACTTGGCGACGGTTGTAGGTGCCGCATGTTGGACATGCTGTGTGCTGCAACTTTGGCTGTTGGCACTGTGGGCAGTTTGCAAGTGCTGCGGCAGTTGTCTTCCACATGCTTCGACGTGAACGTGTCTTCGAACGAGACATCTTTCGCTTTGGTACTGGCACGAGTTAACCGTCCTTCTGTTGAATAAGCTTGAGATCAATCAGGATCACAATTGTGTGAAACTACGTGGGAAAGTATCCCCTAAGAGTCCGAATTCTTAAAATCCAGCCCATCCAGGCCGGCCCAGCGAGCATCAATGACCTCGTGGGCGTGGTCCTCGGGCAGGTTGGCCCACTTCTGGCCACAGTCAGGGCAGAGGCCAAGGCACTCTGGGTCACAGAGCGGATTAACGGGTAGGTCTAGGACGATCGCATCGCGGATCGGTGGCTCTAGATCCATGATCACGCCATCGAGATAGAGAAGGTCATCTTCTTCTAAATCATCTTCAACAGGGGCCGCCTTTTTCTGCTGCCCCTTCTTCTGTTGGCCCTTTTTGATTGAGCCATCATCTTCATAGAGATAGAGCTCTTGAATCGTGCGATCAATCTCCAGCTCAACTGGATCAAGGCAGCGGATACACTCGCCAGTTGCTACGGCATAAATCTCTGCGCTGAGCAGAATTCCTTCAGTAACTGCCTCAAGGCGAGCATCTACCTCGATGATATCCCCCACCTGTACGCCAATAAGTGGCACACCTACTGCTTCGGGGGCAATCAAATCGAGTTGATACTCCTTCATCTCACCGGCGCGACGAGGCAACTCGTGGGTATTGAGATGATAGATATGTGAAGGCTTTACCACGATGGCAAACTCTTACTTGTCTTCAGAGAGTTGAGCAAGGACATCCTTATCGCCAACACCTTCGAGGCGCTCGCGACCGCGTGCTACTGCTTCCATCGTCTTATTTAAGATGACTTCAAGAGTTGCTAGGCGTCCATCGATATAACTTTCAACTTCTGCGCGCTCTTCTTCTGCAAGGGCGCGAGCATCATCGAGAATGCGCTGGGCTTCATCACGTGCTGCTTGGACAATCGCCGTCTGCTCAACCATGCGAGCGACATCTTCGCGAGCAGTTGCAATCATATGTTCTGCGCTGGTGCGTGCTTCTTCGATGATGAGATCGCGTGAAGAGATAATTTCGATCGCTTGATCTAAATCTGTAGGAAGAGCAACGCGCGCTCCATCAAGGATCTCTAGGATCTCGCCACGATGGACAACGCAAGAGGCAGAAAGTGGAACTCCGCGCGCTTCTTCGATGAGGGTAATGGCTGCATTGAGTTTTTCAATTGAATCCATCTTACTTACCACCTTCTACTACGCGAGTCTTAAGAGCCTCATTAACTATCTTTGGAACCATTGAGGAGACATCTCCTCCGTAATGCGCAAGTTCTTTCACGAGCGAGGAAGAGAGAAAGGAATGTGCCGGAGCTGTTGCCATAAACATGGTCTCAACTCCAGAGGCCTGGAGATTAACCTGGGCCATCTGCAGCTCGTAATCAAAGTCAGTAACAGCGCGAAGGCCTTTGACGATGGCTTGAATCTGATTGCTCTTGCAGTAATCGACCAACAAGCCAGACCATGAATCGACTCGAATATTTGGAAGATGAGCAGTAGTTTTGGAGATCATCTCCATACGCTCTTCGACGGTAAACATGCTCGACTTTGTGCGGTTAACCAAGACGGCGATTACAACCTCATCGAACTGTGAACTAGCGCGCTCGATGATATCGAGGTGTCCAAAGGTCACAGGATCAAAGGATCCAGGGCAGACGGCGCGCTTCATGTGGCAAACGCTAGCAAGAAGATCAGCCGAGATCCATTTCAAGCGTAGGAACGCCAAAGAATATCGTCGCTTGACCGTAATTCTTATCGCGTAATTGCTCAAGACCGTATGGCCAGCTCAACTCTTTCACTCGGCTGTTGCGCTCAACGGCAATGAGCCCATCAGGGTGAAGAAATTTTCCATCAACAATCGCAATGAGATTTTCAATGATCTCGATATCTGAAAATTCATAAGGTGGATCGATATAGATAAAGTGATACTGAACAGGTGCTGGGCCTTCGAGGAAGCGATCGACGGCCATAGAGTAAAGGTGGAAACTTCCTGGAAATTGTGAACTCTTAATTCCTTCGTAATTAGTGAGAATCGCTTGTGCGGCACGTTCATTGCTTTCTACGCAGTGAACTGTGGAACTTCCGCGCGAAAGGGCTTCAAGGGCAATTGCACCTGTTCCGGCATAGAGATCGAGAATATTGAGCCCATCGAATTCTCCGAACTCTGAAGCAAGAGAAGAAAAAAGCGCCTCGCGTGCCCGATCAGAAGTTGGACGAGTCGACTCAGCAACGGCAGAGATATTTCTTCCCTTTGCTAAGCCCGCAATGATTCTCATCAATTTAACCCTTATCTATAAATTCAGAGGCTGTATCGGCCTCCACTTTAGCGAACTCTCTGGCAAGCTGCTGATGTTGCGAAAGATCGCTATCGATAGAAAGTAACTCTTCGGCATCAGCACGTGCCGTCAGGATCAAATCTTCATCCCTTAATACGCGAAGTAGGCGTAAATGGGAACGAGAACCAGATTGCGCCGCACCCAACACATCTCCTTCTCGCCGTTGTTCAAGATCGATTCGCGATAACTCAAATCCATCGGTACTTCCTGCAACAGCCTCTAAACGCACGCGAGCAGGTGTCTCCGCGATTGCAGTTGTAATCAAAAGACATAAACCCGGAGAAGTTCCGCGACCCACACGTCCACGTAACTGATGCAGCTGCGATACGCCAAAACGATCAGCATCCATAATCACCATGACTGTCGCATTCGGTACATCTACACCCACCTCAATGACGGTTGTAGAGACCAATACATCTATCTCATGTGCGGCAAAGGCAGTCATCGTCGCATCTTTAAGTTCTGATGTCAGACGTCCATGAAGAGGTGCAACTTTGACACCCTTGAGGGCCCCTGTGGCAAGGGTTGGGGCAAGTTCTTCAACGCTTGCCAGCTCAATGGGGGAAGTTCCCATCAGAAAATCAATATCGGAATCCTCGCTCACATCGGCGCTAATTCGAGATGCAACAACATATGCCTGATGCCCTTGGGAGACTTCTTCACAAATTCGCTCCCATGCACGTTCAAGGAAGGCTGGCTTCTCTAAAGTATTTACAACGTGCGTAGTTATCGGAGCGCGTCCCAATGGTAGTTCGCGCAGAGTTGAAACATCTAAATCTCCAAAGACGGTCATAGCCACAGTTCGCGGAATCGGCGTTGCCGTCATCACCAATAAATGTGGAGGAATTTTTGCCTTGCCTTTGAGTGCATCTCGCTGTTCAACACCAAAGCGGTGCTGCTCATCTACAACAATTAAGCCAAGATCGTTGAATTCAACCGAGGCGCTCAATAACGCGTGGGTTCCGATAACAATTCCTGCTTCGCCGCTTGCAGCAAGTGCCAACGCATCTTTGCGATCTGCAGCACTCTGTGAACCGGTGAGCAAAGTGACACGTGTAGAAAATTCTGGCGCGCCAATCATTCCGCCGTGAGCCAATGGCCCCATAAGTTTTTCGATAGTGCGCAGGTGTTGTGCGGCCAATACTTCAGTTGGAGCAAGGAGGGCAGCTTGTCCCCCATTATCGACAACTGCCAGCATGGCTCGAAGTGCAATCACGGTCTTTCCTGAACCTACTTCACCTTGCAATAAGCGATGCATGGGATGTGGTTGCGCTAAATCTTCTTCGATCTCCGCGGCAACTGATACTTGACCTGGCGTTAATTGAAATGGGAGTGATTGATCAAAGGCCGAGAGGATTCCACCATCTTTGCGCGGGCGGGCAATTGCATCTAATGACTTCATCTTCTCTTTACGACTTACCAAGAGAAGTTGTAAGAGGAATGCTTCATCAAAGGTCAACCGTTCGCGTGCTATCTCAGCGCTGTCTAGATCTACAGGTTGGTGTATTTGAACCAGAGCCTGTTGCAGCGACGGGTATCCGTGTTTATCAAGAATGAATTGAGGTATTGGATCGGAAACCTCATCAAGTGCTCCAATGCAGAGATCAATGCATTGTGAAATTTTCCATGACGGTAACTTTCCCGAGGCTGGATACATCGGTAGATACTTTCCAGCAAATCCTTCAACGGCTGCATCTACATCGTTACCATCTGCGATCATCTCGTAATCTGGGTGAGCTAATTGGCGTTTACCGTTAAATACTCCGACCTTGCCGGCAAAGAGACCTTGTCGTCCGACCTTAAGTTCCTTCTCGCGCCACGCTTGATTAAAAAAGGTCAGTGAGAGCTTTGAGGTTCCGTCGGTAACAACAACTTCGAGCATATTTCCTTTGCGAGCTGCAAAGCGACGAGTAGATGCGCTGAAGACTTCGGCAAGAATTGTTACTTCATCACCTTCTTGCAGCTGCGCGATATCGCTTAACTCACCGCGCACCAGATAACGGCGCGGGTAGTGGTGAAGCAGATCGCCAACGGTCTTATATCCAAATGTCGTATCGAGAGCTTTTGCGGTGCGATCACCTAGGACAGATGAGAGTTTTGAATCCAGGGTGGCCACCCGGTTATTCTCTCGCGAGAGTCACCCTCTGTGCGACATTGAGCCATCCTGAATGTGTAATTACGATCAGGATTCGATCCTGACATGCTCCAATAATGGATTTCTCGATTCGTAGTGCCATCTCTCTATCAAGATGCTCAGTTGGTTCATCGAGAATAATGATGGGCGCAGATGAAAGGAGCGCACGGGCTACAGCCAGTCTCTTTGATTCTCCGCCTGAAAGTGTCCGTCCTAATCTTCCAAGCATCTCGTCGAGAGAGATTCCATTGAGCTCGACCGTCGACAGCACCTGCATCAACTCTTCATCACTAGCATCGCTCTTTGCAATTTTGAGATTTTCGCGTAATGAGGTTGAGAAGATATGGCTCTGCTGCAGCGCACCTGTGAGCAGATGAGGAAGATTGGAAATATCTCTTACTTCAACATTATTTATTCGACATGATCCGGTGTATCCCAGTAAACCCGAGATACCCATTGCCAGCGTTGATTTTCCACTTCCACTCTTGCCTTCGATCACCAAGCTTTGCCCAGGTGACAGGGTCAATGAAAGTGGAGAGGCCAGAGCAATACCCCAATCAACCTGCATCTGATCGAGTACTAGCGTGACATCTTCTGGATCGAGATTTACCTTGGGTGAGACTAGGGCTTCAGGTCTTGCTAATTGAGAGTCAATATTTTCTTGAGCAACAATGAGTTTCCCCGCACTATAGAGATTGGGATACCACGCTGTAATCCCTTCAAAAATAACTAGTGGCAAAAAGGCGACCATTGTTATCTGCACGGCAGGGAGCAATTCCTGATCTGTTAATTGATAGGCAAGAGCCATAGTTCCAACTGTTGCGGCTCCAAATATTGAGAGAGTCAGAATTTGAGTAAAGAGGACGTTGCGAAAGAGTTTCGTTTCAGAGACTCTAAGCGCGACCTCTGTCTGGTTTGACTCATCTTTTTGTGCCGAAAGAAAACCGTACATCATGGCTTCGACGACACCGACTGAGGATGCCGAGATATTTGATGAATAGTAATTTTCTAACTCTTCAATTGAAGCGCTCTTGGCTTTACAGAATGCGGCGATAGTTCGTGGAATGACAAATAAAAGAAGAGCACTTGCCGGCGTTGTAATCCACAGAGTCTCTGGTTGAATAAGGGCTCCTAGGCCAACACCTGCGCCAACAGAAATCATGGCAGAGATACCTGGCAGAATTACCCGCAACTGATATTCCTGACCGCGCTCAACGTCGTCAACGAGTGCTTTAACAAAAGTTCCCGAGTTCACTTCTCGTGACGCTGCCATGCCTCGTCGATCTAGCGCAGCAAATAGAGTGACTCGAAGTGAAGTCAGACGGGCAAATACTGCGCTATGGCTCACGATTCTCTCGAGATAGCGAGCCAGAGATCTGAAAATTCCGAAGAATCGCACTAAAACAATCGAAACCCCTAGCGTCATGATTGGAGGATGAGCAGATGCCATCGTGATTAACCAACCACTTGAAATTGTGAGACCAGCGCCACCTATAAATGCCGCTGCGCCAAGGAGGGAGGCAATTGCCATCGAATACGAGTGCTCACGAGTGTTCAACGTTGATCACCTCTCTTACGAATATCGTCTTATCGCTGGCCGTGAGCAGAGAAAGATCATGAGTAATTGCGATAACGATTAAACCGCGAGCTGCCTCTTCTCGGAGTCGCTTCATTACAATCTCTGCACTCTTCTCGTCGCAATCGGCAGTTGGTTCGTCGACAATGAGTACTTGAGGTCTCTTCACTAGCGCACGAGCAAGTGCAATCTTGCGCAACTGCCCACCAGATACCTGATCAGTCTTCTCGCCAAATCCGCCAATATTTGTCTCTAAACCATCGGTCAGATCTGCGATATCTAGGCCACATGAGTTAAGAAGATCTCTCATCTTGTCATCGCTTAACTCAGCCTCACATGCAAGGAACTGTTCGCGAATGGTTCCTGGAGCAAATTGCGGACTCTGCGAGAGCCAGCCCACCTGGCTCAACCACACAAGTTGATCACCGGGTTCAAGATTGTGGATCGCATCCTCTGTCTCAATCTGAATTGTGAGATCAAATCGCTGCGCTAAGAGCGATTGTGCGAAGGTCGTCTTGCCACTCCCCGAAACTCCCTGAACGAAGACGATGTCTCCAGGAGAGATTCGCGCTCCATCTACTTCTGCCTGAATTTGAGGAGAAATCTTGATGAGAGAATGAATCCAGCTAATACTTTGAATCTTCCCAAAAGTTTTCTGTGAAGGTACTGGTTTACCTTCTATTGTCGATGCAATGCGAGCGATCTCGTCCAGCGCTTCCTTACCGTCGGCAGATGCATGGAAGAGCGCTGCAGCATTACGCAATGGAAAGTAGACCTCAGGTGCTAGGAGCAGAACTGTCAGAGCCTTGATAAATGAAATCTGCGAATCAACAAGGCGTAGACCGATGGTTACTGCGATCAACGCAACCGAAATTGTGGCGGCAAGTTCGAGAGCAAAAGATGAAAGGAAGGAGATCCTGAGAACTTTCATCGTCTCAGAGGTGTACCTATCCCCCATCTCTTTAATCCGCTCATGTTGAGATTGGGTTCGACCAAAGAGTCGTAATGTGACAAATCCGCGCAATGAATCTTCAAAATATCCAGAGAGAGTTCCTAGAGTCTGCCACTTAGCAGCAACGGCATCCGAAGTGTACTTGCCGATCAAAGCGCCAAAGAGAGGAATCAATGGGAGCGTTGCAAGGGCAATATAGGCAGAGAGATGATCGAAAAACCAGATGACAGCGACGATGACAAATGGTGTTGCAGAGGCTGAGATTACTTGTGGGATAAATCGCCCGTAGTAAATATCCAGCGCGTTGAGGGCCTTAATGAGAGTTTGAGAAAGGGCTCCTGGAGAAATATTGGGAATCTCTTCGATACGTGAGGTGAGTGAAGCTCTCAGTTCATATTTGATAATTACTGCTTGTCGACTGCACCAGAATTCGAAGGAAGATGTAAAAAGTGTGCGGACTATCCATACAGCCGCCAAAAGGAGAATCTTTCTCTCAACTCCCGGTTGAGATTCAACTAAGCCGACGATAATGCCTGCGACCAGGAGAGCGTGTGCGATCACAAGCGCTATTGAGAGTGCAGCCCCAATGATCGAGAGAAAGAAAAGTCTGCGACTACTGCCCTGTGAGAGCAGTAGTCGCAGATCAGCAGATTTCATTGATGCAGAACATGGCTTGCTGTATCAAGCACACCACGTTCAGGGTGGGCAATCTGAGAAGCACTTACGCGTTTGCGGAATACCCAGTATGTCCAGCCCTGATAGATCAAAACCATTGGAGTCATAATTACTGCCACAACTGTCATCACCTTCAAGGTGTAGGGAGTGCTTGATGCGTTATTGATCGTGAGATCAAAAACCGAACCAAGTGAGCTAGGCATCACACGTGGATAGAGTGCGAAGAAGAGAGTGGAGACAAAGGAGAGAATCGCACCAGCTGAGAATATAAATGCCCAACCTTCTCGACCTTTGAGAGTCATAAACAATCCTGCAACCCAGGCAAGTGCGACAACAAGAGATAGAGCAACAACTACTCCATCAATTGCTGGAAGCATCAAGTTGGTCCACAGCAAGAAACACACTGCTGCAACTGCAGCAACAAGACCCGCCTTAAGGGCCATTCCTCTTGCACGCACACGAATGTCTCCTGCTGTCTTAAGAGATAAGAAGATGGCACCGTGAGTAACAAATACACTCAAGGTAACGAATCCACCAAGAAGTGCGTATGGATTGAGTAGGTTGAAGAAACCACCTACGTACTCGATGTGCCCCTCGGCTGATTTCTCAAGTGGAACTCCACGCACGATATTTGCGAAGGCAACTCCCCAAAGCAGTGCTGGAATTAGGCTGGCGATAACGATGGCAATATCCCATCGCTGTCTCCACTGAGCCTTTCCATACTTGCTTCGATATTCAAAGGCAACGCCTCTCACAATGAGTGAGACCAGTATCAGGAAGAGCGGAAGGTAGAAGCCACTAAAGAGCGTTGCATACCACTCAGGAAATGCGGCAAATGTTGCACCACCTGCGACCAGTAACCACACCTCGTTACCGTCCCAGACTGGACCAAGTGTTGTAAGGACTGCTCGTCGATCTGCTTCATTCTTTGAAACAAAAGGTAGAAGAATTCCAACACCAAAGTCGAAACCTTCCAAGATGAAGTAGCCGATCCAAAGTACGGCAATGAGGAGGAACCACGTAGTTTCTAATGACATTTTTACATACCTCCTAGTAAGCCATCACGAGTGGTTTGGAATCTGATCCACCTAGTTGCGGATCTTCATAGTCAAGTTCTGTTGCTGGTCCATTCTTGATGACTTTCAAGGTGAGACCGATTTCGATGAAAGCTAAGACTCCGTAGAGAAGAGTGAAGACAATCATCGTAAAGAGAACAGAACCGGCAGATACAACAGCGCTGACGCCATCTTCTGTCTTAATTAATCCAAAGACTGCCCATGGTTGGCGAGCAGATTCGGTGAAGATCCATCCGAAGGAGTTTGCAAGTAGAGGCAAAAATGGCGTTGCAATCATCGCTGGCAAGAACCACTTCCCATGAGGAAGACCGCCCTTGCGCATCTGCCATAGGACTAGAGCTGCAAAGAGGAATGCAATCGATCCAAATCCGATCATGAGACGAAAACCCCAATATGCGATTGGAATATTTGGCGTGTAATCCCCCGCACCGTATGTCTTCTCATACTCTTTCTGCAGATCGTTGATGCCCTTTACGGTTCCATCTACATCACCGGTTGCCATGAAGGAGAGAACCGACGGTACATCGATCTGATAGACAGAGCGAGTGCCATCTAAGGTTCCAATAGTCAGTAGCGACAGTGGTGCATTCGAAGTTGTCTCATAGAGAGCTTCTGCAGCGGCCATCTTCATCGGTTGTTGCTCGGTCATGATTTTGGCGGTGTAATCGCCGGTAACCGAGATCACGATAAAGCTAAGAATCATGGTGATTGCACCCAACTTAAGAGTTGGGCGTGCCATCTCAACATCCTTCTTCTTGATGATCAACCATGCTGAAATTCCTGCGATAAAGGCTCCCCCTGTAAAGATTGCAGCAGGAATTGTGTGGAAGAAGGTCGCTAGGGCCAACTTCTGGGTAAGAACTTCAATAATGTTTGTTAACTCTGCGCGTCCCTTTTCAACATTGATCGTATAGCCGACTGGATGTTGCATCCATGCATTTGCAGCAAGGATGAAGTAGGCAGAGAGAAGAGTGCCAGTTGCAGCTAACCAAATAGATGCAAGGTGAATCTTCTTTGGAAGTCTGTCCCATCCGAAGATCCAGAGTCCAAGGAATGTGCTCTCAAGGAAGAACGCTAAGAGACCTTCCATGGCAAGTGGCGCTCCAAATATGTCTCCGACAAATCGGCTATAGGAGGACCAGTTCATTCCGAATTGAAATTCCTGAACGATGCCGGTGACTACACCGATTGCGAAGTTGATGAGGAATAACTTTCCAAAAAATTTAGTTGCTCGTAAGTACTTCACCTTGTTGGTGCGATACCAAGCAGTTTGCATACCTGCCACAAGGAACGCCATACCAATTGTGATTGGTACAAAGAGGAAGTGATAAACCGTAGTGATGGCAAACTGCCATCGCGCGAGATCGAGTGCTTGCATTTAGCATCACTCTCCGTTTCTGAGTTGCTCTTCTAACCCACTTCCTATTTTCCGCTCGGTAATTTTCTAGAAAAGTCGAATAGGCCTTTAAATGATGTGGGCCGCCTCACCTCGATTTTTTACGCGTAAAATCGTGAGTGCCAACCCTCATTCCTGCCTAGCGACTCGCGATTGGCCGAGTTACCCCTTGTCTTGATACCCTTCTGCCCTGCCAGATCGGCCAAGGGGTCAGATCTGTCAATCATCGATGAAGATCGAGATTTAAGATAAAAAGGAGTACTGCTGTGGCATCAACATGCGATATCTGTGGCAAGGGGCCCAGCTTCGGTAATAACGTTTCACACTCTCAGGTAAAGACACGTCGTCGTTGGAATCCAAATATCCAGCGTGTACGCACACTCGTTGGTGGCTCAACAAAGCGCCAGAACGTCTGCACCTCATGCCTTAAGGCTGGAAAAGTTACCCGCTAAATATCTATAGATAATTATTGAAAATGGCGCCACATCTGTGGCGCTTTTTTCATTTCTAGACCCGTAACGCCACTTCCCTGTCTGACTTCGCCTATACGTATTCCAGGCAGATCAACTCCGGTTGCAAGGAAGACATGGTCCTCACCGCCACCGAGAATCCATTCAAAGACATCTACTCCGAGCGATTGGGCAAGAAGTGCCAGCTCTTTATATTCATAGGCAGATTCCAGAAGCACAGGGTCGATATGCAGATTGACCTCAGATGCATCAGCAATTGATTGACACGAAATCAGAAGCGCATCGCTGGTATCTGTGAGGGCATGTGCGCGCGTGAAATCGATTCCATAATCTAGCGATGGTGCTCGAAATTCATTAAGGGCCATCGCATGGACTGCATGGACCGGTTCAATGTCGTGAATGAGCATATGAAGCCCTGCTGCAGACCAGCCCGGTAGAGATGAGATATAGATTCCATCGCCGACCTGTGCGCCGGATCGAGTGATTGCGCTCTCGACACTTCCTATTGCTGTGATTGCAATTGAAATTGCACTGCCTCGTGCGATGTCGCCGCCGACAACGCGTGCACCCGTTTTATCTGCTTCGGCCTTAATGCCACTTGCTAACTCTGCAACACGCTCAAGGCCTTCGTCTCCAACCAAGGTGAGGGCAACAACGAGGTATTGGGGTGTTGCCCCCATCGCCAAAACATCTGCGATATTTGCAGCGGTAACTTTTCGTCCAATATCAAAGGCATTTGACCAGCGCTTGCTGAAGTGAACATCTTCTACAGCGACATCAGTTGTAATGACCTGCTGGCTACTTGAGCGCACGACGGCGGCATCATCTCCGATACCCACGAGTACTCGCTCATCAGATTCGGACTGGAAGATAGATGCGACCAGTTCGAGGAGCTCACCTTCCGAAAATGCCATAGCGCCAAGACTAGATCATGATGTACCTTTTAGTCATAGCACGATTGAAGATAGCGAAAGGAAAGAGCGATGTCAGTACAGGTCTACATCTTGATTCAAACTGAAGTAGGTAAGGCATCCTCTGTTGCAACTGCAGTAGGTGCAATCGCTGGAGTAACTCTGGCCGAAGGCGTAACGGGTCCATACGATGTCATCATGCGCGCCGAATCTGCATCAATGGAGGATCTCGGCCGTTCAATCTTGGCAAAGGTTCAGGCAGTGCCAGGAATTACTCGCACACTCACCTGCCCTGTTACAAGCTACTAATTTCCCAACACCCCGTTATTTCGCGTTAACGCGCTCTTTAATAGGTGGGTAATCACTTCTGTATAGCCAACGCCAGTAGCGGCCCACATCTTGGGAAAGACTGAGGTTGCAGTAAAGCCTGGCATTGTGTTGAGTTCGTTGATAATCACTTCATTATTGGCGGTTAAGAAGAAGTCCACTCGTGCCAGTCCGCTACAACCGAGTGCGATAAATGCCTCCACTGCCTTCTGCTGAATCTGGCTTGAAATTGACTCTGCGATAGGCGCTGGCAAGGTTATCGATGTTGCGCCATCGAGATACTTCGCCTCAAAGTCATAGAAATCAAATTTTGGATCGATCTCAATCTGTCCGACAACCGAAGCCGACGGCTTTCCATCGATATCTAGAACTGCACACTCTATTTCGCGACCAATGACAGCATTTTCGACCATCGCCTTCGGATCAAAGTGATGAGCTTCTGCGATCGCTGCTGGTAGTTCAGATGCAGATTTAACCTTTGTTGTACCGCGACTTGAACCTCCGCGCGCTGGCTTTACAAAGACTGGGTATCCAAGAGTTGCAACTGCTGCTGTGAGATCTGATTGGTTGCTCTTCCACTCTGTTGCACGAATTACTAGACCTTCTGCAACTTTAATTCCATGTGAAGCAAAGATCGGCTTAGCAAATGATTTATCCATCGCAACGGCAGATGCCAAGACGCCTGAACCTACAAATGGAATATCGGCAATCTCGAGAAGCCCTTGAATGGTTCCATCTTCACCGTATGGGCCGTGAAGAAGCGGAAAGACGATATCGATCTCAAGTGATTTTCCGCCGGCAGCAAATCCCTCTGGAGAGATTGTCACTGGCTCAGCGCTTTCAGGAACTACAGGTAGAACACCATTGTTTATTGTCAGCGAGGCATCTTCTGGAAGGAGAACCCATCTACCTGATTTAGTAATTCCAATCAGTACTGGTTGATAGAGCGAGCGATCGATAGCCGATAGGACTCCCCCGGCTGAGGTGCAAGAAATCTCATGCTCGCTGCTGCGTCCACCGCAAATAATTGCTACCCGTGTAGTCATCGGATGAAGTTCTCAGCTTGCGTCGTGATCTCCATGAGACGAGTAAGCGCCTGCTCTGGTGTGAGTGAACCATTGACGATATCTGCAACGGCTTCAATGACTGGTACTTCAACGCCAACGCGATGGGCAATCTCAACGATAGCGCCGGAAGATGTCACACCTTCAACAGTCTTCGCTCCTTGTGCAATCGCCATCTCCATCGAGCCGGTCTTTCCAAGGAGTTCGCCGAAGGTTCTGTTTCGTGAAAGTGGCGATCCACATGTTGCAACGAGATCGCCCATGCCGGCAAGGCCTGCTGCGGTAAGAGGATCTGATCCATGGGCTGCGCAAAGTCGCGCAACTTCATTAAGGCCACGAGTAATCAACATTGCCTGTGTGTTCTCGCCATAACCCATACCGATGGAGATTCCAACAGCGAGTGCGATCACATTCTTAATTGCACCAGCTAATTCACAGCCTTGCAGATCCACCGAGGTGTAGACGCGGTAATAAGGAGTGCGAAAGAGCTCTCGTACCTGCTCGGCAACGGCTAACGAGGTGGAAGCAGCTACCGCTCCGGCTGGTTGTCGAAGAATAAGTTCATCGGCCAGATTTGGCCCGGTCAGAAGTGCAATCTTATGTTTTCCTAAGATCTCTTCAATGATCTCAGTCATTCGTAACATCGTTGAGACTTCAATACCTTTGAGAGTGCTCACGATGGTGCAATCGGCGGAGAAGCGGGTCTTCCACTCATTAAGCGTTGTGCGAAGTTGGGTAGATGGAATTGCCAGAACATAAACCTGGCTAAAGGCGAAAGCTTCATCTAGATCTGTAGTTGCGCGCAATGTCGATGGGAGAATTTGGCCGGCGAGATAGCGCTCATTGGTATGTGAAGAGTTGATCTCACCAATGGTCTCTACATTTCGACCCCAGAGCAGAACATCATTGCCAGCATCGCAGAGAACCTGGGCAAGTGTTGATCCCCATGCTCCTGCGCCAAAGACAGTGATTGCGCTCATTACTTCTTCTCACCTTTTCTAAAGTTACCCGTGCGCGGTAAATCCGATGTGTGTGGGTCAAAGATAGTCGCAGGGCGCTTCTGACCGCGAATCTCCTCAAGTAAGCCAGTGATTGCACCCATAATTGCCGCAGTTGCCTCGGCCATTGCGACCGGATCTCCTTCTTTGCCGTACCAAGGCGACAAATCAACTGGCTCTCCCACTCGATACCTCACCGTCGTACGCGGGAAGAGTTTGAACTTTTTACTATATGGCGGCAGAACTTCTTGCGTGCCCCACTGAGCAGCAGGGTAAACAGGTGCTTTTGAGATAACGGCAAGTCGAGCAACACCAGTTTTGGCGACCATTGGCCAACAATCTTCATCACGTGTCAACGTTCCTTCAGGATAGACAGCAATCTGATGACCCATCTCAAGCAGTTGAAGTGCGTAAGTGAGAGCAACGCGCGCTTCTTTACTCTCGCGTTCTACTGGAATCTGTTCGGCTGCCAAAAGAATTCTGCCAATGATCGGTACTCTAAAAACTTGTACTTTACCTAGGAATCGTGGTGCTCGACCATTTGAATACAAGAAGAATGCAAGTGCGAGGGCATCCATATACGAGACGTGATTCGAAGCAACAATTACTGGACCACTTTTTGGAATCTTAGCGCCCTCACGATAGTCATAGCGAGCTACTAGCCTCATAATGGGGATCAGGATCCGGGCATAGAAACGAAATGTTCGGTTGATTCCAAGTGGATAACCATGCGGCGGATTGAGTCGGATTTTAAGTGGCTTCGTGCTTGAAGAACTAGATCGCGACATGGTCCAATTCTAAGTCTGTACCCGCGTTACTGAGGAGTTTTTTAAGTGAGAATTTAGTGAAATAAATAAGGCCCACGCGCAATGCGTGGGCCTTATTTGTGAAGAGAATTACTTCTTCTTCTTTACAGCCTTCTTTGTTGCCTTCTTGACAACCTTCTTAGCTGACTTCTTTGCAGCCTTCTTAGGTGCTGACTTCTTTGCTGCCTTCTTCACAACCTTCTTTGCAGCCTTCTTAGGAGCTGCCTTCTTTGCTGCAGGCTTAGCAACTGGCTTTGGTTCTGGCTTTGGTGCTGGACCGAGCTTACGATCGCCAGCAACAACTTCCTTGAGAGCCTTTGCAGGCAAGAAGCGAGCCTTCTTTGAAGCCTTGATCTTGATTGTCTCGCCGGTGAATGGGTTACGACCCATACGTGCCTTGCGATCAACCTTCTTGAACTTACCGAAATCGTTGATCATGACATCTTCACCGCGTGACATTGCACGTGTGATTGTGTCGAAAACGATATCTACAGCGTGAGCTGCTTCCTTCTTGCTGTCGTTGAAGTGTGGGGCCAACGCGGCAATGAATTGGGCCTTATTCATCAAAATCCCCTTAGTTTTACG
>JACCDH011138781.1_pt1 | contig 17959 bp, 11 predicted proteins | sample 7442481 | NCBI WGS metagenome assembly JACCDH01 (sample SAMN15323433, study PRJNA562643) | freshwater metagenome | isolation source: river surface water | place: USA:Blue River Watershed | collected 2017-08-15
CTTGTCGTGCTTGAAGTCCGTATTCACTATGCATGTCAAAAATAAGATTGACAGCTTTTTTTTTATGAATGAGTCCCGCAAGCAGTAGTCGAGTAATAAATGTTTTCCCTGTTCCCGTTTTGCCAAAAATGCCATTGCTTCGTTCTGTTAAAGCATCAAGATTGATGCAGACCGGTGTTTCCATATCGAGTGGTGTACCGATTGAGAAAAAAGAATTATCCGGTTTTTCAGATCCAAAGATGCTATTAATTTCTGCAGCGTTTGATTCATAGACAGGTGAGAAATGTGAAGGAATTGTTTTAACGGGAAGTCGTTGTTGTTGATGATTGAGCATGATCATGGGGCGCAGCTTGACATGAACATAGACATCCTTTGTTTTAAGTGTCTTGGTAAACAATGCATCGTCTGAAGTTGGTGGAAATAATAAAATATCAGGATGTGTAGCAAGCAATTGAATATCAGTGATTAAAGAAAAAAAAGTGTACTGTTCACCTTTAACCGAAATAAATTTTCCTGCTTTGACTTCTTCAAGTGCTCGGCCTGTCGCAAGGCGCATCGTGAGTCCTTCGGTCAATGAGCCTGAAACAATAGTTCCTATTTCATGCATTATTTTTTCCCCCGCGTGCTTCATTAATTTTAAAAATCAATAATGAAATTGCAGCAGGAGTCATGCCGGGAATCAGTTCAGCTTGAGCAATATTTTTTGGTTGCAGTCGTTTTAATTTTTGTTGTAATTCAATGCTTAATCCTGAAATTTCTGAAAAATCAAATGTTGCGGGAAAAATAAGTTGTTGATATTTCATCGCTTTTGCAACTTCTTTCTGTTCTTTTTGGATGTAGCCATCATAGCGAATTTCAGCATGAATTGAAAGTAACATGCGTGGTGTGATGCGATTGAAAAGAATATTTTTTTGCATCAGTGCTTCAGATAATAAAAGATGGCATTGTTTTTGCGTTGTTGCATCAAAATCAAAACGATGAAATGTTTGAAACAAGGTGCCGAGTTTATTATTTCTTATTAAAGTAACACTCGCATCAATAATTGCTTGATCAGTTTCAAATTGATCATAGGTTTTTTTATCGATTAATTGTAATGCTTCTGCGTAGGGCATGAGTCGTGCAAAGACATTATCTTGGCGGAGTAAAAGTCGACGTTCGGCACGTGATGTAAACATGCGGTAGGGCTCATCAACACCTAAAGTAATTAAATCATTGATCATGACACCGATGTAACTTTCAGTTCGCGAAAGAATAAATGGCTCTTTTTTTTGGCATAAGAGTGCAGCGTTAATTCCTGCAATGAGTCCTTGTCCTGCTGCTTCTTCGTAACCAGTTGTTCCATTGATTTGGCCAGCACAAAAAAGTCCTTTAATTTTTTTAGTTTCAAGTGTTGCTTTTAAGGCGGTCGGTTGTAAAAAATCATATTCAACCGCGTAGCCTGGTTTGGTAATAATAGCTTTTTCAAAGCCGGCAATGCTTCTAATGTATTGTTCTTGAATATCAAGCGGGAGTGAGGTTGAAATACCGGCCGGATAGACTTCAGTGAAGTCACCGCCTTCAGGTTCTACAAAAATATGATGTGCGGTTCGATCAGCAAAGCGACCAATTTTGTCTTCAATGGACGGGCAATAGCGTGGCCCAATTCCCTTGATGTTGCCGCTGTACATTGCTGATTTCGACAAGTTGTTACGAATAATTTCATGTGTTTTTTCATTAGTTGTTGTAATATAGCAAGGGACTTTTTCATTAACTTCGCATGATTCATACGCGTATAAACTATCAAGAGGCATCGCTTCTTGTTTTTCCATTTTGTTAAAATCAAGGCTTGATTTAAGAAGTCGTGGAGGAGTACCTGTTTTAAGGCGTCCTAACTCTGTTCCTAAAATAGCTGCCAGTGAAGTCGAAAGATCGTTTGCAGGAGCTTGATCAACGCGTCCACCGGGCGATTGTGAAAGGCCGATGTGGATGACGCCCTTTAAAAAAGTTCCTGTCGTGATGATTACTGCATGAGCATGCCACTGCTTGTCATCAATGGTTTTAACACCCGTAATTTTTTGTTCTTTTTGATTGATTAAAAGCTCAGCTGCGCTGTTTTCAATAATGGTCAAATTTTCAAGACTTGAAAGGGTCAACTCAGCTTTTTTTTGATAGGCGTACTTATCAATTTGAAGTCGTAGCCCTTGAACTGCAGGTCCTTTTGATGTATTAAGCATGCGTGCTGAAAGATAGGTATCATGACATAATTGAGGCATGAGTCCGCCAAGAGCGCTTACTTCATAGACGATGTGTCCTTTGCCTAGGCCGCCAACTGAAGGATTACAAGGCATTGATCCAATGCTCTGTTTGCTTTGAGTGATGAGAGCTGTTTTTTGGCCCATTTTTGAAGCTGCATATGCCGCTTCAATGCCGGCATGGCCGCCACCAATGATGATAATATCGAATTTATTTTTCATGATTAAATCTATGCTTTGTTATATTATTATTTATTAATATACATTGTATATCATCGAATTTAAAGAGAGTCAAAATTGCGATTGAATCTTCATATTTAGATTCGATAAATGAGCTTTTTAGTAAAGATTTTAAATGAAAAAAATTATTTGATAGATATTAATTTTTATTTTGTATTAGCCTGACGTGAAGGTTTATTTTTTAGGTCAAAAAAAGGGGAATGTATGATGATCTCAACAAGGCATATAGTTTGTGGATTGCTTTTGTTATGCAATGCAAATCTACTTAGAGCAGCAAAAAATCCAACAAGAACAAGCTTGTATGGTTTAGGCAATATTTTAAAAAAAAATGAAAAAAAACCGCTTACAATTGTTAAAGCTGTTTATGGAACAGGGGCTGATAAACAATCAGTTGATGTGACGGCATTATTAGCAAGAAAAGCGGTACAAGGGGTTTTGTATATTCCACAAAACATGAAAACTGCCTTTAAGGTTGATCCTGCTCCTGAAAAAGCAAAAAATTTAGACATTATTTTTGCTACAGCAGATCAAAAAACATATGCTATAACCGTTGATGAAGCATGGCAAGTACCTGCTTGGTATAATTTTGCACATGATGAAACAGCACAAGTGATGGTTGTTCGTGATCCTTATTTGCAAGCAAAAAAATGTTCACTTGATGATTTAATGGTTATTTTAGAAGCAAATAATAAAAAGCCTTTTAAAGTTATTAATGGGCAATACGGTAAGTTGAATACACAAAAGACCGTTGATATTACACGAAATTTAGATTTATATGCACGGACAGGAATATTCATGCTTCCTGAAAATGGTGTTGATTTTTGTCAAAAAGATCCAGCTCCTGAGGCAGATAAAAAAATACAGATTATTTTTGAAATTACTGATCAATGGTATCAAGTGCAAGTTTCAGATCAATGGACAATACCAAATACAAGAGCACTTGAAGAGCGTGTTATGACTGATGATAATATTAAGGCAAGACGAAATTTATTAGTGACACGAGCGGTAACACATAATATTACTTTTTTAAAAGCATTTCAACCAGGACATATGAATAGGTTGAAAAATATATTGCAAAATAATAATAATGTTCCATTTGTTATCGTTAATGCATTTGTTACTCAACCATATTTTGAAACCATGATACAATATGATATAACTGCAGCATTACAAGTTCAAGCAGATGCTGGTTTATTATGTCTGCCTCAAAATCTTCGTGCTTTTATTGGAGATCAAGGAACATTGCCTTATATGTATGTTGCTAAAATTCTTTTTATCATGAATGGAACGACCTATAATCTTTGTTATCGTAATGCTTTTCTTTCAGTTTCTGCTCAGCAGCATCAAAAGCAATTTGATAATATGATGGATGACATTGCTCCTTATATTTGTTTTCCATAATATTGTATGTTTTTATAAAACTTTTCGGGGCTTGCTTCCTTGAGCGGGCCCCACAATTCCTTCTCTTTCTAATTTATCGATAATTCGTGCTGAGCGATTAAAGCCGATTCTATATTGTCGTTGTAGCATTGAAATTGAAATCTCTTGGGCGGTGCTTAACATTGTCTTAATCGTTTCGTATAAAGGATCATGCATCTCATCTATGTGAACATCATGATCAATTGAAGCTTCTTCAAGATGAATGTAAGTCGGTGATCCGTATTTTCTGACGCGTTCAGCGAGTGTAATAATTTCTTTATTTGATAAAAAAGCACCATGTAATCGTTGAAGCGTTGTTGATGTTGCGTGTAAAAAAAGCAGATCGCCTTTGCCCAATAATTTGTCTGCCCCCATTTGATCCAGAATTGTTCGTGAATCAATTTTTGAAGTAACGCGATATGCAATGCGGCTGGGGAAATTAACTTTGATTAGTCCGGTGATTACATCAACTGAAGGCCTTTGTGTGGCAACGATGAGAAAAATTCCTGCAGCGCGAGCCATCTGTGCAAGGCGTGCAAGCTCGAGTTCAATCTCTTTTCCAGCGACCATCATGAGATCTGCAAGTTCATCAATTAAAAGAACAATGAAGGGCATCTCAGTTTTTGTTGTGGGATTTATTATATGAAAATCGGAAATGTTGCGAACGTTATTTTTTGAAAGAATAATATAACGTCGCTCCATCTCTTTAACGAGCCATGAGAGTGCACCAATTGCTTTGGGTGCATCGTTGATGAGAGGAAAAAGAAGATGAGGAATATCATTGTAGTAGCTAAATTCAAGTCGTTTGGGATCAATCATAATTAATTTTATCTCTTCTGGTCTATGCAGCGCGATGATGCTGGCAACAATGGAGTGCATTCCAACCGATTTTCCTGAGCCTGTTGATCCAGCGATTAAAAGGTGAGGCATGCTGAGCAGGTCAATGATTGCTGGTTTGCCCATGGTGTCAACGCCGATGACAAGAGGAATCTGTTGTGTCGAAAAATCAAGCTCTTGATTTCTGATAATGTTGCCAAAAAAAACCGTTTCACGTTGATGATGTGCAATTTCAAAGCCGACGACACTTTTGCCGGGAATCGGGGCAATAATGCGCATGCTCGGCGCTTTGAGTTTAAGGGCAAGATCGTTTTCAAGCCCAATAATTTTACTAATCTTGCTGCCCAAGTCAGGAGCATATTCAAAGAGGGCAACGACGGGCCCATTATAAATGTTTTCAATTTTTCCATAGATGCCAAAAAAAGCGAGTGTATCGGTTAAAATAGTTCCTAAATCTTCAAGTTCTGCTTGATTATTAAGCGCTGTTGTTTTTGTGGTTACAAAGCAATCAAGTAAAGAATAGTTTGATGTTGAAAATGAGAAAAAAGATTTTTTTGCAGGCCGTTTGATGGGACTTTTTTCTGTTTTTTGATTGCCCATTTCTTTTTTCGTTTCAGATGAAAAAAAGTATGAAAAAATTTTCTGTATTATTTTTTTACAACCATAAAAACCAAATCGTAATGAGTATTGAAGAAAAAATAAAAATATTTTGATGCTGCTTGTTATACTGTTTAAAAAAGAATAATTAAACAATTTAAACAGCGCGATACTTGCAACAACAACTGCTATGCATGATTGAAGGAAGGGCGCTACAAATCCGGTTAATCGTTCTATTATCTGTTGATTGATTCTGCCATATTCTTGAATTAACAATGCACAAGGATCTTCGGAGCAAAGAATGACGAGCGCAATGAAAAAAAATATAGCATAGCAAATGCTTTTTTTCGTCTGTTGTTTGCTTAAAATAAGAATAATACAACTCCAAATTAGTGCTAAAAAAAGATAACTAAATGATCCGAATAAAAACCAGAGCGATAATGAAATTCGTTCAAAAAAATGTCCTAAGGGAGAGGGAAATACTGTTTGGTCAGAGAAGTTAAGCCAGACTGATTCTGTTGGATTAAAAAAAAGTATGCTGATGCTACTCAAGCAAAGCATACAAAACGAAAATCCATAGATTACAGAGGCGCTGATTCGATCGAATAAAAAAATATATACATTTTTTTTTGACATAAAAACCTCAAAGTTCGTAGACTTTTAGATTGATTTTAATTCATTTTAGATTTAATGTTTATCTAAAACTGATCAGTATTTCAAGCAAATTAAAGGAGTTTTGATGAAGCAACATTTTTATAGGGGTTTTGCCCGTTATGCTGTTATTTTTTTCTACTGTTTTCTTTCTTTAGCATTCGCACAAACAAATAAAACACATATTACTTTACAACATCAACGTCCGCGTCGTGCGATGCTTGCAGCGTATAGTGATGTTTGGATGTTAAAATCTGAAGATCGACTTGATGGAAGTATTTTGGGAACCGGTTTTTTTTATAATGGTTTGAATGGCAAAGATTTGGGGCAAGCGCTTGGTATTAACAATACTTCAGTGATTACGATAAAACCAAATTCTGTTGAGGGTGTTAATAGTCAATTTTTGATTCGGACTCCGACAACAGCGCCGACTTCTGAATTGACGTTCGATCTTGCGTGTCAGGTAAAACGTGCAGGAGTGATGCTGAGTTATTTTCAACGACTTGATGGGGTTGAAGAGGGTTTTTATACCTCATTTCATATGCCGATTGTTGTCGATCATCGACAGATTAAAATGTCAGTTTTACATCAAGTGATTGATGAAAATGGCAAACAAGGGATTGTTGATTATTTAGCTGGAAAAGAAGGTAAGCGTCTTGCAACCAATCTTGCAGAGCCACTTTCGTTTGGTAAAATTCTTCCAGGACATCATTTTACGCATGGTATTGCTGATTTAGAATGGGTGTTGGGCTATAATTTTTTGTATGATTCTCCCCATCATTTGGGGCTTGATTTTACCGTTATTTTTCCGACAGGAACCCATGAAACGGCTGAGAAATTATTTGAACCGGTTGTTGGCTCACGTCACTATGCTCTTGGTTTGGGCCTCAGTGGTTATGGTCGTATGATTCATAGTAAAAAACATCGATTGTATGGATATTTTGATGTAACTGGCTATTGGGTGATGAAAGGCTTTGAAACAAGAACTTTGGGTGTTAAAGAGCGTCCATTTGGGCAGTACTATTTGTGTGGTAAACAAGAAGGCCGTGGAACGACTGATATTGCTTTTTTGCCAGCATCACAAATTTTGACTAGAGAAGTTAAAGTGAATGGTTTGTATGTAGTTGAGGGCGCGGTAGGGTTTGCGTATGGTTATTGTGGTTTTACGTTTGATTGTGGCTATAATTTGTATAGTCGAGCTAAAGAAAAAATTTCGCTTAAAGATGATTGGATAGACAATGAATATATGATTCCAAATCCAGATAAAAAAAGTAATGATCCGATACCCAATGTTGATATTTATTTACCACTTAATAAAGATGTTCTTGATTTTGAAGCAGCGACATCTGAAGAGCAATTAACGCATTCATTGTATGCTTGTTTTTCACACACTTCTTTTGAATCCGATTATCCGCTGACGCTTGCAGGGGGAGCATTGTATGAGCATGCACATAATCCACAAAATGAGCTCAGTGGCTACTTAATTTTCTTTAAAGTGGGGGTCAGTTTTTAATGCGGATCGATTATCAGATTTTTAAAACATTGTTTGCAGAAGCTGTATTTGTTCAAGAGTCATTGGATATTTGGTTTGCGGAGCATCAAGGCATTGATCTTGACCCTGTTGTTGATTCACGAAGCATTGCAAAGGCTTCTCTGTTTTTTGCTTTGCAGGGAGCATCAATTGATGGACATAATTTTTTAGTTGAAGCGATTGATCGTGGAGCGTTAGTTTTAGTGCTTGATCATAATAAACGATTGTTCTTTGATCAATTGGATGAAGCAATTAAAAAAAAAGTTTTAGCGATTTTAGTTGATGATGTTCAAGCGACGCTTATTACTACGGCTATGCTTTGGCGTTCATTATTTCAGATTCCTGTGATTGGTATTACGGGATCAATGGGTAAAACAACGACCAAAGAGATTTTGAAATATATTTTAGTGCAGAGCGGCAAAAAAGTTCTTGCAAATCAAGGAAATCAAAATAGTTTGATCGGTGTTTCATTGACGGCATTACGATTGAATAAAGAACATGAGATTGCAATTTTTGAAATGGGAATTAATGCCTGTGGTGAAATGGATGAATTGGTTGCTATCGTGCGGCCTACGGCCGGTATGATCACCACAATTGCACATGCGCACACCGAAGGATTGTATGATTTTAAAACGATTGTTCGTGAAAAAGAAAAAATATTTTCATTGATGAGGCCTGATGCCATTAAAATAGTGGGCAGTGCGGCGTATGTTTTTTTATCAGATCAATTGAAAAGTGAAGTGATCGCGTTTGGAACAAGTCCTGATGCAGACATTTGGTTTGAAGAAATTATGTTTGAGCCAAAAAAAATAATTATTCATGGCCTTGGATCGATGATGATCTGGGAGCACATTGAATTTCATTCAGGTCGTTTATATAATCGTTTGCAAGCTGCTGCTTTTGCGATAGCCTTGGGAGGCATTATTGATGATGCTTTGTTAGCAGCATTTACATGGCAAGATAGTATTGGTCGATTTGAACAAAAAAAAATGAGTGATGATCGAGGATATTTAATTGATGATGCGTGTAATGCAAATCCAGAAAGTATGATCGTTGCACTTGAAGCGTTTGATCGTATGCAGTCTAAAGAAGACAAAATTGCTGTTTTGGGGCCTATGTACGAATTAGGTGCACATGCAGAAAAGGGACATGATCAAGTTGTAAAAAAAATAAAAACATTATCATCAATTAAAATTTGTATTTTTGTAGGAGATCAGTTTCAGCGTGAGCAATTAATAGTCGATACAAAAATAAAATGTTTATTTGTCAAAGAGGTTGATCAAGCAGAGCAATTGTTAATACAATTATTGCAGTATAAAAAGAGTAGAGTCCTTTTAAAATCATCAAAATCGGTAGGACTTTCAAAGATGGCTCAAAAATTATTATAAACATTTCATTTTGTAATTTTTTTTATTTTACATTCATAGTTGTCTCATGATTAAAAAAGTAGTAAGGTTAAAATAAAAGGGTAAGCGATACTGTAAGAAGGTTTCGCTTGTATAAAATCCATCACCAAAAGGAAGGAGGGGATTGTGGCAGATTTCAATAATAATGCAGATTCTGCAGCTGTATTACACAATGAAAAACTTATGATGGAACAGCTGGTGGCACTTCCACAGCGTATTTTAAAACATCATGAAATAGATAATTTAGCTGATATCGTTCTTCATTCATTATCACATAATCATTGTTTTGGCTTAAAACGAGCGACGTACTTAATGGATAATCCTGACTTTGATCATTTAAAAGGTGTTTCCAGTTTTACCAAAGAAGAGTGTTCGCTTCATAAAGATGATGTGTGGCAAAGTCCAGAATCATTTAATCAAGACATGTTAAGTGCTGAATATCATAATAAAATTCGAGGGTATTTAAAAAATAGCCTTAAGAAAAAAGATATTGATTTACACAATGCACAGGACATTAAAGATTTAGGGCATGATTTAGGGATGGAAAATCCTTCATTTCATTGTTGGCACATGAAGCACGGAAATCATGGACTTTTAATTTTTGAAAAAGAGAAGCAACTTGATTTGTGGCAGAATTATTTGCTTAATAATTTTTCTGCTCTTTTAAGCATGTGTGCTCATTAATTATTTGAAAATTTCTTTTTTTTATCAAGAATTTTGCTTCTGTATAGATTCTTTTTCTATCCTTTTTTATCAATTTTTTTTAAAAAAAATCATATAAAATGACAGATTGTTCATATTTTCTTAAAAAATTCAGCTTGTAACTTTACTTTATGTGAGCCCTTGCTACACTACTAACAAGTTAGTTTTTAATAAAAAATATTGAAAAAAGTGAGTTACCACAATGAAGAAATTATTAGTATGTTTTGCATTGTTAAGTCAATTTATTATGAGGCCGGTTCAAGCAGAGCCGTGGTTTACTGGACTTGTTGCAGGAGCTGGACTTGCGTTATTTGCTCTTGATGGAAGCCGCGATTATAAAAAATTTAAGCGACATGAAGATCGTAAGAAGTTGCAGGGCAATGAAAAAGCGCAAGGTGACGTTATAACGCATGAAGATCATGCATTGCCAGCTGGCAATCGTTCCTTTCTGTTAAAAAATAAAGAAGCGTTCATCGCATCGTTCAAAAATTTTCAACAATTTTTCAATTATTATTGCAAAGAAATTCCCATGAAAAAATTTGGCTTTTTTCATGTCGGTCTTGGCTTGATGGCAGCTTCATTGCTGCAGGCAAAGGCGGGGCGTGATTATGAGGGTGAGATTGCAAAAATTAATGAAGATCATTTGAATGTGCATAAAAGACTAGTAGCAGATGTAAAACAAGAAAAGACAATAAAATTAGCAGAAGGTATATTGTCTGAAGATAAACCTCAAGCTTGGGTTGAAGGGATTAAAGAGTTAAATCAATGTATTATTGATCTTGAGGCGCAGCCGCCAATTATCCCTTTGCGCAATGAAGAAAGAGATGAGCTTGAGCGTTTGCGTCAAAAATCTGAAGATTTAGATCGACAGGTATTACAGTTACAAAAAGATTTATTTGAAAAACAAGATTATGAAGATGATTTTTGGAGTCAACAAAGAGAATTATTAGCTCTTCAAGAAAAATATAGAAGAGCAAATTCGCTTTTGAATTCAAATAAACCTCCATTGCCGATTCGACCAGAAGCAAAACAAGTATTGGAAAACAAAATTAAAGAGCTAGAAGCTGAAATAAGGAAACTGAATCAGCAACTTAGAACAAAACCAAAATTAGCATCCAATCCTCGTGGACGAGGTCGTGGAATTTCAAGAGGACGAGGTCGTGGTGCATTGCCATCGATTCCAACAAGAGTAGATACGCAAAAAAAAATTCAAGTAATAGGAGAAACAAATTTTTCAGATAAAGGATCCAAAGAAGGAGAAAAAGAAGAAGAAGATAGCAATGGAATTTTTTCGCTTTCACCTAGATCAAATTTACCTAGATCAAGTTTACTTAGTCCAAGTTCATCAAGCTCATCAAGTTCATCAGCGAATTCACTTGAATTAACAAGATCATTATTGAGTCAAATTAGTGCTGGAGATTTTAAATTAAAATCAATTGAAAAAGGTTCGCAAACGGAAACCCCTCAATCTTTATCAGTAGCAGAAGCTAAAGATTGTTTAAAGCGAGTAGAAAAAAACAATTCTAGCGATAGGCAAAGTCCAGACGGTCTGTCTATTCCGGATGCTTTTAGGAAAAAAGCAAATCAAGAAACTATTGCGACAGAAAGTGGATTATTTTTAGCGGATCAGTGGCACGAAGATGCTCGATCAGAAGAAATAAGACGAAGCAGAGAAGCAGAAAATATGAAAGAAGAAGAAAAAAAAAGAAAAGAAGAAGAAGAAGTAAAAAGGCTTAATATACTAGCACCTTTCCGAGACACAGAATTAACATATGATCTGTACAATAAGATTTTAGCGCATGCTGAGTCAGAGTTTATATTAGCATATTTATCTTTGAATTCTGAAAAAAAAGAGCTAATTAGCCAACATAAGGTGATGAGAGACCAAGAATTAGAGAGTACTCAAAGAGATCAAGCGAGTATGTTTGGTGATGCTGCTGCCAAAATTAGGGACACAAGAGATGTTTTTAGTAGTAGAGTACTGGATGCGCCTGATGATTGGAGCAGCGATGACGAAGTGTAATTTTTGATTCATTCATTGTAGCGCTAACAGTCGATTTTAACTGCAAACACGAAATTTTAGTTCCAAAAATAGGCGATATAAAAGCATCTTGAATTTCAAATTCAACGTCACTAGAAAATATTGCAAGGCAGAGGTCCTCTTTTTTGATGATCCATCTGCCTTGTTTGCTTTCAAGGGTGATTGCAGGATCAAACGTAAAATGTAGATGCAGGTCATGCTTAGTTTCACTAATTACTTGATCTTTAATTTCGATAGCTTCAGTTCCGATCGAAATAGTCCGCATGATAATTCCGTCGGCACAATAAAGCGGTCGTTTAGAAATAATTTTTATCGATTCTGCTTCATGAATAATAATCGGCTGTAGATTCCATTCTTTTTTATGGAGCTGAAAAAGTGGCTGTTTGAGGTCTTGATGCGCTTCGTCAGAGCAAAAAAGTCCATTATGTGATTGCCATGATCGAAAGTGGTGACGAAGTTTTGGATTGCCTGAGTATAAAAAACTGCCGGGATCGACAAGAATTGGATGTTCACCAAGCGCTGCAGTGATCGCAAGATCATCACGATGATAATGCCCGGTCGGGCGATTTTTTTCAAAAAAGCTATGACGCATGGTGACGTAGATGTTTTTCTGTTTGACGCAGGTGAGTCCCATGTTTTGAAAGTGATGAAAATAACTTTTTTCTTTTTCTTCTTTTTTTATTCTGTTGATGCCGGTAACTATTTTGCCGCTGTCATTATCGCCGATGAGTGGCATAGTTGTGAGCGGTCCTTGGAGTTGTGCCAAGCAGGTGAGTGCTTTTTGGTAGAGTTGATTTATTTGGTGCTTCTGTGGGTGCTGCGTGAGTGAGCTGATCAATGAAAGATGAAGCAATAATTCAGTATCAAGTTTATGATATGCTGTTGAACCTTCGTAGGCCCAGCCATCGGGTAAAAGTTGTTTTAAAAAAGCATGCTGAGTAGTTGATATCCATCGTTGTATTGTTTTATAAGGAACTTGAAAAAAAAGTAAAAGGTGGAGGTAGCCAACCAAGTCAGCAAGATAATGATTATTGGGTGTTGGTGAGGTTTCCCATGAAGTCTGAATGTATTGTTTGTGTTGATACAAAAGAGTGATTAACAGTTTTTTGTCATCATCAGTCAGTAACTTTTGATCATACAAATGTTGGTAAATGCAGATGATATTGGTGGCACGAATACTGACCTCCATGCCGTTGTACCAATGAGGCCCATGCAAATAAGGATTCTTGTCATGCCATGTTTTGACGTGATCCATGATGTATGTCGTTACTTCGTTTTTTTCTTCTGCTGCCATTGTTGTTATGCTGCAGGCAAGTTGACTTACGTGATGAAGTCGTCCCAGTTCGAAGGCGATTCTAATATCAGCGCCTTGTTTTTTGGCGTAGTCAAGTGAAAAGGTGGGTCCAAAAGGCAGTTGATCGGGTGAGCACGGTGGAAGTAGAAAATTATTATGTATCGGGTCTTTAATCCAGATTTCTGGATCATTGAGCGAGATAGTCTGGCTAAAAATAATTGCTTTATTTTGTCGCATCAGGGCAAGAAGGGTTTCTGGTTTCCAGCTTGTTGGCATTTGATCTTGAAAAAGTGATGCTTTGAAAATAGTTCGAGGCGTTGTACTTGTCAGATCTACAGAGAGTTTCAAAGAGGGCGTAATCTGTTTTTTATTAAAGTATTGAATCTTATTTATTGTCTGGTTCCAGCGATGCATCATAAAGGGAGCGATGCGTGTGATACTTTGAGTAAAACCGAGTTGGTGGATTCGTTTGAGATAATGAAACATAGATTTTTCTCTTTTTTTAGTGAAAATAATTATTGTTCAACTCTAGAAGAACTTCTGATAAAAGACAATTTATTGCTAATTTTTCATCTGAATAATGCTGGAAGTCAGATTGGATGAGCGGCAGATTATTGATTTATCGGCAGGTTATCTGCATACTAAAATTATAGGTTATGCAGATAACCTGCCGATAAAGGGAGAAAATATTGTTTATCTCAAGAATATCAATCATTAGTCGTATAAAAATTCCACTTTGGGCTCTTTTTGAAAAACAACTTGCAGAATGACTAAAATCTGCTATACATAATGTATGTCTTATTGTCATAGAATAAGATGTTGTCGCCCTCTGGTCGTATGTTCTAGATATTTTTATAGTATGCGTATGAAGGGCTCTTTGCAGTGGTGTATCATGGGTTTGATACGGTGCAGAGTGGTTTATCATTTTTCTTCATAAGTATTATAAGGATATCTTTATGGAAATGTCTTCTTTTTCTCAGCTTCCAATTTCACCTGAAATTTTATCAGCTATCAATGATATGGGCTTTGCAACTCCATCACCAATTCAAGCACAAGCAATTCCTCATGTTATTGAAGGGCGTGATCTTGTTGGACAAGCTCAAACAGGGACAGGTAAAACTGTTGCATTTGGCATTCCAATGGTTGAGAAAGTTTCTTCAGACATTGCAGCAACACAAGCGTTGGTTTTATGTCCAACTCGTGAACTTGCAATTCAAATATCTGAAGAGATCAAACGTCTTTTAGTGTATAAAAAAGGAATTAACGTTGTTCCTATTTATGGTGGCCAACCGATTGAGCGCCAATTTGCATTGTTGCGTCGTCATGCACATATTGTAATTGGAACGCCTGGTCGTGTTATGGATCATCTTGATCGTAAATCATTAACTTTAAATGATGTTTCAATGGTTATTCTTGATGAAGCTGATGAAATGTTAGATCGTGGATTTCGTGAAGATATTGAAAAAATTTTAAATTTTGTTCCAGAAGAACGTCAAACCGTCTTCTTTTCTGCAACTATGTCAAAGCCAATTATGGATTTGACCAAACGATATCAAAAAAATCCTCATATTATTAGAGTAGAACGAACCAATGCAACAGCACCAAAAATTGAACAAGTTTATGTGCCGGTTCGTGAACAGACAAAATTTGATGCATTGTGTCGCTTTTTGGATGTTTATAATCATCGTTTGTCAGTTATTTTTTGTAAAACAAAGCGTCGTGTGAGCGAATTGGTTGAAAAATTACACATGGCAAACTATCATGCTGATGCATTACATGGTGATATGAAACAGTCATCGCGTGATGCAGTTATGGGAAAATTTAGAACAGGTAAAATTAATATTCTTGTTGCAACTGATGTTGCGGCTCGTGGTATTGATGTTGAAAATGTTGAAGCAGTATTTAATTACGATTTTCCAAGTAATGCTGAATATTATACACACCGTATTGGCCGTACCGGCCGTGCAGGTAAAAATGGTATTTCAGTTACTTTTGTTGTTGGTCGTGAGTTGAGTGCATTGCAATATTTGCAACGTACATTAAGGGTTGAAATTGCTCCTGCTGAAATTCCTTCTGATGTTATTATTGAAAAAATTCGTGTTGAATCAATTGCTGAAAAATTACTTACTATGAAAGCAGCACATTTACAAAAAGCGATTCCTGCATTCAATGCTTTGTGTGAACAAAATAATTTATCAGCAGCTGATGCTGGTTCATTGTTATTGGCGCATGTCATGGGCATTACTCAATCAACGATTGAAGAAGAACCAGCAAAGGCAAAGCGTCCCGTTCGTTCGTCAACCAGAGAACTCCCTAAAAATAGTGATACATTTGCATTAGTTCAATTGTCACTGGGTAAAAGTGATCGTATCAGAACTAACGATGTTGTTGGAGCAGTTGCTGGTGAAACCGGTGTTGCATCGCATCTTTTAGGTATTATTCTTGTTGCTGATAGCAAGTCATTTATTGAAGTTCCTCGTGATCAAGCTGACTTTATCGTACAAGTGATGAATGATGTTTTGATGAAGGGCAAAAAAGTAACAGCAAAAGTTGTTGCTGATGATGTTGTTGCTCAAGCAGAAAACAGCATGGATGAAGAACGAAGCAATGATCGTCGTGGTGGTTCACGTGGTCGTCCTGGTGGGGATCGTCGTGGTGGCTTTGGTGGTGGTCGTGATGACCGTCGTAGAAGCGATGATCGTCGCGGTGGCTTTCGTGATCGTCGATAATTGATCTGAAAAATAGAATTAAAAAAGAGCGGTTGATGTTATGTCAGCCGCTCTTTGTGCGTCCGGCATGGACGCAACCTATTCGGTTAAAGTCCGAAATGACGAAGGTAACTCAAGTCATTAGCTTAAGACAAGGGTGTCTGCCGCGAGGCAGAATCTGAAGGAAGTCGGTGGCAAAGCCTCGGTCTAAGGAACACGAACTCTATAAAAGGCTTGCAATATGGAAGAGTCTGCAAAGCAAGACAAAAGCCATGGTTACCAAGAATATCGCAGGTAAATAGAGTAGATATATGAGGTGAAAGGATGCGTTCTTACCCGGAGAGATCTGTTATCAAGCCGATTAAATTGGCAATCCAGAGCGGAAGTTCTGACTGAGATAGTAGAAGTCAGCAGAGGGCATAGTATCGAAAAAAAAGCTTTCGAGAAGGCCTGAACATACAGTGAAAGATATAACTGGTCTACATAATGAATGTGAGGAAAGCAGAAAATCAGGAAAAAAAACTGAACCGTTGATAGGGAGTAATAGTGCATTCTATGAGGACCTAACAAGGTGCTGAGCAAACATATGAGAGAACAGAAGACAAATATCTTAACAAATCAATTATATGACCTGATGGAAAAAGTGGTCGAAGCTGAAAATCTTAAGAAAGCATTGATGAGGGTCGAGAAAAACAAAGGTGCTCCAGGTATTGACAGGATGCAAACTCAAGAGTTGCGTCCATATCTAAAAGAGCACTGGAAACAGATCAAAGAGAGCCTTCTTAAGGGAACCTACAAGCCAACTCCCGTACGCCGCGTTCAAATACTAAAACGTGAGGGTGGAGTTCGTGAATTAGGAATCCCAACAGTTCTTGATCGCTTTATCCAACAGGCAATCCAACAAATACTCTCACCAGTATTTGAGAAAACATTTTTTTATGCCTTTTACTTGCATATTTACGTCTATTCATCGCTTTCTTTTGAGCTTCTTGGCAGTTATATTTACCTTTTATGCTATTTCTTTTTAGTTCTCGTCCAACAGTAGATCTATCTATATTCATTTGTTGAGCAATTCTTGTATTTGATATTTTGGTTTCTTTCAAGGTCTCTATTTTACATCTATCTTCATATCGTAAATTGTTGTATACTTTCTTTGCCATAATGTGGTCTCCTTAGTGTTAGGGTTTGATCTACACTGGAGATTACATTATCGGCTATTTTTTTATAGCTCTTTGTTGCACTTCGTTATTGAATGGGCCTTTTATAACTTCTACTTTTTTTAAATTATCTGAAAAAGAGTACATGTTTTCTAGAGAATTTTTTCCACTTAACTCAATTTATTTTTGACAAATTCTTGCTGTCTGGGTCAATAGATATAATCTGTAGCCAATGATTTTTAATAAGTGTTTGTAGTGCCAGGTCAGTTTCTATACTTCTTTTTATTATTTCATAGGGAGCATATATAATAACAAAAAATCTCATTAGTTCATGGCGTGGAATATTCTCTGCATAAAAAATAAGGCTTTTAGGAATACTTGTTTGAGCGGGGACTTGTTCATTATTGAGCAGCGCTATCGTTGAAAAAAGGTAATTACTATTAATTGCCAGTGCAACGCGTAAGGGGCCCGTAAGAAGATTTTTTAACGTTGTTCCTTCAGGATCATTCTGGTAATCATACGATTGTAAAAAGTATTTTTCTTTTTGATCTAACGAGCTTATGATTTCTTGAGGTCCTATCAACATTCCCTTATTGCCCGCAAGACTTATAAACGGAGAGGGTTGTAATAATTCATCTTTATTTTTAAAACCAGCATATTCTAATTTTTGTTTTAAATATTCTGCAGTGATTTCTTGAAAGCTATCAAGAAGTTCAGCGTATGCTTTGGTTCCAATTATTGTATCGCATTCAGTTAAGAGCGTGATTTCACCCGTATTGGTATTATGTTCTGCAGCAAGACAGATCGTTTGGTCAGAAATATCAATCCCATCAAGTCGTAAAGCTTTTTTGATTTCAGGGTTTTGTAAGATATACGTCATGACGCGATTGTTAATTTCTCCAGGATTTCCTTCGCATGCACCACAATGAAGGAGCTGTTCTTTCTGTTTATAATCAAGAAGTTCGCCCTTATGCCCCATAAAAATAATAAAGGGGGCGTTGCTTCGAGTAAGTCCTATTGTTTTGCAGAGTTGTAATGCGTATTGATATTGCTTTTCAAAAGGAATATCAATTTCAAAAGTAAGCGCTATTTTGTTCTGTGCATCATAATGTACACGAACAACATGTTCAGGTGGTATCCATCCA
>JACCDH010219773.1_pt1 | contig 17956 bp, 12 predicted proteins | sample 7442481 | NCBI WGS metagenome assembly JACCDH01 (sample SAMN15323433, study PRJNA562643) | freshwater metagenome | isolation source: river surface water | place: USA:Blue River Watershed | collected 2017-08-15
CGCTGCGCACGCACCCTTCGGGCCAGCTAAAGCTGTTCAGCGCAAGCGCTGTCGAGCGATCCCGGGGCTGGTTTCTTTGGGTACTTTCTTTGCCAGCAAAGAAAGTACCTCGGCAACGCCGAAAGCTTTTAAAACGGCGCGCCGCCAAGGCGAAAACTAATTAAATACACAATTCAAAACCAGCGTGCGAACCGGCGCCTGCGCCGCAGGCATCCCCGCTCGCCGCCAAGGCGAAATAAGTTTTATAAAACAGCCAAACCAGCGTGCGAAACCACAAGTCTACTGCGGTTTATTCTCCAACCGCAGCTTCGTCAAGGCTTGGGTCAGCCAAGGGCCGGAATTCACAGCGGCGTCGTTGCCGCATTGCACTTGGTAGGGCTCGCCACTGACGCTGCTTTCGCTCGCGGCGATGCGGATAAAATCTTCGGTAGTGCCAATTTTGCCCTTGCCGACTAACACTTCAAATTTGTTATTCAGGTGCTTGACGGCTTCGGCTGGGGTGTACCACTCGCCGTTGCGGTTAAACTGGCAATTCGAGTTGCCGAGCACATCCAGTAACTGATGAATTTCCTGCAGCGCGGCTCTGCTGGGGTCAACGGCGGAAACCGGCGTCACGACAGCTAAGGCAGTCAGCGACAAGGCTTGTAGCAAAGAACGAACACGAAACTTCATCAAACCTCCTTGCATGAATCATTGTGGAATTTCAGGGTGCTGAAAGATGGTTTCATCCATGTAAGATAACCACCTAGCGCTAAGGATTGGTGCTAGGTGGTCTTAAATTAATTCAGGCATTTTGCTGAATTAAGATGTTGCATAAGTTGATCGACAGGCATTGGTTTAGCTAACAAATACCCTTGGATCCGATCGCAGCCCATGCTCAGGAGCATATCAAATTGCTCTTGGGTTTCAACGCCTTCGGCGACTAAAACCAAATCCAGTGCTTTACCTAACGTACAGACTGCGCGAACTATCTCTAAGCTTTTGCTGTTGTCAGTCATTGAGACAATAAAAGAACGGTCGATTTTCAAGCAGTTCAGTGGCAAATCCTTTAATCGGCTCAGTGAACTATAGCCAGTACCAAAATCATCCAATGCAACGGTAGCTCCAGAAAGTTGGATCTCCTCTAGCGTGGGTTCAAGTTTATGGGATTGCAAAAAAGCAGTTTCGGTGACTTCGAACTGTAAGTTCGGCCACAGATTCGTTGGGGTAAAATAATGATGAAGTCGCTCTAATAAGCTCAGATCGTCAAACTGTTTCACCGATAGATTGACGGCGATGTAGGCAGTATCTGGCAAGCTTTGAAACAATCGCGGTAAATCATCGATGAGGCGCTTAAATACTAACTCGCCCAAATCACAGATTAAATTGGATTGTTCAGCCACTTTAATAAATCGATCAGGTGAGACAAAACCAAGTTCGGGGTGATTCCAGCGTAATAAGGCTTCAACACCGCATACATGGTTCAAACGTGCATCGTAAATTGGCTGATAATAGAGCTGGATACGTTCGGAGTCTTGCTGCAAAGCCGTGCGTAAATCGCGTTCTAGCCGCACACGCATGTGGGCTTTTTCCGCCAACAATTGGTTGAAGAACGCGTAACGATTGCGCCCTTCATCTTTGGCGTTAAACATAGCGAGGTCGGCGCATTTGAGTAGTTCCTCGGCAGTTTCTGCATCGTTGGGGTACATGGCAATGCCGATACTTGCCGAAATGCTGACTTGGTTATCATCAAGATCGATGTCAGTGCTGATGATACCCAGCAGCTTTTCAGCGATGACAAAACAATCACTTGGTGATTGTACATCGGGCACCACCACTACAAATTCATCCCCGCCGACTCGCACCGGCGTATCACCTAAACGAATATGTTTACTAATGCGCTGCGCTATTTGCTGCAGCAAGCGGTCGCCGATATGGTGCCCTAAGGTGTCATTGACTAACTTGAAACCATCGAGGTCCAGGTACAATACACCGAATGATGTTTGATGCCGTTTGGCGCGCATGATCTCGGTATGCAGCACTTTTTCTAATTTGCGCCGATTGCCAAGTCCTGTCAGGTGGTCATGATGAACTAACGAGATCAAGTGCTCCTCGGCTCGGCGTAAGGCACTGATGTCGGAGAACATCAATACATAGTGGTCAATCGGTTTTTTCGGCAGTGGTGCTCTTACCTTGCAGATGTGTAACCAAGCAGGAAATGACAAGCCATCCTGCTTGACACAACAGACTTCGCCGCTCCAATGGTTGGCGGATAACTCGTGTAGACGTGGTGGCACCAGCGTGGCGGAATTGTCATAGAGGAAGTCTTCAGGGAGTTGCTTGCAAATTTGTTGCAGACTGTAGCCTGTCACTCGGCTAAAGGCCGGATTGGCCGCGATCACTTCACCATGCACATCCAAAATCAAAATCGCTTCATTGGTGGTATCAAACACGGCTTTGGCTTGGCGGAGCTGGATTTCATTCTGATGCCGTTCGGAAACATCTGCCACCACGCCAATCCACGATTGATGTAAACCAAGTAATAACTTTTCGGCGTGAATTTCGATAAAACCGCCAGAGAGCTGGGGTCCAGCTTCGTAAACCGCATTGATCGCATTATGGCGTTCTAACTGGGTTTGCAGTTGGCTGCGATGCGACGGCGAGACGATCGACAACAATGATGTGGTTCCATCCAGCAAATTCTCCTCAACCCAGTCGTGATGGTGACCGAGGAACTGCAGTTGGTCGCTTTCACAGTTGAGTTCGAAATAACTGAGTTGTGCCGCTTCGAACGCCATTCGCAAGCGGCGCTCTGATACTCGACAATTCATTTCCGAACGATGTTTGACCGACGCCATACGAATGGTGGCGGCGAGTTCTCGACGTTCAAAGGGTTTTACTAAGTAGCCATGTGGAAAGGACTTTTCTGCTTCGGCTAGTACCGAATCGTCACTATAGGCCGACAAAAACACCACAGGGACGTCCATCACTGCTTTTAGCTGCTGTGCGGCTTCAGTACCCGTCATGATCCCAGCCAACCTAATATCCATCAGCACCATGTCGGGTTGTGTACTGGTAGCTGTGGATACCACATCTTCGCCGCGAGCCACGGTTGCCACCACGTGATGGCCTAAATCCTCCAGCATATTTTTTAAATCGAGTGAGACAACAAACTCGTCTTCCACAATCATAATACGATTGAGCATGTTAACCCCCTTGCTGCAGTGGAATTAGGAACTCGTATCGTGTGCCTTGCTGATGCTGCAGATCGAATTTCGCATTGAGCTGGGCAATAAACGCAGGTATTAACTGAGTCCCCATACTTCTGTCTTTGCCAAAATTAGGCGGCTGTTGCATACCAATACCGTCATCAGCAATCACCAGCAGGCAGTGTTGTGCATCTGCGCGTTGCAGCGTCAGATAAATGGCTCCATGACGTTGGTTCGGGAAGGCGTGTTTGAGGCTGTTGGTGATGATTTCATTGACCAATAAGCCACAGATAATGGTTTTGTCGATGTCGACTTCGATGCTTTCGTCCAGCGCTTGGTAGACAAACTTGATGTGGGGAGTAGCGAACAAACTACTTGAAAGTAAGTGACCCAGTTGTTTGAGGTACTGACCTAACGACACGCCGTTAAAGGATTTATTTTCATACAACATCTGATGCGTTAACGCCATGGCTCGCACTCGTAACTGGCTTTCTGTCAGCGAGTTTTGCAGTTCAGGAGATGCCGCACGAGCTTGCAAATTCAGCAGACTAGAAATGATTTGCAGATTGTTTTTTACACGGTGGTGCACCTCATTTAACAGCGTGGTTCTCTCTGCCAGTAAGCTTGATTTTTCACTGAGAGATTCTTGTAAATTACGCTGGATTTGTTTGGCTTTGGTCACGTCGGTCACCGTTGCCAGCACGGCAACAAGCGGGTCGCCTTGCAAATAGGTCAAACCAATTTCTACGGGGAATAAACTGCCATCTTTGCGCCGCGCATTGAGCTCTTGGCGCAGCGCCATACCGCGACTGGTTGGGTCATGCAAATACTCACTTCGGACTTGATGATGCTGCGCTTTGGCGGCATCAGGCACTAACAGCTCCACCTTTTGACCTAGCAATTCCTCTTGGCTATAGCCAAACATTTCCACTGCGCGAGCATTGACCAGTCGAATGACTCCTTGTTTATTCACCGCGATTAAGCCATCACCGGCACAATCAAAGACCTGTTTAAAGCGGCTTTCACTTTCGGTTAAATGCAGCTCCATTTGTTTACGATCGGTAATTTCGATGGCGGATGGAATTAAATACTGCAGCTGACCGTCGGCGATCATTGGCGCTATCATAAAATCGAGGTCGATGACGCGGTTACCCATAAACGCGGTGGTGTCAAAACGGCTAATGATCCCTGCTCGCGCATCCTGCACCGCTTGCTGGATGCGTTGTGCCACAGCGCTGTCGTGTGACCACCATGGGCATAACCAAAATGCTTTGTTTTGTACTTCGGCTAACGTCAATCCGGCTTGTTGCAGCGGCGGATTGTTGGCGTCTAATAAAATGCCGGCTGGGTCTAGCACACCGGCAAAGGCAAACATATGGTTCAGTACCTGCCGCATCCGATATAAATCGCGTTGGCGTTCGCGTTCAAGGCGTTGTGCTACCGTATGATTGACAGCTAACACTAAGATGCCTTGCGTCACACCTTGCTCGTTTTTTAAGGCAATGTAAGAGCCCAGCCAATCGTGACCTTCATTGGTAGCTGTTGCGTCATCGACAATCTTAAAATCCAACAGCGATTGACCGGTTTCAAGCACGGATTTCAGCATAGGCCCAATCACCGGATATAAGTCTGGCAAAATGTCAGCCACGGTACGGCCGATGTGGTCAGCTACCGTTTTACCGTTAAATTGTGCCAAGGTGTCATTGATCATGACGTAGCGTAGGTCGCTGTTTAAGATCGCAAAGCCTGCCGATAGGTGTTGTTGCAGTTGGTCAAAGGCGCGCGCTTTTAAAAAATTGTCCATTTTTGTTATTCCCTTTTTCGATACAACCAAGCTTAGTGGCGGGATGTAAAAGTGCAACTAACTAGTCAAATTGTTAAACATGACGCGATGAGGCTCAAAAGAGCCGTTAACAGTGCTGAGCGCTCTTTGACGATGTTTTAGAATAGGGGGAAAGGGTAAATTTTGAGCACCCGTTTCGTATGTGTATGTTACGGCGCTGATTGATTTTCGATCACTCCATTGGACAGGGTACGAGTAGTGTTTTAGGCGCGATGGGTTCTGGCGTACTCGATGTACGGCGACACTGCGATAAATACAGTGTCGCCATAAGTCGCTACGCCGGTAATCTCAAACAATATTCTCGGCGTAAAAACCAAGCACTGATGCAGGCTTGCACCAACACGCTTAGTGCTGAACATACCCACACATGTTCTGCCCGAAAACCCGGTTGATGGCTAAACCACACCGCTGCCGCGCTGAACAACAGCAAACGGCTGGCCGAGCTAATCAGCGACGGCCAGGTATTGCCCAAGGCTTGAAACATCCCCGAGCAACAAAAGACGATCGAACTGGTGAGATAGTTCCACGAAATAATGTGAATAAATAAGACACCTGCGGCGATCACGGCGCTGTTGTGGCTAAACAGTGCCATCAAGGGTTCAGCGGCGAGCTGGTTCGCTAGCATGCTGACGGCCATCAACACCACCGTCATTTGCAAAGCGGCCACAAAGGTCAGCCGCACGCGGTCGTAGTGTTTTGCCCCAAGGTTTTGCCCAGCGATGGCTGGGATCGCCGCTGACAAGGCGATGGCCGGCAAACTGATGGCTTGCATAATGCGCATGCCGATGCCAAAAGCGGCCTGAACATCAGTGCCTAAATCTTTAATCAGCACATACACCAAGGACGAAAAAATAAACATCAAGCCGTATTCTGCCCCGGCCGGAAAACCAATACCGATGATGCGTCGCCACACCGACAGATCGATGCGCCACCCTGCGCTGGTATCGAGCACTTGATGATCTGATTTTCGAAAGTACAGCCATAACATGGCAACGCCGATGGCAATGGCCAAGGTGCTGGCTAAGCCGGCGCCTGCGGCGCCCATGGCAATGCCTGTACCCCAGCCGGCAATTAGCACGGGCGCTAAGAGAATATTGATGAGCACGGTCCCCAGTTGCACCAGCATGGTGGGCTTCACCACACCAACGGCGCGCAGCGCGGCGCCGATGGCCGTGGAGACATAGGTCAATGCCAACCCTGGTAAATACCACTGCAAGAATTCGCGACCTGCTTGGATCACAGCTGGGTCTTGACTGACCAACTGCATATAATGGTCGATGCCCACATAACCAAGGCCCAAGGTCGCCACCGTTAAGGTGATAGAAATCAACATACATTGGCGAAACAGGATATTGGCCTGCAGGTGGTCACCCGCGCCGGTGGCTCTGGCAATTAAACTGACAGTACCGATATTGAGCATCTGAGACAGTGCCAAACTGACAAACATCAAGGTCGATGCCGCACTGACCGCGGCCACTGTGGCAGCGCCTAAGCCTGCAATAAAGTACAGATCGACAAACAAGTACAAGCCTTGCACAAACATGCCGATCATCATCGGCACCGACATCTGAATTAAATGGCGGTAAATCGAACCTTGAGTTAGGTCGTGCATACACCCTCCGGGCGAGTGCGCCCATCGGGGCAATCAAAGAGACTCAGTATTTCAAAGTTCTGTGGAGCTGCCAAGATGCGCAGAATGCAATGGCGGGATTGACGGATTTGATGACCAGGTTAGCAGGTCGGGGCGATACATGATGTTGATTAACGCACATCATGCAATGAAATACGAAACGACCGAAACCAACGCAGCACAATCAATAAACAAATACTGGCGGCGCAACTGCATAAGTTGAACGCGGCGATCGTCAACCAGTCGGCCTCGGTGGCGGACATGCCGAGATTAAATTGACTGGTTTGCCATAAGCCCAGCGCCACGGTATGGATAGCGTGGATCAGCGCGCAGCGCTGTAACACACCGTTTAAGTTGGTGCGAAGGCTGACCAACCAGCACAATCCAAATATTAGGAAAAAATTTAGCATTTCATTTCTCGATGGTTTACATAAATGTAAAAACATCGAGCGCAAAACACAATCAGCAAAACAGGAACAGCGCAGAGATTAGCAAGCGCTTATCTAGGTGGTGCTTGCCATTGAAACACCTGGTCCAGCGGCACTTGAAACACGGCGGCAATCTGAAAGGCCGCGGTCAAGGTCGGCGCGTATTTGCCAGCTTCAATGGCGGCGATGGTTTGCCGAGTGAGTCCGACTTTAGCGCCCAATTCGGCTTGGGTCATTTCCCCGTGCATAAATCGAAGCAGCCGAATTTGATTGGTTAAGGTGCCCTCCATTAGCAACGCTCCCGATGATAGGCCCACAGCACCATGATGTTACGGCTGGCTTCGCTGAGCACCAAGAAGAACACTGCCGCTTGGAAAATTGCGTGTGGCGGGTCGGAAAATGGCATGACGCAGCCGGTGATGATCATGCCGGTCATTAAGATGCCGTAGGCACGCCGAGTGGCCTGTTGATCGATCACAAGGTCGCGCTCATCGGCCGTCTGACAGGCTTCCAGCGCAAAACGACGGCGTAACCACCAATGGCCTAACCCCAGCAGGGTCAACTGGCTTAGGGTGGTGATGCCATAGCCCAGCAGCTGCTCAAGCACTGGCAGGCGTTGGCCTTGAAGCAGGGCGAGGTACACAAAATAGGGGCCAAAACACACCACTTGACTGGCTAAGTACAGTGCTGTGGTTTTTTCGCGCCAGCTTAACTCCTGAAATGGGGTCATGATGCTAATCCTTGTCTGGTATAGATGACTTAATGTTATGTATACTTAACATTAAGTCAAGGTTGTTTGGCAAATATCAGCGTTGGCTCCGGCAGTCCGTCGGCCGAGGGCACCGATAGGCCTTATGGGGCTGTGGGGCATGCAATACTTGCTTACAGAGCTTTGCTTGAAAAATGTCCGCTGGTCTATGCATGCTGATGGTTGGTGTTGTGTGCATTGGCTCACAACATGTCAGCCCATCATCTGCAACAAGGAAGGTTCTTGATGTCCGTGTCCAAACCCGATTGGCGCCGTGTGGCGGTGTTTATGCTGCTAGCGACGGCGCTGTCCAGCGTCGCCCGCTTTGATATCGCAAGTCTAAGTAGCCAGTTACCCACATTCGGCACTCAACTGGCCCCTGTGCTGTTGATGGCGTTGTTGGAAGGGGTCGGCATAGCGCTGGCCGCGTGGTGGGGCAGCCGCATGCTGGCAAAACAGCAGCAATTGCCATATTCGTTGCTCGGTGCGGAGCCAGTCCTGGCGCTTTCCATGGTTGCTCTGACGCTCGGGCTCATTGTGGGCTTTGGGGTGGCCAACCCCTATAGCGTTGAACCACGACTGTATGGCGCGCTCGCCGCCGGCACGACCTTGCTGTATTGCTTGATGGAAGAACTCGGTTGGCGCGGTTATCTGCAAACCGAGCTTTCTGCTTTGGCCAATGGATCAAAATATGCCTTGATAGGGACCGCTTGGTACCTGTGGCATTTAAGCTTTTTAACCGATGCCAGTTGGCAGGCCAATTTGTTGTTTTGGGGCGCGATGATTGGTGGCAGTTGGGGCATTGGCCAAGTGATGCGCTCGACACAGTCGATTATGGTCTGCGCCTGTTTTCATCTGTGTTTTCAAATCGTCGCGTTTAATGCGTTGTTTAAAGGCGGCTTTGTGCTGGGTCATGTCGGTTGGTTTGCGGCGATTTGTTTTAGCGGTTTGGTTATGCTGGTGAAACAATGGGAACGGCGACAGCCGCAGTTAAAGGCTGGTACTGAGCGCCGCTAGGCGCTCATCATCACGCAACTAAGTAACTGAGTAACTGAGTAACTGAGTAACTGAGTAACTAAGTAACTAAGTAACTGAGCAACTGAGCTACGACGGCTGCTGCTGTAGCGGCCGCGGCAGCGCGCAGCTAAAGCCAACAAAATGCAAGGCGAGGCACAGGTGAAATACCCCCATCGCTATGTCTTTATCCGCGATGAGTACGCCACACAACGGCACCAGCAACAGGCTGACAATAGCGCCAATAAATACCCACCGTGGCTGTGCCGACTGTGCTAAGCGCAGCAGCGCTAGCAGCAACACGGCATCGGTCAGTAACGCTGGAGCGCCTAACAGCGGTAGCTGACTGACCACAGCCAGAAGCAGCAACACCTTGGCGCCGACGCGTCCCCATAACCACAACGCGCACAGCACATACAGCGGCATCGCCAGTTGGCGCGATAGCCACGACAGACGGTCATGCAGTTCAACCAGTGGCTGCCAGATCACATCGATGCTGCCTGAGGTGTCACTCAGTGCAAATCGAATGGCGCCAACACTTGCGGTGATCGCCACCATCAACAACGCTGCGCACAGCAGCATCACATAGCCGCGCTGCGAAGGCTCGGGCACAGGCCAGCCCTGTGCTGAGCTGGCGTTGACCGCAGCAGCTCGCCAATAGGGTAATAATCGACTGACAGTCCACAGCAGCGCGCTGATTAACAGTAATTCGCCAACACTTGCTAGCAGCATAGGGGTCCTCGACATCGGTAAAACGGCATCAACCAATAAAAATGCCAGTCTTGCAAGACTGGCATGGTCGAACATTAAACAGGGTTAGAAGCTCCAACCGACCTCTAAGCCCCACATCCGTGGCAAGCCTGGAGTGGCAATGGGCGAGCCTACTGCCATTGCTTGGCCACCGGTTTGGATGATGTAGCGTTCATCCAGCAGGTTATTGACGTACAAGCCGACCGTCAGCGGATGGTTGCTGCTTTGCCAGCTGATCTTGGTGTTGACTAAGCTAAAGGCTGAGATAGAGTTCAGCGCATCGTTGTTTAAGCCTTCCACCGAGCCTTGGGCAAATGGCAGTACTGCCAGTTTCGGGCCGTCGACGCCTTGGGTACGATCGCCGGTGTAGCTGTAGGTCAGGTTCCAGTTAAATTGGCCACTGAAGCCGTCAAAGAAATAATCCAAGGTGAAGGCGGATTGCGTTTCTGGCATGCCAGAGATTGGCTCGCCGACTTTGCTGCCGGAGTTTTCCCACGCAAAATATTGCCAGTTGGTGTACTCGGTGTTTAAGCGGCCCAAATTCGCGCCAAGGCGCAGATCTGGTGTCACTGCCCATTGCACTTCGGCTTCAAAACCTTTGCCTTGCGCATCGACGTTACGCAGGTTGTAGGTCGGCACTGTGCCAGGGGCGCCAACTAACTCCAGCTGTTGTAAGTTGGTGTAGTCATAGCGGTAACCAGCGAGGTTAATACGCAAACGGTTATCAAAGAAGGTTGATTTAACGCCGATTTCTTTGTTTTTCACCGTTTCTTCTTTGACCGGCGCCGATGCACCGAGCGTGTTAAAGCCGCCGGCTTTAAAGCCTTCGGAGTAAGACGCGTAGGTCATCACGTTGTCGGTCCATTGGAAATCCAACACCGCACGTGGGGTAAACTTCGACCAGTTGGCGTTTTGGTCAGCCGTTTGCGGCATAAAGGCCACCGCCAATGGCACTTGGCCGACATTGCCAAACGGCATGGTGTAGAAGTTTTGTGGCGCGCTGTGCAAGTAGAAATCTTTTTGGTCGTAGGTGTAGCGACCGCCCAAGGTTAAATCGAGCTGCTCAGTGATGGCGTAGGTGGCATCAAAATACAGCGCGGTACTTTCGGTTTGACCGTTGTTGTCAAACTGTTCCATATGCTGGCCCAGAACTTTGGCCAAATTCGCCCCGACCAGCGCGTTACCGACGGCACTTTGGGCTTGCGCCATGCTAAGGCCAAGCCCCATCAACCGCATGATCTCTGCAGCAACCGCTTGTTTGGCCGCAGGGGTGCCCATGGTCATGTAGGCCCCAGCAACGCCAGTGTATTTCGGCAATGTTGGCACTAACCGTGGATCTAAGCCCATTTGCACCACGGCGAGCGAGTCGAAAGTGACAGTGTTAAAGGTGGCTTGGGTGATTTGCTCGATATCTTCACGGTACCAGTTGGCGCCAAGCGTCCACTTCAAGTTGTCGGTGGTTTTGCTCAAGCGGAATTCTTGGCTGAGCTGCGATTGATCTTCAATCAAATTGGACATGAAGTAGGCTTGGGCGAATGCTGAGCCGTCGTCTTCCATCGCGTTGCCACGGTCAAATTGGCGATAGGCGGTGATGGAGGTGAATTTCATGCCGTGAATATCACGCGTGTATTCGCCACTTAAACCAGCGACATTGCGTGACTCATGGCCTTCGAAGTCATATTCAATCGGGCCAAATGGGTCGCCGCTACCAAAGGCGGTGTTTAAGGTGACCGCAGGGCGAGCTTGTTGATCGATTTTTGACAGATCGGCCCGCAGAATAAATTCCGCGCCGTCGTTTAACGCCCATTCGAGGCTACCGCGCATCGACCAATCATTCTGATTGCCATAACGTTTGGTGCTGTTTTTCACGTCCAAATAACCGTCGCGACGGTTTCTGTCCATGCTTAACCGCGCATTCAAATGATCGTTAATCGCAGTGGTGGCGCTTAGCTCCATTTTATTTTTGCCATAAGCGCCGAAGGTGCCTTTGAATTGACCTTCGGTGTTACTGCTGGCGCGTTTGGTGATGATATGAATTGCGCCGGCTGCTGAGTTACGGCCAAACAAGGTGCCTTGCGGGCCTTTTAACACTTCGACGCGTTCGACATCGTTGAAGTTCATATTGGATGTACCACGACGACCGACGTACACGCCATCGACATACACCGCAACGGCGGCATCTAAACCGATGCCGAAGTCGTTGGTAGAAATACCACGGATGTTAAAAATAGTCTGAGTCGCGGTGGCATTGTTGGTTTCTAAGCCTGGGGTGATGCGGCCTAAGTCATTGACATTGACCAAGCCCATTTTCTCCACCATGTCGGCGCTAAATGCCGTCAGCGCGATAGGCACTTGCTGCATGTTTTCGCTACGTTTTTGTGCCGTCACTTGAATGGTCTCAAGGCCGGTGTCTTTTTTGTCATTGGCCTTGGTGGTGTCTTGAGCCAGCAGCGTGTGGCTTGCTAATGCTAAGCTCACCGCCACGCACGCGTGACTGAGCCGTTTTTGAGCGTATGGACGCATAGTCTCCCCTGTCTTTTTTAAGTAGTGTATTGTTTTAATTAGAATTTATTGCTGTTGACGCCGGCATCTGTGTGCGGCTGTACCCCTGTAACACAGTGGCGAAAAGCCACCAAGCGGCGGGGATCACCCACGCCGAAATCATCGTACTATCGGCAAACAAAGCCGATGCGCTGAAGACGCTGAAGCTGACCGACGCCAGCGCCAGGTTTTTAATCAGTTCCAGCCATTGAAAGCCGGGCCGCTGTTGCTGGTAGTAACCCAAGCAAAACAATTGAAATACCAACCAGGCGCAGCCGGCGAGGATCTGCGGCGTGCTCATCTGGCCGGCGTTTAATAGGTAATACAGCACCACGGCAATCAGCGTTAGATGTTGGAAAAACGCGTACCACTGCTGGGCAGCTGTCAGTGGCGTGTCGAACTTTACTTGCTGGTACGGGTTGTAGACTTTATTGGGGAATTGTTTACGCACATCGGCCGGACGCCAACCGGTGCGCGCCACCCAGACTTTAAACTTGTCGCCCCATGCGGCGGTGCGCCAGCTGTCTTTGCACAGCGCCCAATACACATCGAGGTTCGCCCAGACAGGGTTCCAGCTCAACAGCGGTTTGGTTACACCAAAAATCACCGGTTCGTCGTCCAGTTCGGCTTGAAAGGTGCCAAACCATTTGTCCCACAGGATAAACACGCCGCCGTGGTTTTTGTTCATGTACATCGGGTTTTGCGCATGATGCACGCGGTGATGGCTTGGCGTGACGAAAATCGCCTCGTACCAACCCCACATCCGGCCAATATGCCGCGTGTGCACCCAGAATTGATAAATCAGGTTCAGTGAACCGACGGTGACCAGCAGCAGCGGGTCGATGCCGATCAGCGCCAGCGGCAGGTAGAACACAAAGCCTAAAAAGCCGCCGCTAGATTGGCGCAGCGCCGTGGTCAAGTTGTACTCCTCGCTGGAGTGATGCACCACGTGACCGGCCCATAACACGTTGATTTCATGGCTCATGCGATGAAACCAATAATAACAAAAGTCGTACGCGACAAAGGCAAAGGCGCCCAGCAACCACACACCCCAGCTAGTTTCAGCTGTTAACTGCACCGGCGCTAGGTATTGATACACCAGCACGTAGACGCTGAATTGCAGCGTTTTATAGGCCACGCCTGTGACTTGGCTCATCATGCCCAAGTTCAGCGAATTAACGGCGTCATTGAATTGATAAGTGTTGGTTTTCTTACGCCAATCAAGCCATAGCTCGAGCAAAATCAGCGCGAAAAAGAGTGGTATTGCGAAAATAATCAGGCTCATAGTTATGCACTTTAGTTATTAGAATAGAAGAGACTGTTCGAACCAGCCTAGCAGAAAGCTGTTAATTGACCAACGTTTTTTTTTCGTGAACAGTCGTCAGTTTTGTGCATTTTTTGCATCATTTGCGCGCAATTTACCCGATGATGTTAGCTATATTCGATAAATCTGTTAATGGAAGCGCTTGCATTGCTGGCAGCGCCACGGTATCTGGTGACGGCTATTGATCGCTGGATTTTTTGCGGTGGCAGTTGATTGATGGCGGTCGAGCGGGGAATGATGATTGGCGAGAGCTCAAAGGTGAAGGGGCAAAGGTGAAGGGGGGCTCAATGGCATCGCAGGCGAACCATCTGCCAAGCCCCCAGACTTCGCCTAAGTTAGGGGGAGGTATCCTCAGCCAGTGATTTCACTTGCTGGCGGGTTTGCTCCAGCACGCTGACCAACCGCTGCGCTAGTGCTGGCAGCTCAGGGTTGGTGGGCGCGGTATCACATAACTGTTCTAGTTGCGCAGCAACCTCGCGCAGCGCTTGCATTTTCATTTGGCTAGATGACCCTTTTAGCGTGTGGGCGATAATCTTCAGCTCGGTGATGTTTTTCTCATCTAACGCACTGTTAATTTTCGCTTTTTTATTATTGGTTTGCTCCAAAAACACCCGCAACAATTTGGGGATCATGTTTTTAAGAACGCCCATCTGTTCGTTTAAGGCGTGTTGATCAAACAGCGGTAAATGGGTGGTGGCTTCAATCCCCTCGTTGGGGGTGGAGTGCAGGTAATCGCCCAATTTCGCCAGCAAGGTATCGGATTGGATCGGCTTACTTAAAAAGTCGTCCATGCCGGCATCGAGGCATTTTTGCCGCTCCTCGGTTAAGGCATTGGCCGTTAATGCCACAATCGGAATATGCAACCAGCGGCCCCCAGCTTCGCCTTGGCGAATGGCTTTGCTGCAGGCAAATCCATCTAAACGAGGCATCAAGCAATCCATCAAAATCAATTGCGGCACAGTCTCGCTATGCGCGGGCCATTGCTGTAACAAGGCAATGGCATCGATGCCATTGGTGGCGGTCGATACCGTGATACCGGCTTCTTGCAACATCATTTGCACCACCAGCAAGTTGACCGGATTGTCTTCGACCACCAGCACATGACTACCAGCGAGCACAGGAATGGTTTTTTGCAGCAACGGCTTGGGTTTTTGCATGGCGTTGGTGGCTTTACACATCACATAAAAATGAAACACTGAGCCCACGCCAGGGGTACTTTGCACACTGATGTCGCCTTGCATCAAGCGGCACAGTTGTTGACTGATGGCCAGCCCCAAGCCGGTGCCACCAAAGCGGCGTGTGGTTGAACTATCGGCTTGGCTAAAGGCGCTAAATAGCTTTTCCCGTTGCTCTTCGGTCATGCCAATGCCACTGTCGGCTACCTCGATATCGATGCGAACTTGGTGGTTTTTAAGCGTGGTGCGAACCGCGATACGAATATGGCCATGCTGGGTAAACTTAATGGCATTACTGAGCAAATTGCTGATAATTTGTTTTAAACGGACCGGATCGCCGACCACGAAGTGTTGGTGCACTTGGCTGACGTCCACATCGAGTTGCAAGCCCTTTTCGACAGCCGATTGCGCCATTAATTTGCTGCAATCATCCACCACTTCCAACAACCCAAACGGGATGCGTTCTAGGGTGATTTTACCGGCTTCGATTTTTGAAAAGTCGAGGATGTCATTCAGAATTGCTAGCAAGGTGCGGCCAGAACGGATCGCGACTTGCAGTTGCTCTTGTTGTTGCGCAGTCATGCTGGATTTCGCTAATAAATCCAACATGCCCAACACGCCATTCATCGGCGTACGAATTTCGTGGCTCATATTGGCCAAGAACATCGATTTGGTCTGTGCCGTCGACTCAGCCAGCGCCTTGGCTGAGCGCAGTGCCAGTTCGGTTTCTTTTCGTACGGAAATATCTTCGACAATGGACCAAATCAGCCGCTTGCCGCTGGGATCGGTGATCAACACCCCGCTAAGCAGAACAGGGTAGCGCCGATGATCTTTGCGGATGAATTCGGTCTCGTACGGGCCATAACGGCCGGTGGTTTTTAACTGCTCCAGTTGATAGTGATCTTTAATTCGATATTCGGCCGGTGTTAGCTGCTGATAGGTCATTTGGCGCAACTCAGGGATGCTGAAACCTGTCGGTTGCGCCAGCGAGTCGTTCACTTCCAAAAACTGCCCGGTTTGATAATCGGTTAAGGCAATACCCGCCGGGGAGAGGGCGAATAAACTTCGCAGGCGTGCTTCGCTGGCTTCACGCTCGAGCAAGTTTTGTTTTTCGATGGTGATGTCATGAATATAGCCATGCCACATGGTGCTGCCATCGGGCAAGCGCTCTGGGTAGGCATTGCCATCGAGCCATCGCACATCGCCATTTTTGTGTAAAGTTCGATACTGGCATGCCCAGGCCGTTAAATTCTCCAACGAGTCGGTAATGCTCATGTTGACCATGTACAAGTCTTGCGGGTGCAACACTTCGAACACCGCGCTAGCATCAAGCCGCACTTGTTCGGGGGTTAAGCGATAAATGTCGATAATGCCTGGGCTTGAATACGGAAAGCAGCTGCGGCCATCGGGCCACATGCGGAATTGGTACACCATGCCTGGAATACGTTGCGTCAGTTTTTCCAATTGTTCTGAGCGCTCGGCATGGTCCAGCATCGACCCAAGCCAACGCGCCAGTAAACGAATAAACATCAGGTCACTGGCATCGACGGGAGCCTGCTCGTTCAGCTCTACTAACAACAAACAACGCTCATGACTGGCTTTGGGGACTAAGCTCACTAACCGCTGCGGCGATGCTAACGCGATGACCGGATTGGCATGGGTTAATTGTGCATCGAGTGGTTCGAGCTCCTGTTGCCATTGGCTAAGCGCTGATGTGGTCGTGCCATGGCTGGCGCGTAAAAACCAGCCCAAGGAGCTGGCATCCACAATACTGGCGTTGCGGGCGGATAAATGAGCGCAGGCATGGTGCAACGCTCGGTGAAAGGTGGCCTGGATGTCATGGTCAATATGGGTGACGATGTCGGTTAAAATCGACATGGCGTTGTAGTGGCGTGCCGATTGTTCGGCGACCAGTTTGGCGGCGGTGATATCGGCGTGCGTGCCATACATCATCAGCGGTTGTTGCTTATCGTCCCAGCTCTTCACTTGGCCACGATCGTGCACCCAAATCCAATGACCATGTTTATGCCGCATCCGGCATTCTACGTCGTAATAGGGCAATTCACCGCTGAAATGCCGTTGCAGTTGCTCATTACTGACGGCCAAATCATCGGGATGTGCCAGCGATAACCAGGTGTCGATCGAGATGGGAGCGAGCTCCGCCAAGCTGTAGCCCAGCATCTGTGCCCAACGCTCATCGAACAGCGTTTCGCCGGTTTGCACGTTCCATTGCCAGGTGGCGATTTGGGTGGCTTCCAGCACGGCAGTCATGTGCTGCTCATTGTCTCGAATCTGCGCTTGCTGTTCGCGCTCGTCAGAAATATCCGAACTGATGCAGATAAAGCCACGTAACTGACCGTCTTCGACAATCGGGTCCATCTGGTTACGAATCCAACGCGTGTGTCCTGCTTTGTGGGTGATTGCCAGCTCAAGGGTGATGGCCTGGGCTTCTGCTTGCGCCTGCATTAATCGCTGGCGGGTGTCTTCGGGCGTGGTCTGACTCAGTACAAACATTTTGGGCACTTTGCCAAGTAACTCGGCTTCGGAGTACCCCGTTAATTGGCAATAGCCGGGGTTAACCCACAGCGCTTTGCCGTGTGGGTCGGAAATCAACACCCCGTTGGTGGTTTTGGTCGCAACCAGCGATAATAGTTTCAGTTGCTCCTGATAATCGCCTGTTAATTCATACACTTTGCGCGCATGCACCAGCTGGCCAATACATGCTAGCAAGGGTTGCAAAAAATCAATATCCGCGTGGCTATAGCCACCCGGCTTATTGGCAAGGCCAATCATGGCGTTCATGGCGCCATTAAAAATAATCGGAACCCCTAAAAACGCGTTTAAATCGGGATGGCCGGAGGGTAAACCGCCGCGGCGTGGATCGTTGGTTGGGTCATTACTGATCACTACGTGTTGCTCACGCATCGCCGCGCCAAACAAGGTATTTAGATTACGAAACTCCATACCTTTAGGCGCTTTTTCTTGATAGAACGCCCGGGTGGCATCATCCCAAGCAATGTTGGTGATGGCGTAGGTTTTTAAATAGGGTTGCTCGTTTTCAAACAATACTTCGCCAATAAAGCCATAGTCGCTGTCGGTGATTTGCAGTAGCTGCTGTAAAAGCGCATCAAAGGCTGTGGCGCGCTGTTGGGTAAGAAAAGGCGGTTTTAGTATTTATGGCGCACCCGAGAGGATTCGAACCTCTGACCCCTGCCTCCGGAGGGCGATTTTACGGTGTGCTCCGTTGTTGGGTCTTTAAATAAATTGATTTAAAAACATAACCTTAGCATGCTGTATTGGCCGTTTCTTATCTAG
>JACCDH010773231.1_pt1 | contig 17950 bp, 17 predicted proteins | sample 7442481 | NCBI WGS metagenome assembly JACCDH01 (sample SAMN15323433, study PRJNA562643) | freshwater metagenome | isolation source: river surface water | place: USA:Blue River Watershed | collected 2017-08-15
GTCGCTCAGATACGTGTAGCTGTCGGCCGACGTGATCTTGCCGTCCTCGTTCGAATCGGCCCTCGGACTGGCCAGCACGCTGGTCACCGCATCGCCAATGGTAGTGTCGCCGTTGAAGTCCGTACCACTCTCGGACTCGAACTTCAGCAACTGCGTCAGGCTCAGCGTCTGGCCGGTCGTGCCCGTCATCGTCGCGGTACCGGTCGGCATGCCGTCGGCATCGAGGTCCTGGACGAACAAGAAACCCTTGTAGGTGGCCGTGGCCGCCGTCGCCGCGCCGGTGCGCTCGATCACCATCGTCTGGTTGACCCAGGTGCCATTGACGTCCTTGCTCTGGTCGACCGCCCCGAGATAGCTCACGGTGGCCAGCGTCGACGGTGCCCAGTTCGCCGACGTCGCTGCCGTCGCCGTTGCCTTCACTTTCAGCGCCATCGATTCAGTCGGCGACAAACCCACCGTCGCACTGCCATCCAGCACGAGAGCTGCATTGCTGGTGCTTAGCCTGACCAGCTGTATGCCTCTTACGGCAGCACCACCGATGAGGTCGCCATCGTTGATTCGCAGGTCGTCGTTGGTGTCGCGCTTCGGGTTGGCAAGAATCGAGGTTACGGTGGCAGGCGTAAGGATGGTAGACATCTGGACTCTCCGTCGATGATTGGGCGCAGCGACAAGCAAAGGCTTATCGGGAATTACTCTTTAGCGCGCCTTTCGGTGGACTGCTTTTGACTTGTTATTTCTTGTAGGCAACCATCCTACAAGAAACCATATTTGCGTCAATCAATTTATAGAGATATGAAGTAGTTTGTTTCTTATGAATTAACTTCCACCGTATTGATTTTTCAAATTGATTACATTTTTCCGCCCCTTTCTATCGCGTTTAAGTCCCGTCGCGTTACTGGCATTAGCCTCGAGAAGGGAGATGCGAAGGCGTGCCTCTCGCTCCAATGAAAAAAGGCGCCGAAGCGCCTTTTTTTCATTCAATTGCAAGTCGACTCGGCCGCTACCGAGGCAGGTCTTTCGGCACTATGTCGTCATACACCTCGAACGGCTGGTGAATCCACGGGCTGTCCGCAAGGAAGTCGACGTAGTAATCGGGCTTCATCACCGAGCAGGCCTTGTACCAGATTACGGCCGACCGTACTTCGGTCACTTCGGGGAAGCGCTCTTTGAGGTGTTCCTGCACGCGCTCCAGCGTGACACCGGAGTCGACGAGGTCGTCGATCAGCAGGATGCGTCCGGCCAGCGGACCTGCGGTGGACGTGATGCTGTTCGAAATATCGAGCTCTCCGCGCTGGGTGCCAGCGGCTTCGCGGTACGAACTGGTCGACAGGATGGCCAGCGGCACCTTGAACAGCCGAGAAAAGACGTCGCCGATGCGCAGGCCGCCGCGCGCAAGGCACAGCACCTGGTCGAACTGATAGCCGGAATCGGCGACGACCGTGACCAGGCGCTCGATCAGGCGATGGTATTCATTCCAGTCCACCCACAGGTGGCCCGGGGTATTGCCTTGCTCCGTTATCACGCTTCCTCAGGCAAACGGATGGCGCAGCACGATGGTCTCTTCGCGGTCCGGGCCCGTGGATACCATGTCGACCGGCACGCCGACCAGTTCCTCGATCCGCTTGATGTACGCGCGCGCAGCCGCCGGCAGCGCATCCAGAGTCTTCGCGCCGACGGTGGGGTCGGTCCAGCCCGGCATCTCTTCGTAGATCGGCTCGCAAGCGGCCGCCTCTTCCGCGCCGACCGGGAAAATGTCGACCGTCTTGCCGTTGAGCTTGTAGCCGGTGCACAGCTTCAGCGTCTCAAGGCCGTCGAGCACGTCGAGCTTGGTCAGGCACATGCCGGACACGCCATTGATCTGCACCGAGCGGCGCAGCAGCGCGGCGTCGAACCAGCCGCAACGGCGCGCGCGGCCCGTGACGGTGCCGAATTCGTGGCCGACCGAAGCAAGGTGCTTGCCGATGCCCGCATCAGTCGGCAGCTCCGACGGGAACGGGCCCGAGCCCACGCGCGTGGTGTAGGCCTTCGTGATGCCGAGCACGTAGTGCAGCATGTTCGGGCCGACGCCTGTACCGGCTGCCGCATTGCCTGCCACGCAGTTGCTCGAGGTGACGAACGGATAGGTGCCATGATCGACGTCGAGCAGGCTACCCTGCGCGCCTTCGAACAGCAGGTTCGCGCCGGCCTTGTGCGCGGCATACAGCGCCGACGACACGTCGGTCACCATCGGGCGCAGGCGCGGCACGACGGCCATCGCATCGTCGAAGGTCTTCTGGAAGTCGACCGCGTCGGCCTTCAGGTAATTGACCAGCACGTAGTTGTGATAGTCGAGGTTCTCGCGCAGCTTTTCCTCGAAGCGCTTTTCGTTCAGCAGGTCGGCGACGCGGATCGCGCGGCGCGCGACCTTGTCTTCATAGGCCGGGCCGATGCCCTTGCCGGTGGTGCCGATCTTGGCCGCGCCACGCGCCGCTTCGCGCGCCGCGTCGAGTGCGGTGTGGTAAGGCAGGATCACCGGGCAGGCCTCGGACACCTTCAGGCGCGAGCTCACCTGCACGCCGGAGGCTTCGAGCTTGTCGATCTCGCGCAGCAGGTCCGGCACCGACAGCACGACGCCGTTGCCGATGTAACAGGCGACGCCGTCGCGCATGATGCCCGACGGGATCAGTTGCAGCGCAGTCTTCTGCCCGCCAATCACGAGCGTGTGGCCCGCGTTGTGGCCGCCCTGGAAGCGCACCACGCCCTGCGAATGATCGGTCAGCCAATCGACGACCTTGCCCTTACCTTCGTCGCCCCACTGGGTGCCAATGACAACTACGTTTCTAGCCATGATTTTCGAATCTCGAATGATTGCCGCACTCAGTGCAGCTGCTTGATGATGAATTTTCCGTTCTCGGCGACGATCTCGCGGTCGCAGTCGAATTCCTGTTGCTCGTGCGCGTGACCCGGCAGGCTCTGGATCACGACCTCGCCCGCGGCACGCAGCCCGGCGATATACGCCTGCAGCGCCGGCTCCTGTCCCCAGGGCGCGCGCACGGCCGCCACCGGCGCCGCCGACGGCAGCAGCCGCGCGATCTCGCGCAGGTCCATCGAGAAGCCGGTCGCCGGCCTTGCGCGGCCGAAAGCCTCGCCGACCTCGTCATAGCGCCCGCCGCGCGCCACCGCGTTCGGCAGTCCCGGCACGTATAGCGCAAACGTCACGCCGCTTTCATACTGGTAACCCGACAGGTCGCCAAGGTCGATGTTGATCCGCACATGGCCGGCCGACTTCGCCAGCTGCGCCAGTTCGTCCAGCGCCGAATGAATGGCCGGGATTGACGGCAGCTTCTGCTTGGCCAGCGCAAGCACGCCCGCGTCACCATGCAGCGACGACAGCGCGAGGACGGCCTCGCGCGTCGCTGCACCGAAAGTGGCTGCCAGTACTTGCAGGCCGGGCATGTCCTTCGCGCGCAGCAGCGCGATCAGCTGCGCGCGGCTGCGCATCGCGACCGCGTCACCTTCAATGATCGCGTTCAGGATGCCTGCGTGCGACAGGTCCAGCGTCATGTCATTCAGTCCGGCCAGCTTCAGCGACGCCAGCGCGAGCGACTGTATCTCGATGTCGGCCTCGAGCCCCGCGTGCCCGTAAAGCTCGGCGCCGATCTGCAGCGGCTCGCGTGTCGAGTGGAAGCCGGACGGGCGCGTGTGCAGCACCGTGCCGGCGTAGCACAGACGCGTGATGCCGGGCCGGTTCAGCAGGTGCGCGTCAATGCGCGCCACCTGTGTGGTCATGTCGGCGCGCACGCCCATCGTGCGGCCGGACAGCTGGTCGATCAGCTTGAACATGCGCAGGTCGAGCTCGTCGTCCTGCACCGGCATCAGCGATCCGAGGTACTCGAGCATGGGCGGTGCGACCAGCTCGTAGCCGAAGCTGCGAAAGTGGTCGAGCAGCGCGCGGCGCAGTTCCTCGGTCTTGCGCGCTTCGGACGGCAGGACATCGGCGACGTTCTCGGGGAGCAGCCAGTTGGGCATGAAAATCAGGAATTAGCGGTCAAAAGATGAAATGCGAGCAGGAGGATACCAAAGAGCATCGCGACCAGCCCGAAAAAACGGATCTGCCCGTCCGAAAGTTGCGCAATTTGCAGGAAGGTCGAGCGCCAGCGATCAGGGGCGAGGAAGGGCATGAGCCCCTCCAGCACGAAAAAAAGGCCGAGCGCAACCAGCAGCGAATACCCCACGCAGCGCCTTACTTCTTCGCGCCGCCGGGGGCCTTGAAGTACTTCAGGTACTCCGAATTCGGATCGATCAGCAACACGTCGCTGCGCGTCTTGAAGCTCTCCTTGTAGGCCTCGAGGCTGCGCATGAACTTGTAGAACTCCGGATTCTTGCCGAACGCATCCGCATAGATGCGCGCAGCCTTCGCATCGCCCTCGCCGCGGATCGACTCGGCCTGGCGGTACGCGTCGGCGAGGATCACGGTGCGCTGGCGATCGGCGTCGGCGCGGATCTTTTCCGACTCGGCCGCGCCCGTCGAGCGCAGCTCGTTGGCCACGCGCGCGCGCTCGGACTTCATGCGCTCGTACACGGAGTTGTTGATCTGCTCGACATAGTCAACGCGCTTCAGGCGAACGTCGATGATCTGCGCGCCGATCTGCTTGGCCTCGGCCGACACCTTGTTGCGGATCGAATCCATCACTTTGCCGCGCTCGCCGGAGATCACTTCGCGCACGGTGCGCTTGGTGATCTCTTCGTTCAGCGCGGCCTTGATGATCTGCGCCATCCGGTCCTGCATGCGGCGCTCGTCGCCGCCGAAGGACACGAAGTACAGACGCGGATCGACGATGCGCCACTTCACGAAGGCATCGACGAGGATGTTCTTCTTCTCGGCGGTGATGAAACGGTCAGGCTCGGGCGTGTCCAGCGTCAGGATGCGCTTGTCGAGGAACATCACGTTCTGGAAAGGCGGCGGCAGCTTGAAGTGCAGGCCCGGCTCCTTGATCACTTGCTTGACCTCGCCCAGCGCGAACACGATCGCGTACTGGCGCTGGTCCACCACGAACAGCGTCGACGAAAGAATGGCCAGCGCGATCAGCGCGGCAATTACATAGGAAACAAGGCGGTTCATCAGCGCGTCTCCCTGTCACGCGAGGCGCGGTCGCGGCCCCGGTCTACCCTGCCCTCGGCGGGCGCCGGCTCGTTCAGCGCAGGCGGTACCGCCTGCGTCGGGGACTGCACGCCGGCGGCAGCCTCGGCCGCCGTCTGCGCAATCAGCTTGTCGAGCGGAAGATAGATCATGCTGTTGTTGCTCTTGGTGTCTACCATGATCTTGGTCGTGCTGGAGAAGATCTGCTGCATCGCTTCGATGTACAGGCGGTCGCGCATCACTGCCGGCGCGCGCTGGTACTCCGTCAGCACCTTCGAGAAGCGGGATGCCTCGCCCTCGGCGTTGGCGACCACGCGCGCGCGGTAGCCCTCGGATTCCTGCAGCAGGCGCGAGGCCGCGCCGCGCGCCTTGGGCACGACGTCGTTCGCATAGGCCTGGCCCTCGTTCTTCTGGCGCTCGCGATCCTGCCCGGCCTTCACCGCGTCATCGAACGCGGCCTGCACCTGCTCGGGCGGCTGCACTGCCTGCATGGTCACATTGGTGACCAGCACGCCGATGCTGTAGCGGTCGAGGATCTGCTGCATCAGGGCGCTTGTGTCAAAGGCGACTTTCTCGCGCCCCTCGTACAGCACGAAGTCCATCTTCGCCTTGCCGACCACCTCGCGGATCGCCGTCTCGGCGACCTGCTTGACCGTCTCTTCCTGGTCGCGGTTGGAAAACACCCAGGCCGACGCATCCTTGAGCCGGTACTGCACCGCGAACTGGATGTCGATGATGTTCTCGTCGTCGGTCAGCATCAGCGACTCGCGCGCGAGCTTGTTGCGGATGTTGCTGCGATAGCCGACCTCGACCGTGCGCACCTGCGACAGGTTCACGGTCTCATGCGTCTGGATAGGATAAGGCCAACGCCAGTTGAAGCCGGGCTGTGCCGAATGGCTGTATTTGCCGAATGTGAGGACGATGCCGGTCTGGCCTTCCTGCACGATGAAGAAGCCGCTGACCAGCCACAGGAAAAGTATGACCAGCGCGACCACGCCCGCACTGATGCTCGCGCCGCGCGCATCGCCCGAACCGCCGCCGCCGGCACCGCCGCCCTTGCCGCCAAAGAGTCGGTTGAGGCGCTGGTTGAAGTCGCGCCACAACTGGTCGAGATCCGGCGGGCCGTCATTCTGGCGGCCATTCTGGCGGGGTTCCTGCCCGTCGTTGTCCTGCGAGCCGCGTCCCCAGCGGGGATCGTTCACGGAGAACTTCAGGCCGAATTTTTTCCTTATTGATGGGAGCATGCCGTCGCGTTCCGCTGTCAGGGTGGTTTCTGCGCAAATTCGGCGATCGCGCCGCGCAGCAGGTCGATGCCGGCGCCGGTCTGCGCGCTGACAAAAACCCGACGGATTTTATCATATTCATCACGCTCGACCGCCGGCGCCAACCCCGCGACGTCGATCTTGTTCCATACAAGGACCTGAGGGATGTGATCCGCGCCAATCTCTTTCAGGACCGCGTTCACCTGCTCGACCTGCTCGTCGCGCACCGGGCTGCCGGCATCGACCACGTGCAGCAGCAGATCGGCGTGCACGGTCTCTTCCAGCGTCGCGCGGAAGGCTGCGACCAACTGGGTCGGCAGTTCGCGGATGAAGCCCACGGTGTCGGACAGCACGATGTTGCCGGCCTCGCCGAGGTGCATGCGGCGCGACGTGGTGTCGAGCGTCGCGAACAGCTGGTTCGCCGCATAGACGCCAGCCTTGGTCATGTTGTTGAACAGCGTGGACTTGCCGGCGTTCGTGTAACCGACCAGCGAAACCGAGAAGGTGTGGCTGCGCGCCCGCGCGCGCCGCTGCGTCACTCGCTGGCGCTGCAGCTTGTCGAGCTTCGCGCGCAGCATCTTCACCCGCTCGCCGATCAGCCGGCGGTCGGTCTCGAGCTGCGTCTCGCCAGGACCGCGCAAGCCGATGCCGCCCTTCTGCCGTTCAAGGTGGGTCCAGCCTCGCACCAGCCGCGTGGCCAGGTGCTGCAGCTGCGCGAGCTCAACCTGCACCTTGCCCTCATGGCTTTGCGCGCGCTGCGCGAAGATGTCCAGGATCAGGCTGGTGCGGTCGATCACGCGCACCTTCAGGTGGCGCTCGAGGTTGCGTTGCTGCGCCGGCGACAGCGCGTGGTTGAAGATCACGAGATCGGCACCGAGGTCAGCCAGGGTGTCACCGATCTCATCGGCCTTGCCGGACCCGACAAACAATGCCGGATCGGGACTGCCGCGCCGGCCAGTGACGACAGCCACCGGTTCAGCACCCGCGGTTTTTGACAACAAGCCGAGTTCTTCGAGGCTCGCGAGAAAATCTCCCTTGCCGAAGTCGACGCCTACCAGTACTGCGCGCATTAATTAGCCCCGGTCCGGATGGCCCGAGGCAGGAAGGGCTTATTCAGACTCGGACTCGGATGAATGGTTGAGGTTGACCGCACGAGCGGGAACCACGGTGGAAATCGCGTGCTTGTACACCATCTGGGTGACGGTGTTGCGAAGCAGCACGACGTACTGGTCGAAGGATTCGACATGGCCTTGCAGCTTGATGCCATTGACGAGGTAGATGGACACCGGAACGTGCTCTTTTCGCAAAGCGTTCAGGAATGGGTCTTGTAGCAGTTGCCCTTTATTGCTCATGGAAGCTCCGTAATTTTTCTAAGTTCAGGAGGTTGGGTCAGCGCCGGAAAAAGGTTGGCGCCGCAAATCACTGCCTGTTGCGAATGTAATCGATTTTGCCACACGCTGGCAAACGACGTCGCGCAAAAACTGCGTTATTCCGCCTTAGAAAAGGGGTTTTTTCCAGAGCGAAACTCTATTCTCAACGGCGTGCCGGTCAGGGAGAAACTTTCGCGGAAATGCTTCTCGAGATAGCGTCGGTAATTCGCATCGATGGCGTCGAGCGAATTGCCGTGCACTACGATCACCGGCGGGTTCTGGCCGCCCTGGTGCGCGTAGCGCAGCTTCGGGCGCGTCGAGCCTTTGCGGCGCGGCTGCTGGTGGTCGACCGCCTCCTGCAACGCGCGCGTCAGCAGCGGCGTCGGCAACTTCTTCATCGCCGCTTCGTACGCGGCGTCGATCGACTTCAGCATCGGCGGAATACCGGTACCCTTCAATGCGGAGATGAAGTGCATCTTTGCAAACGACAGGAAGGAGAGCTTGCGTTCGATCTCGCGCTTGATGTGATCGCGCTGGTCGGTCGTGAGCCCGTCCCACTTGTTCACGCCGATCACCAGCGCGCGCCCGGCCTCGAGCACGAAGCCGGCGATGTGGGCATCCTGCTCCGAGATGTCCTGCTGCGCATCGAGCAGCAGCAGCACGACATTCGCCTCCGAGATCGACTGCAGTGTCTTGACCACCGAGAATTTCTCGATCGCCTCGAACACCTTGCCCTTGCGGCGTATGCCGGCGGTGTCGATCAGCGAGTAATGACGGCCGTCGCGCTCGAACGGTATCTCGATCGAGTCGCGCGTGGTGCCCGGCATGTCGAACGCGATCACGCGCTCTTCGCCGAGCAGCGTGTTGACCATCGTCGACTTGCCAACGTTCGGGCGGCCGACGATGGCGATGCGGATGCCGCGCACCTTGTCCTCGGGCCCATCTTCCTCGGTCTGGTCGCCGAGCGCGAGATCGAGCGCCTCCTCGACCAGGTCCGGCACGCCGTCGCCGTGCGCGGCCGAGATCACGTAGGGATCGCCGAGCCCGAGTTCATAGAAGTCCGCGGTGACCGTGGAGTACTTCATGCCTTCGGACTTGTTCACCACCAGCATCACCTTGCGTCCGGCCTTGCGCAGGAAATCGGTGATGGTCTTGTCATGCGGCGTCAGTCCCTGGCGACCATCGACGATGAAGACGACGACATCGGCCTCAGCCACCGCCTGCTTGGTCTGCTTGGCCATCTCGTGCATGATGCCTTCCTTCGCGACCGGCTCGAAGCCGCCGGTGTCGATCACGAGGAATGGACGCTTGCCGACGCGACCCTCGCCGTAATGACGGTCGCGCGTCAGGCCCGGCAGGTCGGCGACCAGCGCGTCCCTCGACCGAGTGAGACGATTGAACAGCGTGGATTTGCCGACATTGGGTCGGCCGACTAGGGCGATAACGGGCTTCATAAAAGTTCTCGGGGCCGGGCTCCATCAAGAGGCCAGCCCCTGCAGTGAGTGTCTGGTCCAGTTTATTCGGTGGTCAAGGCCACCAGCTTGCCGTCGCGCGTCTGCACGATCAGGTTGGCGCCGGCCACGACCGGGGTCGCGCGCACCTGGCTGCCAAGGCTGATACGGGCCAACATGGCGCCCTCTTCGCGCGACAGGAAATGCAGGTAGCCTTCCTTGTCGCCGACCACGACGGCACGTCCGTACGATACCGGCGCGGACAAGCGGCGTCCCGACAGGCTGGTCGAGCGCCACAGGCTGCCGCCGGTATCGCGCGAAAATCCTGCGACCGTACCGCGCTCGTCAGCGCCGAACACATAGCGCTGGTCGATCGCGGGGCCGACGTCGGCCGAAAATTCACGCGCCCAGCGCACGCCGCCGTTGACCGCGTCGATGCAGGCAATGCGGCCCTGGTAGGCCGCCGCGCAGATCTCGCGGCCCAGCAGCGCCGGCGTGCCCGACACATCGGCCACGCGCTCCAGCTCGGTCGCGCCGCGCGGCTCAGCCACCGGCGCATCCCAGCGCGCCACGCCCGTGGTCGCCGACAGCGCCAGCAGACGGCCGGCCGGCAGCGCCACGTAGGCAGTACCGTCGCTGATCACGATGCCGGGGGCGGCACGCAGCACCAGCGCCGGCGCAGTGCGCTGCACGACCCAGCGGCGATTGCCGGTTTCCACATCATAGGCAGCGATCTTGTTGTCCATGCTGCGCACGATCACCACGCCCGAACCCACGGCCGGTGCCGACAGCACTTCTGTCGAAAGGCTGGCTTTCCAGCGCTGCTTGCCGGTACCGGCATCGAACGCGAACAGCGTGCCGTTCGCGCTGGCCACGGCCACCGTGCTGGCATCGGCACCGACGCCGGCACTGATTTCTGCATCCACCGACACGCTCCAGAGCGCCTTGCCGCTGGCGGCGTCGAGGGCAGAAACCATGCCGTCGGCAGCGGCTGCATAGACCTTGCCGTCGACATGGACCGGCGCGAGGAAATAATCGCGCGACTTGCCGACGTCGGCAGTCCACAGCGTGCGGACGGACATCGACGGCTTGAAGCTCACCAGCGACGCGGGCTCAAGGCGCGATTTCTTGCCTGAGAACATAGAGCAGCCTGCCAGCAATGCGAGCGCCAGCACGGCGCCCGTGCGCAGCATGTTCGTCCTGAATGTCATTGCGCTCTCCGTCAGCCTTTCGCCGGCGCGGCGCCGAGCGCGTCGAGCTTCAATTGGATCAGCTGGCGCGCGGGATTCTTCACTTCAGTCTTGTCGAGCGCTGCCTGGTAGGCGGTGCGCGCGTCATCGATCTTGTTCATCGCGAACAGCAGGTCGCCCTTGCGGTCGGCAACTTGCGCGGCGAACTGTTCGGGGAAGTCGGCGGACAGTACCTTAAGGCCGTCGTCGTACGCCTTCTCGTCGAGCAGCACGCCGGCCAGTCGGATGCGCGCGATCGCCTTGAATTCCTCGTTCCTGCCGTTCTCCGCGACCCACTGCAGCTGCGCCTTCGCGGTCTTCAGGTCATTCGCGTCAAAAGCCGCCTTGGCTGCGGCCAGCGCAGCCATTTGCGCGTACGCAGTGCCGCTGAAGCGGTCTTTCATGTCGGCCGAAGCACGCGCGACCTTGTCCATGTCTTTCGCGTCGACCGCCTTGACGACTTCCTCGTACAGCACTGCGGCCTTGGCCGCCTGCGAGCGCTGCCAGTAATTCCATCCGCTCCAGGCCGCATACGCGGCCAGCGCCGCCGCCACCAGCCAGGTGACGAGGTTGCCGTTCTTGTCCCACCACGCCTTGAGCGTCGCCAGCTGTTCCTGTTCTTCGTGATCGTATGCCATGGTCTTGTCGCGTATTGATGTTGGTTCTTAGTGATGGGTGTGGATCTGCCCGGCGTGCAAATGGCCGTGGTCATGTTCGTCGTCGCCGCCGGCGATCTGGTCGATCAGGTAATCGACGACCTGTTCGAACGCCACCGCCTGCTGGTTGTTCGCCATGTCGGCTTCACGCAGGTGCTTGACGGTAGCCTCGCCCCTGGCGATCTCGTCGTCGCCGAGGATCACCGCGAAAGCTGCGCCGCTGGCATCCGCGCGCTTCATCTGCGACTTGAAGCTGCCGGTACCGCCAGCCGCCGCGCAATGTAGCACAACATCCAGCCCGGCATCCCTTAGCCGCTCGCCCAGCGTGAACGCCTGCATCTGCGCCGCGTCGCCTTGGTGCACGAGGTAAACGTCGCACTGGCCGCGTGTCATCGTCTCGCCAGACGCCTTCAGCAGCTCCAGCAGGCGCTCGACACCCATCGCAAAACCGACCGCCGGCGTCGGCTTGCCGCCGAAGATCTCGACCAGCGGATCGTAGCGACCGCCGCCGCATACCGTGCCCTGCGAGCCGAGCTGGTCGGTGATCCACTCGAACACGGTGCGGTTGTAGTAGTCCATGCCGCGCACCAGCCGCGGGTTGACCGTGAACGGCACGTTGTTCGCGTTCAGCAGCCGCTGCACGCCCTCGAAGTGCGCGCGCGACTCGTCGCCCAGATAGTCGAGCAGCTTCGGCGCGTTGTTCACCAGTTCCTGCATCGCCGGGTTCTTGGTGTCGAGAATGCGCAGCGGATTGCTGTGCAGGCGGCGCTTCGCCTCCGCGTCCAGCAGTTCGGCGTGCTGCTCGAAATAGGCGATCAGGTCCGCGCGGTGGCGGTTGCGCTCGGCGGCGTCACCGATGGAATTGATCTCGAGGCGAATGTCGGAAAGGCCGAGGTCGTCCCACAGGCGCTGGCACATCATGATCAGCTCGGCGTCGATGTCCGGGCCGGAGAAACCGATCGCTTCCGCGCCGACCTGGTGGAACTGCCGGTAACGGCCGCGCTGCGGACGCTCGTGGCGGAACATCGGGCCCGCGTACCACAGGCGCTTCGGGCTGTCATAGGTGAGGTTGTGCTCGAGCGCCGCGCGCACCACGCCGGCGGTGCACTCGGGGCGCAGCGTCAGCTGGTCGCCGTTCATGCTGTCGGCAAACGAGTACATCTCTTTTTCGACGATGTCGGTCACCTCGCCAAGGCCGCGTGCGAACAGCGCGGTCGGCTCGACGATGGGCGTACGGATCTGCTGGTAGCCATAGCTGCGCAGCACTGCCTGCACGGTGTTCTCGAACACTTCCCACAGCGGCGCTTCATCGGGCAGGATGTCATTCATGCCCTTGACGCCGAGGATCTTTTCTTTCTTAGCTTCTGCCATAACGCGTCTTCACATAATCCAGCACGATGGACTGGAATTCTTCGGCGATACGCTCGCCGCGCAGCGTGACGGTCTTCTGACCGTCAACGAACACCGGTGCTGCCGGCGACTCGCCGGTGCCCGGCAGGCTGATGCCGATGTTCGCGTGTTTCGATTCGCCGGGGCCGTTCACGATGCAGCCCATCACGGCCACATTCATTTCCTCGACGCCCGGATAAGTGCCCTTCCAGACCGGCATCTGCTCGCGCAGGTAGGTCTGGATCTGGTCGGCCAGTTCCTGGAATACCGTTGACGTGGTGCGGCCGCAGCCCGGGCAAGCAATCACCATGGGCGTGAACTTGCGCAAGCCCATGGTCTGCAGGATCTCCTGCGCGACGACCACTTCCTTCGTGCGGTCGCCACCGGGCTCCGGCGTCAGCGACACGCGTATCGTGTCGCCGATGCCCTCCTGCAGCAGCACACCCATCGCCGCGGTCGATGCGACGATGCCCTTGCTGCCCATGCCAGCCTCGGTCAGCCCCAGGTGCAGCGGATAATCGCAGCGACGGGACAGCTCGCGATACACCGCGATCAGGTCCTGCACGCCGGACACCTTGCACGACAGCACGATGCGATCGCCCGGCATGCCGAGCTCTTCCGCGCGCTGCGCATTCTCGAGCGCCGACGTGATCAGCGCCTCGTACATCACCGCCTGCGCGCTCCAGGGTTCGCGGCGGTTCGCATTCTCGTCCATGATGCGCGCCAGCAGCGACTGGTCAAGGCTGCCCCAGTTCACGCCTATGCGCACCGGCTTCTCGTGCTTGTTCGCGACCTCGATCATCTGCGCGAACTGCGTGTCGCGCTTCGCGCCCTGCCCCACGTTGCCAGGATTGATCCTGTACTTCGACAGCGCCTCGGCGCATTCCGGATATTGCGTCAGCAGCTGATGACCGTTGTAATGGAAGTCACCGACCAGCGGTACATCGATACCCATCTTGTCGAGTTGCTCGCGGATCGCAGGCACAGCGGCGGCCGCTTCCGGCGAATTGACGGTGATGCGCACCACTTCCGAACCGGCACGCGCCAGTTCCTTCACCTGTATCGCCGTGCCGATCGCGTCGGCCGTATCGGTGTTCGTCATGCTCTGCACGACGACCGGCGCGCCACCGCCGACTTTCACTTCATGCGAACCATGACGCACGCTGACCTGGCGCGTGATCTTGCGCGCAAGAGGACCGGACGAGATGGGCGAGACAGGCTGATCCATGGAAGGCTCCTTACTTGAGGCTGAGTTTGGCGACGTTGTCGCGAGCGGCAGCTCTCAGGTTCAGCGACTGCCCGCGCAGGACGGCCCCGATGCCGGCAGCATTGCCGACCACGAGAACCACGGGCTCAGTAATCTCGACGAGTTCGGTAGTTCCCGCCTTCATCAATTTCGATACCAGCTTGCGTTCGCCGTCTACCGCAATGACTTCGACCCAGGAATCCTGATGGGCCGACAGTTGCAGTGCGCTGGCCGTCGAGGGCGCAGCGGCGGTCGCAGCAGGCATAGCCGCCTCAGCGTTTTCAACCGGTTTTGCAGTCTCTGCCGTGCCCGGCGTCGCGCCGGCCGGCGAAGAGGCCAGCACTGATCGCGCAATGTCGAGATCGATGGCCGGCATTTGCAGCCAGTCGTTCCGGTAAGCGATCAAGCCAAGGGTGCCGACAAACAGGACGATCACGGCAGCAAGGCCGGTCAAGCGGCGCGCAGCGCTGCGATGACGGACGGACGGCGAATAGCGGCGTCCGCTGAAGCCCGGCGAAGGCAAAGGGCGACGCGCAATGACGGCATCGACTGCAGGATCACGCTCCGCGACCAGCGCCGCGATCAGTGGCTCGGGCTGAAGTTCGAGCAGCTTTGCATAGGAGCGGATGAAGCCGCGCACCGTCGCCAGCCCGGGCAATTGCGAGAAATCGTCCGACTCCAGCGCAACGATCTGGCGCGGCGCCAGCTTCAGACGGCTCGACACCTCGTCGATTGACAAGCGCATTTCTTCGCGACGCGCGGCAAGCGTCGCACCGGGCAGTTGCACCGGCAGGACAGCGGGCGGCGCCATCTCGGTCTCTGCCACACTCTCTGTCTCTGTCGCAGTCTCCGGCGGGACGTACTCGCCGGCCAAGGTCGGCTGTACCGGATCTGGCGAGGCGTCTGCCACGGCCGGCTCTTGCGCGACCGCGAGTTCCTGCTGATTTTCGTTATTGCTCATTGATTTCGCCACGTAGGTAGGCCTGCAGTTGCGGCGCGTCGGGGAAGCGCCGCTGCCACTGCAAGGCCAGGCTTCGTTCGGCGTCCTTGTCGCCGAGCTTGCGCTCGATGCGGATCGCCATCAAATAATCGTCGCTGCCTGCCTGCCCGCTCGCGATCACCGGCAGCAACTGCGCACGCGCCTGCGCGACGTCGCCGCGCTCGAACGCGAGCTGCGCGAGCTTGCCGCGCGCCGCCAACAGGCCGGGTTCGAATTTCAGCGCCTGCGAAAAATATTTATCGGCGCGTGCCTTGTCGCCGAGCTTCAGGCTGCACAGGCCAGCGTTCATCGACGCATTCGCCGGCGCCGCATAGCGACGGTTGGCCAGCGCCCGGTCGAAATACGGCAGGCCCTGCATCGCCTTGCCGCTTTCGCATAGCAGCCAGCCCATGTTGTTCTGCAGGCCGGGGTCTTCGGGAGCGATCTTCAGCGCGCTCTGCATGCTCTGCAGCGCCTGCTGCGGCTCGTCAAGTTTCATCAGCGCCAGCGCCCGCAGGCCCAGCACATCGGCGCGCTCGGCGTCGGCCGCGAGCGCGAGGTCGGTCTCATCGAGCGCAATCTCGTACCTGCCTTCGGAGAAATACGCGTTCGCCAGGTCAAGGTGCGCGTCGGCGACGCGACGTTTGTCGTCGATGGCGCCGGATTCGGGCGACGCCGCACTGGCGGACAGCAGCGCCATCGGCAGCAACAGCAGCGCCGCGCATCGGAAAGCGAGCGGCCTCATTCGGGGATCTCCACAATGCGGCCAAAATCCTTGCCGTATTTTTGCTGGTAGGCGGTCATTTTCTGCATGCGCTCCTGTACTCGGGTTCGGTCCTGCACCTCGCCGGCGAGCTGGCCGCAGGCCGCGTCGATATCGTCGCCGCGCGTCTTGCGTATCGTCGTCACGATGCCGCCGTCCATCAGCACTTGTGCAAAGGCCTTGATGCGCGGATTGTTCGAACGCTTCAGCCCCGACTCCGGGAAGGGATTGAACGGAATAAGGTTGAACTTGCACGGCACGTTGGCAACCAGCGCCAGCAGTTCGCGCGCGTGCGCGTCCGTGTCGTTGACGCCGTCCAGCATGCAGTACTCGAAAGTAATGAAATCTCGCGGCGCGAAATCGAGGTAGCGCTTGCACGCCGCCAGCAATTCCTTCAGCGGATACTTGCGGTTCAGCGGCACCAGCTCGTCGCGCAGCTTGTCGTTGGACGCATGCAGCGACACCGCGAGCGCCACTGCGCAATCGCCCGACAGCTTGTCGATCATCGGCACCACGCCGCTGGTCGACAGGGTCACGCGACGACGCGACAAGCCATAGGCGTTATCGTCGAGCATCAGCTTCAATGCGGCGACCGTCGGCTCGTAGTTCAGCAGCGGCTCACCCATGCCCATCATCACGACGTTCGTGACCTGTCGCTCGCCTTTCGGCCCTTGCGGAATGCCTTTCGCGCGGCGCAGCGCGCCCTCGGCCATCCACAGCTGGCCGATGATCTCGCCCACGGACAGGTTGCGCGAAAAGCCTTGCTTGCCAGTCGAACAAAAGCGGCAGTTGACCGCGCAGCCGGCCTGCGTCGATACGCACAGCGTGCCGCGATTCTCTTCGGGGATGAATACGGTCTCGACCGCGTTGCCGTTGCCGACATCGAGCAGCCATTTGCGGGTGCCGTCGGTCGAGGTGTGATCGCTGATCACCGCAGGTGCGGCGACGGTTGCGTGTATCTTGAGCTTCTCGCGCAGCGATTTCGCGAGATCGGTCATCGCATCGAAATCACTTTCGCCGAACTGGTGTATCCAGCGTTGCAACTGCTTCGCGCGAAAAGGCTTCTCGCCGAGTTCGCCGCACCAGCGGACAAGCTCGGCGGGTTCCAGATCCAGCAAGTTGGTCAGTGCCGCCATCTCGCGCCTCTGCATGCCTGTTGCGGCCGGGCCGGAGAATGGACGGTGGCGTTCGCTCTCCGTCCCCGGCCCTGCCTGGTGTTTCCCTGTGCTTCCTGTCGTCGCCAGATCAGCGCGAATAGACGTTCAGGCTCGGGAAGAAATACGCGATCTCGACCTTCGCGGTCTCTTCGGCGTCGGAGCCGTGGACGGCGTTGGCGTCGATCGAATCGGCGAAGTCGGCGCGAATGGTGCCTTTCTCAGCCTTCTTCGGATCGGTCGCGCCCATCAGGTCGCGGTTTTTCATGATCGCGTTCTCGCCTTCGAGCGCCTGCACCATCACCGGGCCGGAGATCATGAAGTCAACCAGGTCCTTGAAGAAAGGACGCTCGCGGTGAACCGCGTAGAAGCCTTCGGCTTCGGCGCGCGACAGGTGCATCATGCGGGCGGCGATGATCTTCAGGCCGGCGTTTTCGAAACGCGAGTAGATCTGGCCGATAACGTTTTTAGCCACTGCATCCGGTTTGATGATCGACAGGGTGCGCTCGATTGCCATCTGAAAAAACTCCAATGAAATTAAAGGGTTAAGAATTCTGTACCGAATTCCGGTTAGCCGGGGATTCTAGCACGAAAGCCGCTTATCAGGGCTTGCCAGATAGTGAACGCTCCGCACTGCGCTGCGGACGCCCCTGCTGGACTGCCGATCAGGAACTCGGTTAAATTAGCGAATTGACAGTCGTCGCCCCTCGCCGGCTGTTGTCATTCAAAGAATGGAGGTCACATGAACCAATCCCTGCCCACCCAATACGGCTCGTACGGCGATACGCTGGCGGTGCGCAACCGCGTGCTGCGCAACACCTTCTGGCTGCTGGCGCTGTCGATGCTGCCGACGGTTCTGGGCGCATGGACAGGCGTGCAGATGCACTTCTCGTTCTTCGCATCCAGCCCGATGCTGGGCTTCATCGCCTTCCTCGCCATCGCGTTCGGCTTCTTCTACGGCATCGAGCGCACCAAGAACTCCGGCCTCGGCGTCGTGCTGCTGCTGGGCTTCACCTTCTTCATGGGGCTGATGCTGTCGCGCATGATCGAGCAGATCCTGCACTTCGCGAATGGCGCGCAACTGATCATGACCGCGTTCGGCGGCACCGGACTGGTGTTCGCGACGATGGCCTCGGTCGCCACCACCAGCAAGCGCGACTTCTCGGGCCTGTCGAGCTGGCTGTTCGCCGGCGTGATCGTGATCCTGCTGGCCGGCGTCGCCAACATCTTCCTGCAGATGCCGGCACTGCAGATCGTGATCTCGCTGGTCGCGGTCGCGATCTTCTCGGCCTACATCCTGTTCGACGTGCAGCGCATCGTCAACGGCGGCGA
>JACCDH011149027.1_pt1 | contig 17946 bp, 5 predicted proteins | sample 7442481 | NCBI WGS metagenome assembly JACCDH01 (sample SAMN15323433, study PRJNA562643) | freshwater metagenome | isolation source: river surface water | place: USA:Blue River Watershed | collected 2017-08-15
ACAGCCCATCGCGCGTGCCCGCACTGGTGTTGCCCAATGCGTCGCGAGAGACCGCTTCGACGCTGACGTTGCCGGCATTGGCCAGTCCCCATGCACTCCAGTCCGACTCGTTCACAAGCCCGCCCCAGCGCTCGTCGGCACCCGTGACAAACTCCAGTTGGCCCTTGCGTCCGGTGCTATCGACAAAAGTCAGGATCACGGTGCTGCCAGCCTCGGCCTTGCCCGCAAACGACAGGGGAAGACTCTCGCGGTTGTACACCACGGCGCCGCCGATCTTGCGCACCACGGCATTGTCCAGCACGGTGGGTAGCTCCAGGGTAGGGGCTTGCGGCGCAGTCACATCCACATACAAAGCAGGTACTGGCAGCTTAGTGCTCGTGTTGCCGGCCTTGTCGATGCTCCAGGCCTCAATGGTCCAAATCCCTTCCGCCAGGCGACTGAACTCCTCACTCAGCGGCAGACTCCAACGTCCATCGGCAGCCACCGACACGGTGTGTGTGTAAGACCGCCCAGCTTCGTCGGTAAATTGCAGGTAGACCTGCCCGCCCGCGTCAGCCAAGCCGCTGTAGGCCTTACCCTCATCACGTGATGCCTGGCTGTAAGCCGCATAGCTCTGGCCATTGCGCTCAAAACTCAAGCCGGTGGGTGGCAAAGTCACGGCCGGCGCATCAGGTGCCTGCAGATCAAGCCAAACAGACAGCAACGGTGACGCGCTGCCCACGTTGTCAAGCAGGTCCCTGGCTTGCGCCGTGACTTGGACACGGCCCGTGCCCAGCTGGTCGCGAAACATCTGCACGTCTGCAGCAGAGGGTGTCCAGGACCAATTGCCGTCGACACCTGTCATGACACTGCGTTGCAACTGCCCGGCAGCACTTACAAAGCTCAGGGTCACGCCGCTCAAGGGTTCGGCCTGGCCAGTGAATGGGGTGGCGATGCTGCCCGCAACGTCCGCACCAAAGACCTTGAGGTTGATCGCCTGACTCAGGTCGGACATTTTGTACAGCCCACTGGGCAAGGCCACATTCGGTGCTGTGGGTGGAATGACATCGACATACAGCGATTGCGCTGCGGTCAGAGGACCGGGCATACCCACGCTGTTATAGGCCCGTGCCTGCACGCTGACAGGGCCGGACGCCAGAGCCAGCCACTCCGTCACGGGTACGGCCAGTTGCCAAAGACCTGCTCCATCGGCCTGGGTGCGAATACTGCGCTGTGCCCCGGTGTTGTCCGTCAGCAGGAGCTCCAGCAATTCGCCTGGCCCAGCCTTGCCACTGAATGTCGGCAGACTGCGGGCATCGCTGAGGTTCATCGCCGGCAAACCTACGTAGCTGCGCGCCAACTGGGGCAGCTTGGGCAATTGTGGCACTTCGGGCAGTGGCACTGCAAAACCAGGTGTTTCAAGTACCAAAGGCTGTGAGCGCAGGACGCTCATGACATCGTTATTGGCACTTGCTGGCTCTGTACCCAGTATCGGAGTGTCAAGGCCATGACCCTGGATGTCCGCGATCTGACTGCGTGCATCGGCTACCCTCAAATCCCCGGGAAAGGCCGTGAATGTGAGAGATCCCTCGTCTGCAAGCACTGGTGCTGACTGATTTCGTTGGGTGTCAAATACCGGCACATCTTCACTTTGTGGTGTGAGTAAACGCACTGGCTCACCGGGCTCCTGCAGCAAAACTTGCACAACCCGTGCGCCGATGAAAAACTCAGCCACCACAATAACAATCGAATCCCCAGAAGCCTGAGGAACGGTCAAGACCAGGTCATTGCCTCGACGCTCAGCCAACACGTCTTCTTGCGTCAACACCAGACTCTCGCCTTGACGCAGCTGCAGGGTGGTTTCTTTGTTCAAAGACAACTCTTGCACGCCTTGCGTGCCGATGCGTTGGATACGGATCATGTGCCTGATTCCCTGAATTTCATTTTTACTCAAGCCTGTCCAGGCTTGGTCAGTAATTGATCGGTCGGACCATCGGCCAAGAGGCGTCCGTCTTCGAGCACGACCAGGCGCTGTGTGAGCGCCAATGCACGAGCGCTGTGACTGACCATGATCAGACTCAGATCCTGCCACTCGGCCAGGCGAGCCATGATGCGTTCTTCGCTGTCGGTGTCCAGTCCGGCAGTGGGCTCGTCGAGCAACAAAACGCGTGGGCGCGGGGCCACGGCACGGGCCAGCGCCACCTTCTGGCGCTGACCGCCGGAGAGGTTGGCACCATATTCTTCGATGGTATGGTCCAAGCTGAGCGCACCGCGGGCCAGATCGCCGTCAAGCGTGCTGTGGTAGAGCGCAAACTGCAGCGCCGCCAGTCGCTCGGCCTCGGGCATATCGGCCGACAGGTTGAGCAGGATGTTGTCTTCGAGCGTGCCCGCGATCAAAGGCGCCTCTTGCGGCTTGAACGCCAGCCACCGCGCGCGGTCGGCAAGGGCGATGGCCTGCAGGTCGATGTGGTCCACCCGTACCTGCCCCTGTGTGGGTGCAATGGCCCCGGCCAAAATGCGCAGCAGTGTGGACTTGCCCGAGCCTGGACGACCCAACAAGCCCACGCGCTCGCCCGGCGCAAATTTCAGATTCAACTCGCGCAGCACCTCGCGCCCCGACGCACCGCCAAAGCGGTGCATAACCCGGTCAATCTGGACATGGCCTTGTACACCTTGTGCACTTCGGCGCAAACCATGATCCTCAGCGGAGGATGCAGACAGCGGCTGTTTTGAACTCGCCTCGGTATCGTGCGTCAAGTCCAGTCCGTCTACATAAGGCTGCAGTTGTTTGAACGAGAGTTGCAGTTCCTGCCAGCGACCCAAAGTTTGCAAGGTCTGACCAGCAATGTTCAGTACTCGTCCACCCAGCATGTTGGACGCGATCAGGGCACCGCTGCTCATCCACTGACCGAACACCAGATAAGCTCCTAGCGTGAGCATGCTCACGAAGCTGAGGGTGTACATGAGCTGCGACCAGTGCTGAGCAAGCATGAGCTCCATGCGCAACCAGCGCGAGAGTTGCACTTGGTCCTGCGCTGCCTTGGCAAAGCGGCTGACCATGTGTTCACCTGCATGACTGATGCGCAGCACATCGAGCGAGGACAGTGCGTCGTTGAGCAGGGCCAGCTTGTGTGTCTGGCTGCGCAACTGCAGCTGGGCCACTTGTTGGCTGCGACCCTTGAGATAAAGACCGCCAGCCACGTACACCGCTACCCAAAAAAGCAGTACCAGCATGAGCGGCCATGCGATGATGCCGACCGCCAGCAGGATCAAGACTACGAAAGGTAAATCGGCCAGCGCCAAAAAATAGCTGGCCGAAAAAAAATCACGTGCCTGGGCCAAGTCGCGATAGAGCGTGAGCAAGCGCGCCGCCATGCCCGGCTGCGCAGCACTGCGGGCCGAGGGACGTAACACGCCATGCATGAGCCGGGTGTCGATGGACAGGTCAATACGTGCGGCCAACGTCTCCGTATGACGCACACGCAGCGCTCGCACGGCAAATTCCAGCGCGGTGTAGACCAGCACGCCAATCACCAGCGCCCACAAGGTTTCAAAGATTCCGTTGTGCACCACTTTGTCATACACAAGCATGGCCAGCAAAGGCGTCACCAGCAGGCCCAGATTGATGAGCAGCCCGCTGGGCAAAAGCCAAGGCCACTGCGCACGCAAGACCTGCGCGAGCCAATGGCGCAGATCTGGTTGCAGCGCGATAGTGCCCGTCTCAGACATAGTCGAGATTGACTTTGGCCACCTGAGTGGTGCCACTCAAGAAGGTCACGCTGTTGTTGCCGAAGGTGGTGGTGATGCCTGCCTCAGTGGCGATCGTGTACGTGTCGCCTGCACCCAACTTCAGCATCAGAGCCGAAGCGTTGCCGCTGTCCACCAACGCCTGAATGCCCGCCGAAGACAAAATCACCGCGCTGTCTCTGCCATCAGTGCTGACGTCCAGCGTTTCAAAGCTGTGGAAATGGTCGTTGCTCGCGGTGGTCGCATCGTAGTTGCCGCCAAACACGGCGTTCAAGTCCAGAACCCCATTTGCACTTGCTTTGAAGACCAGTGCGTCACTGCCGCCAGCACCGCCATCGAGCACAAAGCTGGGGATGGTCGTGCCAGCAGGCACCAGGTTCGACTGGTTGATCGTGATCACATCGTCGCCTGCTTCGCCATAGGCCTTGTCGCCCGCCAAGTTGGTGTTGCCTGTGACCAGGTCCAGGTTGTCGTTGCCCGCGCCGCCTTCCAACACATCGGTGCCATTGCCGGCCACCAGTGTGTCATTGCCATCCCCTGCCTGCAGCAAGTCATTGCCAACACCACCGAGCAGGTTGTCAGCGCCAGCCCCTCCAATCAGGGTGTCGTTGCCATCGCCACCATCGAGCACATCGTTGCTGCCACCTCCTGTCAACAGATCATCACCCGCTTCACCAAAAAAGGTGTTGACGCCCGCACCGCCCGTCAGGGTGTCGTTACCCGCACCAGCCCTGAAGGTGACGGCGGCAGTGCCGTTCGCGCCCGAAACACTCAGGGTGTCCGCCTGTGCCGTGGCGATCACAATTTCGATGCTGGTCAACTGGTCCCCAGCTGCGAGAGTGCCGGTGCCACCATGGGTATCACCCAGGTTAACGTTGATTCCCAGTGCCGACGCGCTGTAATCCACTGTGTCATTACCACCGCCACCGTTTATCACGTCAGCGCCCAGACTGCCCCAAATGGTGTCAGCCGCCGCGCCACCGGTAAAGCGTTCGGCCGTAGCGCGGCCGTAGAAAGTGGTGCCAGCGTTGCTGCCGCGTATGGTTTCAATGTCGGTGCCAATGCTGTCGCCTGCAGCGTCAAGCGTTGACATGGCACTGTACAGCCCAGAGGTGTCGAGGTTGATCACCAATGCAGCAGAGTTGCTGTAGTCGGCGGTGTCGTTACCGTCTCCGCCCACCAAACTGTCCGCCCCAGCACCGCCTACCAGCCAATCATCTCCTGCGCCACCCGTGAGCGTATCGTTGCCCAGACCACCGCGCAGTGTGTCAGCACCGCTGCCGCCCGTCAGACTGTCATCACCCATCAGGCCATCAACGTCCTGACCGGTGCCAGTGCTATTGGTATAAGAATCGTTCAGGGCAGTCAGGCCTAATTTTTCAATGCCCGAGAACGTGCTGGTGTTGCTGCCCCAACTGACCGTACCAGCATTGGTATCGGTGATTTCGACGACCACTGCACTGTTGAAAGCCGCAGCGAACTGCAGGGTATCGGTGCCAGCATCGGCGAGCGTCGTACCGCCATAAATAGTGTCTTGTCCATCACTGAGCACAAAAATGTCGTCGCCATTGCCACCTTGCAGGACGTTGTTATTGGCGTTGCCGGTCAAGGTGTCATTTTGGTCCGATCCGGTGAGGTTGGCGATGTTGAGGTAGCGGTCATTCAACGCTGCGCCAGCGTTGAGGTTGGAAACAACGCCATCGTTACCCAGATTGGCTGTGACCGCGTTGGTTGCCCGCTCGTAGCTGACCACGTTGGTTTGATCTACCGTTCCCAATAACAAGGTGGTGGCCGTTCGCGTGCCCGACAGAAAGGTGGTGATGGCCGTCGCACCCTGTACCGTCTCAATGTCTTGGTCTATTACATCGCCCAGAGCCTCTCCCGTGCCCTGACCTGCCGCCACCGCTGTATTGGTCAAATCGATGGTGATAGCGTTGGTGACCGTGGCATAACTGACTGTGTCTGCACCAGCCCCCCCCGCCAAACTGTCGCTGCCAGCGCTTCCCACCAAGGTGTCATTGCCAGCACCACCCATCAGCGTGTCATTGCCAGCGCCACCTATTAGACTGTCGTTACCTTGGTCACCTGCTATAACGTTGTCTTGACCATTGCCCTCCAGGGTGTCATTGCCTGTGCTACCAACCAGGTTTTCAATACTGACATAGCGATCACCTTGCGCATCACCTGTGTTGTTGCCACTGTTGATGAGCGATGCAAAAACGCCCGCGATGGCCGAAGCGTAACTCACGGTATCGGTGCCTGCGCCGCCGTCCAGGCTGTCCTGGCCAGCGCCGCCGTCGAGCACATCATTGCCCTCACCACCCAACAAGCTGTCGTCGCCAGCCGCGCCCCACAGGCTGTCGTTACCCAGGCCACCTTCAAAGATGTTGGCGTTAACATCGCCGCGCATGCTGTCGTTGCCCTGACTGCCGATCACGCGTTCGATGTCGGCCAGGCGATCGATTTGGGCCGTGCCAGCCACCGCCACACCAAACGCATTGACCGAGTTGCCGTTGACCGTTAGCGGACTCTTGTTGGCCATGTCAAAGCTGAGCGCACGGTTGACGCCCAAGCTGCTGTAGTCAGCCACGTCGACACCCGCACCGCCGACCAGGGTATCGTTACCCCCCAAGCTGCCCAATAAGGTGTCGTCGCCTGCACCGGCATCCAAGGTGTTGGCGGCAACGTCACCCGCCAGGCTGTCATTCTGAGCAGATCCCGTCAAATTTTCGATACGGCTGAAGGTGGCACCTTGAGCCAAGCCACCACTGGCTGCTGTAGCAGGTGTGTTGTTGGTCGCCAGGTTGACCGTGACACCTGCCGCGGACAACACAAAGCTGACGGTATCGCGCACGTCAAGACCACCATCGCCGCCGTCATACTGAAAGGCGGTGAAGCTGCCCCCTGCGATGAAAGTGTCGTTGTGTACAGAGCCCACAATGCGCTCAATGCCGGAGAGGACATCGCCTTGCGCGTCACCGCTGCCGCTGGCCGAGCTGCCCAAGTTGAGCACCACCGCAGCGCTGGCGTTGGCATAGGTAACGGTATCGAATCCATCACCGCCCTGCAAATTGTCGGCGCCGGCACCGCCTTGCAGGGTGTCATCGCCCGCCCCACCTTCGAGCGTGTCAGCACCAGCCAGCCCCGACAGCAAGTCGTTGCCCGCATTGCCCACCAATCGGTTGTCGTTGGCATCGCCCGTGAGCGAGTCATTTTGGGACCCACCCAACAAATTTTGGATGTTGATGAAAACTTCCTGCCCGCCGTCGCCGTTGCTGTTGTTGTCGTTGCGCGAGAGGCTGAGGTCGAGGATTTTGCTGCTGGTGGAATAGTCCACCGTGTTGTTACCTTCACCGCCGTCGTAAATGTGACGACCCGCGCCGGTGTTGCTCAGCATGTCATTGCCAGCGCCACCCAGCAAGGTGTCGTTGCCGCCACCGCCCGCCAAGGTGTCATTGCCGCCGCCGCCTTCGATCTGGTTATCTCCAGCATCGCCGCCCATGTTGTCACCGAAGTCTGAGCCAATGAGGTTTTCAATGCTGAAGAAGGTGTCCCCATCGGCTTCCCCTCCAGTGCCACCATTGAGGGTTAACACGACAGCGGCTGTGGCGTATTGATAACTGGCGGTGTCGGTGCCGCTGCCACCATAAAGCGCGTCAGCTCCGCCCATGCCGATCAGGGTGTCGTTACCAGTTCCGCCTGTGAGTTTGTTGGCCGCGCCGTCGCCACCCAGAATGTCGGCAAACGAGGTGCCCGTGAGGTTTTCGATGCTGCTGTAAACATCTCCTACGGCAGCACCAGAATTGAAACTCTGGCGATCAGCCGACAAATAAGCCTGAGCGCCTACGGCGTAGATGGCGCTGTCGTAGCTGGCAGTGTCCGAACCGTCACCGCCTTGGAGAGTGTCGCTGTCCAGACCACCATCCAGTGTGTCATCACCTTCGCCACCTTGGATCAGGTTCTTGGCACTGTCACCTGTCAGTACATCACTGAACTTGCTACCGAGCAAGTTTTCGATGCTGATAAATCTGTCGCCAAGGGCCTCGCCCTGGTTCAGACTAGAGTCGCCCAAATTGACCTGCACCATTGCGCCCGCGTTGGCATAGCTGGCGGTGTCGGTGCCGTCCCCCCCATTGAGCGTATCGGCTCCATCACCGCCTTCGAGCGTGTCGTTACCCCCGCCCCCAATGAGCTCGTTGTTCAGGTTGGTGCTGTCACTCGAACCATAGAGCGTGTCACCAAAAGCCGAGCCGATCAGGCCCTCGATGCTGGTGTAGGTGTCGCCTACAGCATCCAGACCCGCGTTGACAAAGCGGCCATTGAGTGAAGCGGTCACGGCACCGGCCGAGAGGCTGTAACTGGCGTAGTCGGTCCCCTCACCACCCAATAGAGTGTCGGCACCTGCGCCTCCTTCGAGGGTATCGTTCCCCGTGCCGCCCTCGAGTTGGTTGCTCTGGGCATTGCCCACCAGTCGGTCATCGCCAGCACCACCCAGCAGGTTTTCAATGCTTTGGTAGCTGTGCTGCGCTGCCTCACCTTGGTTGGCCACACGGGTGTCCAGTGAAGCCGTTACCCCAGCCGTGTTACGGCTGTAAGCAGCGATGTCGCTGCCCTCGCCGCCCACCAAGGTGTCGGCCCCCGCGCCACCCTCCAGGGTGTCGTTGCCGGCACCGCCATCGAGCCGGTTGGCCTGGGCGTCACCCAAAAGCTTATCGCCGCCATTGCCGCCAATCAGATTCTGGATCTGGCGCAACACGTCGCCGTTGGCATCGCCTTGTGTGCCTTGACCCGTGGCCAGGTCAACGACCACTGCCTCATTGCTGCCTGCATAGCTGGCGGTATTGTTACCTCCATCAGTGCTCTCGTCGCGGTCACCCACCAGCAAGTCGGCTCCAGCACCACCGAGCAGGGTATCGTCGCCACGGCCACCATAGAGGGTGTCGTTCAGATCGCCACCTCGCACCACATCATGACCATCACCGGCATTGATGATGTCGGCTTGCAACGTACCTTGGATGTCGTAACTCCAACCACGCGCAGCCAGATACAGTTTGGCATTGCCATTGTTGTCATTACCCAAGCCATTGACCTCGGTGACTGTGCGCAGATCACCGTAGCTGAACGTGATGGGCTGCCCCAACTTGCTCTGGTTACCACTAGTGGGAATCTCGGTGCCAGCCGCGTTGAACAACTTGACGTTGAACACGATATCGCGCAACGAAATGGCGGGACCGTCTTCGGCCACAGTCCAGCTCAGGTTCACACGCTGGGTGAGCACCCCGGCCATGGTCACACCGACCTTGTTTTGAGTGGCATCGGCCACACTCACACCGTTGATCTTGAAGCCCGGTGGTAACTCACCAGAACTGAAAGTGAGCACTGCCTGGGCGGCATTGACAACCCCAGGCAGTAGCAAATCGAGTGTGACGGTGCCGTTGCCCACCCCGGAGGCAGGAGGCTGCACTGCAGCGCCACTGCCCGAGCTGGCTGCCGTGGCGTTGACAACCAAAGGAGCGCTGGCCACCACGGAGCTGACCGGTACATCGGCAAAGGCCAAGTTGGCGGGGGTCGCGCTCTCGACTTTACCGAGTTCGTCATGGACAACCTTGCGGCTGGGTACCTCTCCAGGATCGACTTGTTCGATGGGCACCAGTACTTGCTGCAACACCACTTCGGCGACCACCTTGCCATTGCCGTCTTTCCAGACGGTACTCTCCCCTGTGGTGGTATACGACCAACCATTGGTGTCGTTGTTGAGGAAAGTGGGAATGCCATCATACCCACCGGAGCCAGAACCCAACAAGATGGTGAGTTTCGAGGCATCGCCCTTGTCTGCCAAAGCCCGCACGGTGGCCGCATCGATGGTCAAGGTGTCGGTGGTGCCGTTGCTGCGCAGGTCCAACACCTCGATGCTCTGGTAGCGGGCGTCGGTGTCGGCATCGGCGTTGAACAGGTTCAGAGCATCGATCGCGGTGCCCTGACCAGTCGTCAAGACGAGGGTGTCTTCACCATCGCCACCAATCAGGGTGTCAGTGCCATCGCTCATGACAAGGGTGTCATTGCCCTCGCCACCGTTGAGCCAGTTCTTGTCGCTGTTGCCGATCAAGGTGTCGTTGAAACGGCTGCCCAGCACGCGCTGGATGTCCACCAGCCGGTCACCCTGGGCATCACCGCCGTGGTTGAGTGTGTTGTCAGCCAGGCTCACGTAAACACCACCTGCCGAGCTGGCGTAGCTGGCCAGCACCTGAGCACCCGACGTGCCTATGAGCAGATCAAAGCCCTCGCCACCCACCAGTGTGTCGCTACCGCCTCCAGCGATCAAGGTGTCATTACCCGCACCGCCTTGCAACAGATCGTCGCCCAAGCCGCCGTCCAGACGGTTGTCCAGCGCATCACCAACGAGCACATCGTTTAAGGCAGAACCGATCAGGGCTTCAATGCTGATGAGTTGATCACTCCCAGCATCTGCTCCACTGGCCTGTTGCGTGGCCAGATTAGCTGTCACACCATGGCTGGCACTGACATAGCTGGCGGTGTCGTAGCCATCACCGCCGTCGAGGGTGTCGTCACCCGTCCCTCCAGCCAAAGTGTCGTTACCGCCAGCACCTTGCAACAGGTTGTTGAAGCTGTCGCCTGTCAGGCTGTCGGCCTGACCGGAGCCCACCAAATTCTGAATACGCAACAAGATGTCGCCCTGAGCGTCACCGCCTTCGACTTGGCTCGCAACCAAGTCAATACGGACGGCGCCCTGCGAATCGCTGTAGCTGGCGGTGTTGTTGCCTAGGCCACCGTCAATCAAATCAGCACCCGCACCGCCTTGCAGCAGGTCATTACCCGCATCACCGAACAAACTGTCGTTGCCTGCGCCACCTCGTATCTGGTCATCGCCGCTGCCGCCTTCGATGCGGTTGTCCTGACCATCACCGGAGAGCAAATCACCATGATCGGAGCCGAGCAGGTTCTGGATGTTGCTCAGCACATCACCTTCGGCATCGCCACCGCTCTGGCTGGCGCCCACAGTGGTCTGCAGGGTCAGATTGACCGTCACAGCAAAGGCCGAAGTGGCATAGCTGGCTGTGTTGTTGCCAGCGCCACCGTCCAGGGTGTCGGCCCCAGCGCCGCCACGCAAGGTATCGTCACCAGCGAGGCCCTGCAACCAGTTGGCTTGTCCATTGCCCTCTAGGCTGTCATGGAAGGCGCTGCCACTGAGGTGGCGAATATTGATGTACACATCGCCTGCAGCCTCGCCTGCGCTGCCACGACCTGTGGCCAAGCTAGCCGCGATGCCACGCCCAGCTGCCGCATCAGAGGCCACGGCGTCACCGTAACTGACTGTATTGCTGCCAGTGCCGCCGTCCAGGGTGTCAGCACCCACTCCGCCGAAAAGGGTGTCGTCACCGCGACCTCCACTGAGGCTGTCATCGCCTCGCCCTCCGCGCAAAATATCGTGTCCGTCTCCTGCTGCCAAGCTGTCGTTGGCATCAGTGCCTTGCACATCGTAGCTCCATCCACGCGCCGACAGGCCCAGGGTGCCGGTGGGGACATCGCTGACGCTGCGAAAGTCGCCATAGCTGAAGGTGTAACTCAGGTTGTCAATGGTGTTGCCGCTGGCATCAAAGTAGCTGACTCCCAGCTTGAACTGGTTGGGGATCGCGGCAATGTCATCGGCCAGGCGGTCCCAGGCCATGGCCAACCGCAGGTTGCCAAGATCGTTCAGGCTCAAGGGTCCCTGCGCCAAGTCCAGACCAGCAATCTTGAGCTGCGCAGGCAAAGTGCCTTCGGTCAAGCTGACGACGATGCGGCTTGCACCGACTTTGGGGGTCAGCTCAAGGCTGGCCTGAGGTGACGCTGCCAAATCACTCATGGGGGCCAGCGCCTGCATCTTGATAGGACTAGCAGAATATAGCTCGACTGTCTGCACGCTCGTCAGGCTTCGCCCGTCTTGGGCCTGAACGTTACTGACCTTGGCACTATCGGCGTGAAACAGCTGTGCTTGTAACGTCGAATCCGTGCTGGCCGTCTTTGTCTGGGTTTCGTCCTGTTTTTTGAGGTTTTCAGAGGGTTTGCCCGGAATGCTTGAGGTCAAGGGAATCGCTGATGCCTTGCCCGTACCCGGTCCGTTGCCAGGCCCCAATCCTGCCCCTAAACCATCCAAATTATTGTTCTTGGCACTTTGAACCTGCCGGCTCAGCTCCTGCACTTGCTGATCCAGTTGTTCTATTTGCTCCTGCGCCTTGGGGTCTTCCGCATCTTTGCCAAGATTGAAATCGTTACCGGACTTCTCACTGACACCTTGAACCGGCTTGATTGTTGAGGCTTGCACACGGTAGCTGCCTCCTTCGACCGCCTTGGTTTGCCCAACTTTTTTGAGTTGTTCAGCAACAGACTCGGTGCTGCCATCAGAAAATTGCAACTGCGTCTTACCCGGTGAGACTGTGGCCTTGAGTGCCGCCTCTGGCAAGACGAAGCGTGCACCAGATTCAGTGACCAGTAACAAATCCACATCGACCACTTCAACGCCAACAATCTCTGATCGCAAAACCGGCAAACCGAACTGGACATTGCCTTGCGCATTGACTTCAGGTTGAAGCAGCTTCACGTCTGATGACGGAATAGAACTGACCACATCTAAAACTGTTTTGGCATCAGCCATCGCGCCTGCTCCCCATAGACACCAAATGAGTTACTTAAGGACCGATGACCGGTCTTCGGGCAGGGTAATTGCTCCGATTTGTATTCTTGATAAGCCGTCTTGCTGGGCCGTAGACATGGCACTCAAAACAAAATTTCAGCTCGAAAGAATTAACAACTAAATTAGTCTAAAACGTAAAGAGTTCTAAAATTAAAAAAAATAATCAATTACAGGAACTAGGTTCCTATTTATTCAATAGATAATGCAATGAAACTGACCTACCACATGTCTCTTACAAACTGTGACCTTACTCAATTAAGTGCGTCAACATCAACGCTCACTAAGCCCCTGTGAAAAAGCCTTGAGTAATGGCTTTGTCAAATAACTCAACACAGTACGCTCCATTGCTTTAATATCCACTGTTGCTGTCATGCCTGGACGCAATTGAATATCGTGAGCACGCGTACCCTTAAATTCCGTACCTGTAATTTCAATTCTGACTCTATAATAGAGCAAAGGACCAGTTCTTGTTTCTTCAGTCAAAACATCTGGACTAATGTATTTAACAATTCCCTGCATTGCACCAAAAATAGAAGAATCATAAGCATCAATTTTTACACTGGCTTGCTGACCAACCGTAATAAATGCAATATCTGCAGTGCTAATTTTAGCTTCCACAATCATAAAATCACCCGCCGGAAGCAACTCCATAACAGTTTCACCACCTCGAACAACTCCACCTAAAGTATTTATTTTTATATTATTTACAACTCCATCCATTGGTGCAGTTAGTTCGGTATGCTCAAGAATTTGAGTTCTGTCTTTTAATTGCTCCAACTGAGTACTCAAATCTTCTTGTGCTTTTGTCATCTCAGCTTGAACATCTTGAAGATATTTATTCTTACGATTGGAAATTTGGGCACGTAAATCAGCGATAGAACGCTCTAATCTCAAGATCTCTGTCTGACTCACGTCGCCTGTTTGCTCTAACTTTTTATTTATATTCAATTCAGATGTTGCCAGCTTAAGCATACTGCGAAGAGACTCAATATCTTCGTTCAAAGCAGTTTGACGATTATTATAAAGATCTGTTTGATTGCGAATGTAGTCCTTATAAGGCAACAAATCAGACTTAAATTTTAAAGGCTTGCGACTTGCTTCAGCTTGCAATCGTGTAAGTGTAATTTTTAAAGCTGCGATTTTTAAAGAAGTATCAGATACTGCAGCTTCAGCTCTGTCCTTTTGAAGAGTCACTAACAACTGTCCTCTTTTGACGCTATCACCTTCTTTGACATGCAATGAAGTAATCACACCACCATCGGCAGACTGAATCAACTGTGTCCTAGCGGCCATGATGAGCTGAGCAGGCGCTCGAGTCACCTGATCAATCTTTGCAAAGGCTGACCAAATAATTAGAGAAGCTATGCTGATCCAAAGCAAGCGCAAAACCCAACGGGCATGAACTGGTGACTCAAGGTCTCCAATCATTTCACCAGAAGGAACAGGTGCCGGAACAGCCGATGATGACAAATTGCTTTTACTTAATTTGATCGGAGCAACATCAGAGGTGAGTGACTTTGAAAACATATTTTTGAATGTTAATATTATTATGTCAGTGATTGAGGCATCGAATTTTCTGAATTATTATTTACTACTGCAGGATCAACACCTGTATGCTTCGCATGATTTCTTCTCTGAATTTCCTGCAAAACTTGATCTCGAGGTCCATCCAACATAATTTTAGAATTAGCTATTACAATGATTCGCGTCACTAACGGCAGAATGCTTGGTTTATGCGTAACAATAACCATTGTCTTGCCTTCACTAGCTTCCTGCGATAAAACATTTAAACAATTTCGTTCTTGATCTTCATCCATCGTGGCTGTAGGTTCGTCCAGCAACATAACATCTGGTTCAGTTAAAATAACTCGCGTAAATGCAACCAACTGCTTTTGACCACCTGAAAGCCCTTTTCCACCTTCCATGATTTTTCTATCTAAACCCTTAGGATGCATGGCTACAAACTTATCCATTCCTGTTCTTTGCATGGCATATAGAATCGCATCATCACCAGGATCTGGTAGACCAATCAATAAATTTTCTCGTAAAGTACCCTGGAAGAGTCTATGCTCTTGCTGCAAATAACCAATATGATCATTGATAACCTGGCGGTGAATATTAGCAAGATCCAGGCCATCCAATAATATCCGACCACTCGCAGGATGATAAAGCCCACTAAGCAATCGTAATAGTGTTGATTTACCAGCACCAATTGGACCTAAAACAGCAATGCGTTCGCCTGGATTAATTTTCAATTCAGGAATTATTAACGCAGGTGGATTGTCAGCATAGACAAAACTAGCATCTATGAGTTCATACTGTCCTTTGATTTTTTCCGGCGTAAGCACTTGATCAACGTCATGATTATCCATTTTTAACAGATAGAGACGTTCGAGCCCTTCCAGTGCAGCCTTTGCATGCGCGTGCTGTACGAGCAATCCAGGAAGAGCCATGATTGGAGCCAAAATTCGCCCGCTCAGAATAGAGCATGCAATAAGTGCTCCCATAGTCATTTGCCCCTGCATAACAACCCATGCACCAGCGACAACCATGGTCGCATAACTGACTTGTTGCAAAGATGCCGATATGTAACCGACACTTTCATTTAATCCTCTCATTTTTAAATCGTTTCTGATGTTTTGATGGTTAACATCAATCCAGCGGGAAAGAAATTTCCAACCTCCAGAACCGGCTTTAATGGTTTCGATTCCTTCAACAGCCTCAACCAATAAGCCCGTCTTCATGTTGGAAAAATTAGCACCTTCTTGTGCTTGTTGTAGAATTTTTTTCCTAATAGATAAACCTACGAATAAAGCAACCAGTCCAAAAACAAGCGGTACAGCAGCAACAAATAGGTGACTTATAAGCAAGATAACCAACAGAAACACAATCCCCAAGGGAATATCAATCAAAGTGAATAAAGTACTAGCAGTATAAAATCCACGAACTTGTTCGTATGCTCGAATTTGACCTGCCAGTGAACCAACAGAAGCTGGCAACTGATCTACACGTAATTGTAATAATCGCGTAAAAATTTCCCTTGACAACCTGTTATCCATTCCAACAATGACATGATCCATGAGTTTGGCTCTGGCCAATTTCATTAAAAATTCTAAAAATATAGTCAGCAATACTCCGGAAGCCAATATCCAAAGAGTATGTTCACTTTTGGTCGGTATGACTCTATCGTAGACTTGCATTGAAAATATTGATGTTGCCAAAGCCAATGCACCAATGAAAATAGTCGCCAAGCCAGACTCAATGATATCGTTACGATAAATTCTTAAGGTTTGATAAATATAGCCAATAAAACCCTCTTCTTTTTTCCCGAACAAAGCCCCGATACCAAATGAAACCCGGATCTGTTTGATTTGTACTGCTGCGCTTAAATTCATCAAATCATGCTTGGATAATTTATAAGTATTATTCCCATCCAAAGACAACCAAAATCCATCTGCAGTTTCCCGCGTAATTAATAACCAACCATATTGTGTCGTGTATGCGAGCAAGGGCAAATATGCTGAGTCAGGAAATTTTAGCCATTGGGGCGAAGGATAACCCATTTTTGCACAGAGAATTCCTACTGCATTCTTATACTCTGCGACACTTTCAATTTCCAACAAACTAACCTGCAAACGCAATTGATCAATTTTGCCACCTTGAGCCTGTGCAAGACGTTCCAAACACCATTTTAACTGATCAATATTTTTTGACATTTAATTACACCGTGATTTTTATTTTGTAAACCGATTAAATTATATTTTTAATTTAAAAACCCCATTCTCAATTGCAAACGGTACATTGCACCTGTACTGGCTGCCAAATAATCGGCCATAGAATATTCATTTTGCGCTAAATCTCTTGCTGCATTGAGGAGATCTTGCCAACTTTTTCGTCCAGCTTGGAATTGACGTGTATATGAATCAAGGACTACCTCAGCCCCCATCACAGATTTTTCTAGAGCGTCAATGCGAACATTGACACTCGTCAACTCCTCTTTATCAATCAAAATAGTTTGATAAATATCTCTTTGAGCAACCTCAATGGAATATTCTTGACTTTGTAATCGGGTAGAAATTGCTTTAGACTCTGCTTGAGACATAAAACCAGTTCCAGGTGTGAATCTGACACCTGTTAGCAATGTTGGTCCTTGATTTGTCGATGCATTACCAAATGGCGCATCAATCCGAACATAAATTTGTGGCATAATTTCCGACTTTTTGGTTGCCAATTTATTTTCCAGCAAATTTCGTTCAAACTTAGACTTTCTAACTGTCGAATGCTCTTTGGCAATTGTAGAAAAATCTGAATTTTCTATCGATTTGGAAAATCGACGTATTTCTTGAAGTGTTGGTTTTTCAATACCTAACTTCACTCTTTGATCAACATTTGACAAATTACTTAATTTTTCCAGCCGCATTATGGCAATTTGCAATTGAGTATTTGCGGAATTTAACTCTACCTCCGTTTGCAAAACTCTTGAATTAATCAACTCCAAATCAATCTGAGGCGAGGCTTGCGCAGCAATACGCCTTTGCATCTGATTTTGAAAACCTTTCAAGCGTTCCAAGGTTTTAGCTGCTATTCTTTTTTTCTCTGTTGCGGAATACAAATTTTGCCAATTATTGATTAATTGCAACAAAAGCTCTTGGCGTTGAATATCGGCTTGTATTAGAGTAATTTCCAACGATGTTTTGGCCTCACCAACTTTTGAAGATACATTACCGCCATCCCAGAGTATCTGCTCAGCTCTTAATAAACGCGTTGGACTTACGACATTAACTCCACTTTTGTTAGTATCAGTTTCAGCTACGATCGATAAAGTTGGCCACGACAACCTTTCTATAGCCTTGATATCTTGTTCACTTGCAATTTTTTGTAATTGCATAGCACGGAGTTGGGGATGCGTCTGAATTGTAGCGTTAATAAGTTCTTTGATATTTAAAATATCACTATTTATATGTGAAATTGACTGATTTTCAATCGAATGATTTTTTCTATAGTTAATAATTTCAGATTCTGCGGTTGCAAAATTCATGAAAATTGTCATCATAAAGATTGACGAATATTTTACATTTCTCATAATTACTTTGAATCCCCTTTGATATTTAGATCAAGCATCTCATCAACACAATCTCTTGCATGCCCAATCATCATCAAATTTATCCAATGTACGGTTTTTTTATCCCTTTAAGCAGAACAAAGTTCCGCATTTTCTTGCTACATTAATGAAAGGGATATTTACATGATTTATTTTTATGTCAGTATTTGCAAAACATGGCAGTCTCTCAAGTTTCACTTAATCAAATTATTTTTGCGCCTGTACTGAGCTGTTACATTAGGCGGATTCAAATCTGAAGTGCAACACCTGATCCGTTAAGGTCAGAAGATGCCCAAACCTGCGAAGTCGTATCACCACCTCAAGCCTGAAGACCGCATGACCATCGCCAGCCTCATGCAGCAAAACTACACCCAACGGGACATTGCCAAATTGCTCGGTTGCTCAGCCAGTACCATCAGCCGTGAAT
>JACCDH011385515.1_pt1 | contig 17946 bp, 14 predicted proteins | sample 7442481 | NCBI WGS metagenome assembly JACCDH01 (sample SAMN15323433, study PRJNA562643) | freshwater metagenome | isolation source: river surface water | place: USA:Blue River Watershed | collected 2017-08-15
CGTGTTCGCGATTGCCATATATTCCTTGAACCATTCACGTGCATAGGCTGCGGGATTCGTTCAGTAGGCGTGAACGTCGCTCGTCCGACGATCCCAATATTGAACTACTGTAGCCACCTTGAACCGTTAGGTTCAGGATGCCGGCACAGCGGCACAGGCGGGACTTGAACACCGGGCGGTTGCATCAGATGCAGCCGCTTTTTTTATGGGCGAACGTGCCCGGCCGGTCCCCGAAGAATAACGAGACAAGACATCGAACGGCCTCATGCGCTACTGGCTGATGAAATCCGAACCCGACGAGGCGAGCATCGATGATGCCCTCGCCGCCGAGGGGTGCACGGTGGCCTGGACTGGCGTGCGCAACTACCAGGCGCGCAATTTCATGCGCGACGACATGCGCATTGGTGATGGGGTGCTGTTCTATCACTCCAGCTGCGCCGAGCCGGGCATTGCGGGGCTGGCGGAAGTGGCGAGCGACTGCTACCCCGATCCGACGCAGTTCGATCCCAAGAGCCCGTACTATGATCCGAAGGCCGATCCGGCCAATCCGCGCTGGTTGCTCGTCGATGTGCGAGCGACGAAGAAGACGCGGCTGATCAGCCTGCCGGAACTGCGCGAGCATCCCGAGCTGGCGGACATGATCATTCTCCGGCGCGGCAATCGTCTGTCGATTACGCCGGTCATGCCGGCCGAGTGGAACGTCATCGTCAACCAGCTCGTGCCGCGCAAACCCTGACTCATAACAACTCATCCCGCTGAAAGCTGTGCATGGATCTCGACCTGATCATTTCATTTCTGGTGCTCGGCACCTTCACCGGTTTTGCTGCGGGCCTGCTCGGTATCGGCGGTGGCATGCTGATGGTGCCGTTCATTACCATGCTGCTGTCAGCGCGGGGCTTCCCGAACGAGATCGTCGTGCATGTCGCGATCGCGACCTCGCTCTCCACCATCATGTTCACATCGCTGTCGTCGGTGAGGGCGCATCACCGGCGTGGTGCAGTGCTGTGGCCGGTGGTGAAACTGCTGGCGCCTGGCATCCTGATCGGATCCTGGGTGGGGCCGTGGATAGGCACGAAACTCAGCTCTTCAGGGCTGGCCTTGTTTTTTGCGATCTTCGTCGGCTTCTCCGCGACGCAAATGCTGCTGGATAAAAAGCCCAAGCCCACGCGTGAACTGCCGCCGCCGGCCGGCATGCTGGGCGCAGGCACAGTGATCGGTGTGTTGTCGGGTCTGGTGGGCGCGGGCGGCGGATTTATCTCCGTGCCTTTCATGACCTGGTGCAATGTGGTGATCCACAATGCCGTGGCCACCAGTGCTGCACTGGGTTTTCCGATTGCGCTGGCAGGCACCCTGTCGAACATCTACTACGGCTTGCAGGAGCCGGGACTGCCCGCCGGCTCGCTCGGATTCATCTATTTGCCGGCACTGCTGGTGATTTCCATCGCGAGTGTGTTCACGGCGCCGCTGGGCGCGAAGACCGCGCATGCGCTGCCGGTGAAGAGCCTGAAAAAAGTGTTCGCGATCGTGCTGTATGTGCTGGCAGGGTATATGGCGTACAAGGCATTTCGGTGATCTCGCGGTCGCTGTTTTGTTGGCGATGATGGGTCCCAGCTTGCGCTGGGACGACGGGGAGAAGGGACTCGGCGTTTGAATCGTCATCCCAGCGCAGGCTGGGATCCACAGCTTCGTTCAGCGGTAGCCGTTTTCGAGCGATGACGGGTTTTTGTTTGCGCTGCGATGACGACGTGAAGGGACTCGACGTTTGAATCGTCATCTCAGCGCAAGCTGGGATCCACAGCCCTCGCTCAACGGTAGCGTGTCAAACCACTGGCTTCAGCCAAACCGCTCCCGCAACAGATTCTTTTGCACCTTGCCCATCGTATTGCGCGGCAGTTCATCGACCACATGCACGCGCTTGGGCACCTTGAAGTTCGCGATCTTCTGCTTCAGCGACTCGATGATCGCCGCCTCCGACAAAGCCGCGCCATCGCGTGGTACGACGACTGCCGTGACAGCCTCGCCGAAATCCGGATGCGCGACGCCGATCACCGCAGACTCCAGCACACCCGGCATCTCGTCGATCACTGACTCGATTTCTTTCGGATACACGTTATAGCCGCCCGAGATGATCAGGTCTTTGCTGCGGCCGACGATGGACAGATAGCCATCACTGTCGAACCGGCCGACATCGCCCGTCTTGAAGTAGCCATCGGCGGTGAATTCCTCGGCGGTTTTCCCGGGCATCTGCCAGTATCCTTTGAACACATTCGGCCCCCGGACCTGAATATCGCCGATCTCCTCCACCGCGCAGGGCTGGCCCTCGCTGTTCATCACACGAACCGACACCCCCGGCAGCGCCGGTCCGACCGTGCCGGCCTTGCGCTGGCCCTGATACGGGTTCGAGGTCAGCATCCCGGTCTCGCTCATGCCGTAGCGCTCGAGTATCGTGTGGCCGGTACGTTGCGCAAAGTCGGTGAAGGTCTCCGTCAGTAACGGTGCAGAACCGGATACGAACAGGCGCATCGTCGCGCAGGACGAGGTATCAAAGTCTGGATCATTCAGCAGCCTCACGTAATAGGTGGGCACGCCCATGAACACGGTGCTGCGCGGCAGCTGGCGGTTGACGGCATGGCTGTCAAACTTGGGCAGGAAGATCATTTTGCTGCCATTCATCAGCGCGCCATGTGCGGCGACGAACAAGCCATGAATGTGGAACAGCGGCAGCGCATGCAGCAGCACATCGCCCGGCTGCCAGTGCCAGACCTCCTGCAGCACGCGGATGTTCGACGCCAGATTGCCGTGGCTGAGCATCGCGCCCTTGCTGCGGCCTGTCGTGCCCGAGGTGTACAGGATGGCTGCGAGATCATCGTCGTCGCGATGCACCGTCTCAAATTCATCCGAATGGTGCACGGCGCGCGACAGCAGGCTGCCACTGTTGCGACCTTCCTTGAGCTCATCCAGTGTGAACAGATGTTTCGTCCCCTGTCGAAAAGCGATCTGAGACAACCATCCGAAATTCTGCGGCGAGCACACGACCACGGCCGGCGAGGCGTTGTCGATGAAATAGGCCATCTCGTCGGCACGGTAGGCGGTGTTCAGCGGCAGATAGATGAAGCCGGCGCGCACCGTGGCCAGATACAGCATCAGCGCCTCGGGCGATTTTTCGACCTGCGCTGCGATGCGCGATCCGGCCGGCAGGTTCAGGCTGGCGAACAGATTGGCCATCTTCGCGGTGCCGCGCTCCAGATCGCGCCAGCTGTAATACTGACCCTCATGGGTCTCGAGCCAGCAATCGTCCAGATCATCGGGAAAGCGCGAGCGAAACAGCGCGTACAGGTTGGCGTTCATGGTCAGTGTGTCGCGGTGGGATGGTTGACGACGGGGCTTCGGTAGGCAATCCAGAGCAGCACGCCCCCCAGCGCGATCATGGGCAGGGACAGCAGCTGTCCGGCAGACAGCAGCACCGGGCCCAGGGCGACTTCATAGTCCGGCGTGCGGAAATACTCGGTGAAGAAGCGCGCCGCGCCATAACCTGCGGCGAACACGCCGCTGACGGCCAGATACGGCCGGGGCTTGCGAGCGAACAGCCACAGCACGATGAACAGCAGCACGCCATCGATCAGCGCCTGATACAACGGCGAGGGATGACGGGGCAAGCTATCGACATTCGGCCACACCATCGCCCACGGCAGGCTGGCGTCAGCGATGCGGCCCGGCAGTTCGGCATTGATGAAGTTGCCGACGCGGCCGGCTGCATAACCGAGCGGCACCAGCGGCGCGATCAGGTCCATCACATCCATCAGCCGTCTGCCGTGCCGCTTCGCCCAGACCCACATCGCCAGCATCACGCCAAGGAAGCCGCCATGAAACGACATGCCGCCGTTCCAGACCGCGAGCATCTCTGCCGGATGCTCGAGGTAGTAGGCCGGGTGATAGAACACGACCTCACCGAGCCGGCCGCCGATGATCACGCCCAGCACGCCATAGGTGAGCATGTCTTCCAGATCGGCGGTCGTCCAGCCAGCGCTGGCGATGTGCGCCTGTTTCAGACGGATGCGGCCCAGGACGATGAACAGCGCAAACGCGATCAGGTACATGATCCCGTACCAGCGTATCGCAAGCGGTCCGATAGCGATTGCAATGGGATCGGGCAGGGGGTGAATCAGCATTCAGCGGGTCTTTCGCATCAGTTCGAGGAAAGCGGCGAGCACCGGCGACTGGTTATCGCGCCGCCATGCAAGCCCGGTCTCTACCAGCGGGCTCGCTTCTCTGAACGTCCGGTATTCCACGCCCGGGCGCTTCAGGTTGGAGACGGATTGTGGCACAAGCGCGATGCCCATGCCGGCTGAAACGAGGCCAATGATGGTCTGCATCTGTATCGCTTCCTGAGCGATGCGCGGCGTGACACCCGCTTCACGAAAGCAGCCAAGGATCAGATCATGGAAGCCGGGCGCGAGTCGGCGCGGAAAGATGATCAGCGGTTGTTCAGCGCATTGCCGCAGCGAGATCCTGCCCGGCTTTTTTGCGATTGCGCTGTTTTCCGGGAGCGCGAGCACCAGCGGCTCGGAGAGCAGCGGAAGGTAATCCAGTTCAGCCCGGAGTTTCTCGGGCAGCGGCGGTATCAGCATGCCGAGGTCGAGCTTGCCGGTAGCGAGCAGTTCGAGTTGTACATCGGTGGTGGCCTCTTGCAGATCGAGCTGCACGCCTGGATACGCGATCCGGAAGTCGCGCAGCGATTGCGGCAGCACGCTGTAGTCCGCATTCGACACAAAGCCCAGCGAGAGCTGCCCCGACTCACCGGCCGAGGCTCGCTGCACCAGTTCCTTCAGGCCGTCAGCCAGTTGCACCAGCCGCCGCGCCTCCGGCACCAGTGCCTGACCGGCTGCCGTCAGCGCGACGCTGCGCCGGGTGCGCTCGAACAGCGGCGCGCCCAGCTGCGATTCCAGCGACTGGATGGCCTGCGACAGCGGCGGCTGGGTCATGTGCAGCTTGCGCGCGGCACGCCCGAAGTGCATTTCCTCGGCGACGGTCAGAAAGTAGCGCAGCTGGCGGATATCGGGGCTCATGGCAGGATCTCAGTCAATGGGGCACGTCAGCGGCGGTCTATCAGTAGCGCCACATCAGTGGCGGCGCATCAGCACGTGGGCCGACCGACATCCGGTGAATGATTCGTAAAAAATATCAATACTCTTCGAATCATATATTTGACAATCGTATTCGCGCAAGGCAAGGTGTGGGCCTTGGCGCGCGCCCGATGGACAGGGCGATGCCCGTCCCCCGAGATCCTTTATCTGGAGAACCCGTATGGCCGGCAACGATCGTTCGAAGAACATTACCGAGGGCGTGAACCGCAGCCCGAACCGCTCGATGTATTACGCGATGGGCTACAAGAAGGAAGACTTCAGCAAGCCCATGATCGGCATTGCGAATGGCCATTCGACCATCACGCCCTGCAACTCCGGCCTGCAAAAGCTCGCGGATGCCGCGATCGAGGCCACCAGGGCTTCGGGCGCCAATCCGCAGGTCTTCGGCACGCCGACCATTTCGGACGGCATGTCGATGGGTACGGAAGGCATGAAGTACTCGCTGATCTCGCGCGAGGTGATCGCCGACTGTATCGAGACCTGCGTGCAAGGCCAGTGGCTGGATGGCTGCGTGGTGATCGGCGGCTGCGACAAGAACATGCCCGGCGGGATGATCGCGATCGCGCGCACCAATGTGCCCAGTATCTATGTGTATGGCGGCACCATCAAGCCCGGTCACTGGAAGGACCAGACGCTGACCATCGTGTCGGCCTTTGAAGCCGTCGGCCAGTTCACCGCTGGCAAGATGTCGGAAGAAGATTTCGAAGGCGTCGAGCGCAATGCCTGCCCGACCACGGGCTCGTGCGGCGGCATGTTCACGGCCAACACCATGTCTTCGTCCTTCGAGGCACTGGGCATGTCCCTGCTGTATTCATCGACCATGGCCAACCCGGATGACGAGAAGACCCAGTCCACCGCCGAATCCGCGCGCGTGCTGGTCGAGGCCGTGAAAAAGAACCTGCGCCCGCGCGACATCATCACCCGCAAGTCGATCGAGAACGCGGTGGCGGTGATCATGGCGACTGGTGGATCGACCAATGCGGTGCTGCACTATCTGGCCATCGCGCATGCGGCCGGTGTCGAGTGGACGATTGATGATTTCGAGCGCATGCGCCAGAAGATTCCCGTCATCTGCAACCTCAAGCCCTCGGGCGAGTATGTCGCCACCGATCTGCACAAGGCCGGTGGTGTACCGCAAGTGATGAAGATCCTGCTGAATGCCGGGCTGATGCACGGTGACTGCATGACCATCACTGGCAAGACGCTTGCAGAAGAACTGAAGAACGTGCCGGACCAGCCGGCGGCAGATCAGGACGTGATCCGCCCGATCGACAAGCCGGTCTATCAGCGCGGCCATCTCGCTATCCTGAAAGGCAATCTCGCGACCGAGGGCTGCGTGGCCAAGATCTCCGGCCTGAAGAACCCGGTCATCACCGGCCCGGCGCGCGTGTTCGACGATGAGCCCTCGGCGATGGAGGCAATCATTTCCGACAAGATCCAGCCGGGCGACGTGGTAGTGCTGCGTTATCTCGGCCCGAAGGGCGGCCCGGGCATGCCGGAGATGCTGTCACCGACGTCGGCGCTGATCGGCAAGGGTCTGGGCGAATCCGTTGGTCTGATCACCGATGGTCGATTCTCCGGCGCGACCTGGGGCATGGTGGTCGGTCATGTGGCGCCCGAAGCGTTTGTCGGCGGCACGATCGCGCTGGTGCAGGAGGGGGATTCGGTAACGATTGATGCGCACCAGCTGCTGATCCAGCTGAACGTGCCCGAGGAAGAGATCGCCCGTCGCCGCGCTGCCTGGAAAGCGCCCGAGCCCCGCTATACCCGCGGCGTGCTGTCGAAGTTTGCCAAACTGGCATCGTCAGCGAGCAAGGGCGCGGTCACGGGCTGAGTTACCAATACGATAATGCGCTGATCTGCTGATCTGCTGATCTGCATTCAGGGCCGGTCGCTGACTCAGCACCGGTCCGGTTTTGTGAGCGAATGTAAGTCAGCCCTGCAAAGACAAAAGTTCGGTGATAGATTCCAGACTGAGCGGGATGATAAAAACGGGTAAAATCCCGCGGTCGTTAAATTTATGGAGAGTGACATGAAACGTTTTCTGGTTGCTGCGGTTGCTTTCGGCGCGCTGATGTCCAACGCAGCATTCGCCAGCGAGCAGCTCGCAAAAGAAAAGAACTGCCTAGCCTGCCACGCAGTAGAGAACAAGCTGGTTGGTCCCGGCTACAAGGAAGTCGCTGCAAAGTACAAGAGCGACAAGACCGCCGAAGACAAACTGGCCCAGAAGATCATGAAGGGCGGCAGCGGCGTCTGGGGCGCGATCCCGATGCCTGCGAATCCGCAAGTGTCGGCGGCTGAAGCCAAGACCCTCGCGAAGTGGGTTCTGTCGCTCAAGTAATCGCTCCACCGTATCAGTAAAAAAGCGCTCCGAGGAGCGCTTTTTTATTTGCCGCGACTGAGCTCGCTACCGAGGCGCTCGTGGAATGGCGATCATCATTTCGTGACCGCGATCTGCGTCCGCTTGCCGCCTTTGAACGTGTACAGCGTCAGCGTGCCATTCTTCATGTCGCCATTTGCATCGAAGGCGATCGGCCCGGTCACGCCCTTGTAGCTGATCTTCGCCAGTTCGGGCAGGTATTTCGCCGGTTCGACCGAATCCGCTTTCTGCATGGCGGTCGCCATCACCATCACGGCATCGTACACATAGGGTGCGTAGAGTTTCACCTCGGTGCCGAATTTTTTCTTGTAGGCGGCACGAAATTCCTCCAGCCCTTTCTTCTCGCTGTCCTCGACGCCACCGGCTTCGGCACAGATCACCTGACCGTCCGCCATCGCGTCACCGGCCAGTGTCGCCAGCTGCTCCGAGCAGATGCCGTCGCCCCCCATGAACGTGGGAATCATGCCAAGTTGCTTCATCTGTCGCAGCATCGGGCCGCCGACCGCATCCATGCCGCCAAAGAAAACCAGGTCGGGACGCTTGCCCTTGACTGCGGTCAGAATGGAATTGAAATCCGTGGCCTTGTCGGTCGTGTACTGGCGTCCGACGATGGTCAGCCCGGCGGCCTTTGCCGCTTTCGCGAATTCGTCCGCGACACCCTGCCCATACGCGGTACGGTCATCAATGATGGCGACCTGCTTTGCTTTCAGCGTGCCCGCCGCATAGCGGCCGAGGGCGCCGCCCAGCTGTCCATCGTTGGCGACGACGCGAAATGCGCCCTTGAAGCCCTGCAGCGTGTACTTGGGGTTGGTGGCCGAGGGAGAGATCTGGGGGATGCCGGCATCATGGTAGATCTTTGAGGCCGGTATCGTGGTGCCCGAGTTCAGATGGCCGATCACCCCGTTCACCTTTGCATCGGCGAGCTTTTGTGCGGCGGCGGTGCCTTGCTGCGGATTGGCGGCGTCATCTTCGCTCAACAGCACGAAGCGGATCTTCTTGCCGCCGATCGACAGCGGCCGGGCATTCAGCGCATCAATGGCCATGCGCGCGCCATTCTCATTGTCTTTGCCGAGATGCGCGACCTGACCCGAGAGGGGCGCGACATGACCGATCTTCACGATCTGTTCCTGCGCGGCGACTGACGCCGACAGCAGCACGGTGACCGACACTAGAGCTGGGGTGAAGCGCATGAGTCCTCCCGGTGAAAAAACCGAATTATCTTCGATTTGCCAACGGGAAGACGCCGACAGGCCCGACAAAGCCTGTCAATGGCGAACAAGCTGCATTATGGGCGTGCAGCAGGTGCTGGCACACCATTCGGTCTGCCAGCATGCGTGGGATCGGGCAGGCCGGTGAAAGCAAAATCAACATCCGGTCGGCGACCGGACACAATCTCGGCGATCGCACGACCTGAGCCGCATCCCATGGTCCAGCCCAGTGTGCCATGTCCGGTGTTGACGAACAGGTTCGCGTAGCGCGTGCGGCCGATATAGGGCACGTTCGACGGGGTCAGGGGGCGGAGACCCGCCCAGTACTGCGGCTGATCATAGTCGCAGGCGCCGGGGAAGAGCTCGCGAGTGCGGCGGGTGATCGCCTCGCAGCGCACCGGGTTGAGCTCGCGCGAGTAGCCATTGATCTCGCAGGTGCCGGCCACGCGCAGCCTGTCCCCCAGACGGGAGAGCACCAGCTTGTGGCCATCGTCGGTCAGCGACACGCGGGGCGCGAGCGCCGGATCCGTCACCCGATACGTGGCCGAGTAACCCTTGCCCGGATAGAGCATCAGGTTCATGTCGAGCGGCCGGAGCAGCTGGGCCGAGAAGCTGCCCATGGCCAGCACCACGCTGTCAGCGCGCAGCACCTGATGCCGTCCATGATCATCGATGACCTCCACCCCCGTGATGCGGGCAGCGGCGCCGGTGCCTTCGCTCAGCAGCCGGGTGACCAGATGATTGAAGCGGAACTGCACACCGGCCTCGCGAGATTTTTCAGCCAGCCCGGTGGTGAACTTGTATACATCGCCGGATTCATCGGTCGCGGTGAAATCGCCACCGACGATCTTGTGCCTGACTGCGGCCAGTGCGGGCTCGAGCCGCACCACCTCGTCGGCGCTCACCGTTTCGCGCGGGCAGCCGAGATCGCGCATCAGCTGCGCGGCCGGCAGCGACTGCGCGAACTCGCGCTCATCGGTGTAGAAGTGAAGGATGCCGCGCGTCTCGCAGTCATAAGCGATACCGGTCTCGGCCCGCAGGGCCTGCAGCGTCTGGCGGCTGTACTCGGCGATCGCGACGATCTGCCGGATGTTGTGCGCGGTATGGCCAGGTGTGCACTGGCGCAGGAATTCCAGCCCCCAGCGCCACTGCTGCCACTCAGCGCGCAGACGAAACAGCAGCGGCGCATCTTCGCGGCCCAGCCATTTCAGGAGCTTCAGCGGTGCAGAGGGATTCGCCCACGGCTCGGCATGCGAGACGGAGATCTGTCCGCCATTGGCAAAGCTGGTTTCCTGTGCGACGCCGGGCTGGCGCTCGAGGACGGTGACCTCGTGGCCGGCCCTCTGCAGGAACCATGCAGACGCGGTGCCGACGATGCCCGCGCCCAGTACGATGACTTTCATTGATTCTTTCCGTGCGTTCGTGCGTTCAGTGATGTTGCGGCGGGAGGAAGGCCTGGCCGCCTGCGCTGTTCATCTCGTCGTGAATTGTACGGAGCCGGGTCGGCGCTGCGGCGTCATTTGCGCCACAGACTCTTCGGTGGTGCGGCACGCCTCACTGCGCAGTCACTGTTGCAGCCGCGCGAATTCCTGTGCCACCACCTCACGAACCCGCTCCTCCAGCCGCTGCTCGAGCCGCGCGCCAATTTCCTCGGCCAGCGTGCCGGCCACCTGCTCGGTCGCGGCTTCCGCCGCCAGCGGCAAGGTGGCTGCGAGCGCTGTCATGATCTCGGCCTGCAGTTTGGAACCCACAGCTTGCGGCAGATGCTCATGTAGCGCGGCCTCTATCAGAACAGGTATCTGCTCAGAAAGTTCCGCAACGAGACGCGCGCTGATTTCTTCCTCGATCTGACGCAGCAGCTCGGCATCAGCGGCGGCGGCTTCGGCTGCTGCAGCGGCGTCATCGGCTGGCGCTGAATCGGCAGAAACAGCGACAGCGGTCGGTGCCGTGTCTTCGTCGATGATGTCAGTCAGGACAGGAATGTCGGCGTCGTGCGGATGAGAGGGAGTCATGTTTTTTCTGCCACGAAGTGGGTCAGCGGATAACCGCGCTGCTGGTATTGACGGTAGCGTTCGCGGCCTGCGGCGAGATCCTCTTCCTCGGTGGACAGGATCTCGAACAGACGCTCGAAACGTGCGAAATGCTCGGGGGTGTGCTGTGAGAGATTGATCAGCACCTGATGATGCGGCAAGGCGTCGCTTGCATCATGGCTGAGTATCACCGGTGTCTGCGCGGCCAGAGGATCGGCGGCGCTCACATGCGGCAGGAAGTCCTGTTCCGAAAAGGTCCACAGCGCCTCATCGAAGCGCTGCTGCTGGCCTGCGTCCTGCAGGTGGACGACGATCTTCAGGTCGGCCGCGCGCGCCTTGCGTACCAGGCGGCACGCATAGAGCAGCTTGTCCGGCACCCTGCTGTGAAAATCAACGCGCGTCATTCGGTTTTCGTTTGCTGGTCATCCGATTATCTGCATTCCATTCTTTACCGGTGCCGGCTCAGGCCGGCACCATGCCATTGTGCCGCAGCAGCGCATCGATGCTGGGCTCGCGTCCGCGGAAGGCGGTGAAGGACTCGATGGCCGGGCGCGATCCGCCGACCGACAGAATCTCGCGATGGAAGGCCAGCCCGGTCTCGGCCAGACGGTTCGGGTCGCCCTGAGCCTCTTCGAAGGCGCCATAGGCATCGGCCGACAAGACCTCCGCCCATTTGTAGCTGTAATAACCGGCCGCGTAGCCGCCGGCGAAGATATGCGAGAACGAATGCTGGAAGCGGTTGAAGGCGGGCGGGATGATGACCGCCACCTGATGGCGCACTTTCGCGAGCAGCTCGGCCACCGTGGTCGTGCCCCGGGGATCGTAGTCATGGTGCAGGTGCATGTCGAACAAGGAGAACTCCACCTGACGCAGCATCTGCAGACCTGACTGGAAATTCTTCGCCGCGATCATCTTGTCATACAGCGCGCGCGGCAGCGGCTCGCCGGTGGCGGCGTGCGCGGTCATGTGCTGCAGCACTTCCCACTCCCAGCAGAAGTTTTCCATGAACTGCGACGGCAATTCGACGGCATCCCATTCGACGCCTGCGATGCCGGACACGCCCAGCTCATCGACGGCTGTCAGCATGTGATGCAGGCCATGGCCGAATTCATGGAACAGCGTGATCACTTCGTCATGCGTGAAATAGGCGGGCTTCTTCACGCCATCGACCAGCGCCGGCTCGGTGAAATTGCAGGTCAGGTAGGCGATCGGTGTCTGCACATCGCCCGCGAGATTCTTGCGGCCGCGTGCATCGTCCATCCATGCGCCGCCGCGCTTGCCCTTGCGCGCATACAGGTCGAGGTAAAACTGGCCGATCAGCTGGCCCTGCTTTTCGATCCGGAAGAACGATACGTCCGGATGCCAGACCGGCCCCTGATCCGGCCGGATCTCGACGCCGAACAGGTGTTGTATCTGCCGGAACAGCCCGCCGACCACCTTGTGCTCGGGGAAGTAGAGCTTCACTTCCTGCTCGGAGAACGCATAGCGCTGCTCGCGCAGCTTTTCCGACGCATAGGTCATGTCCCAGGCCTCGAGCTTGTCGAGCCCGAGTTCACTCTTGGCGAAGGCGCGGAGTTCGGCAAGGTCATTCTCTGCAAACGGCCGTGCCTTTCTGGCGAGATCGTCGAGGAAGCCGATCACCTGTTGCGGCGAGGTGGCCATCTTCGGCACCAGCGAGACTTCCGCGAAACTGGCGTAGCCGAGAAGCCGTGCCTCTTCGTCGCGCAGGGCGAGGATATCGACAATGTTCTGCGTGTTGTCCCAGTCGGGATTAGCGCCCAGCTCCGACGCCTTGGTCGCGCTGGCGCGATAGATCGTCTCGCGCAGTGCGCGATCATCCGCGTACTGCAACACCGGGAAATAAGAAGGAAAGTGCAGCGTGAAGCGCCAGCCGGGCTTGCCCTCGCGTTCGGCCGAGGTGCGCGCGGCCTGTTTCACGTCATCCGGCAGGCCGGACAGGCGCTGTTCGTCCTCGATGATCAGTTCGTAGGCATTCGTGGCATCCAGCACGTTTTCGGAGAAACGCGTCGAGAGCGCCGCCTGTTGTTCCTGTATCTCGGCAAAGCGCTGCTTTTTATCGTCCGGCAGCTCCGCGCCACCCAGACGGAAGTCACGGATCGCGTTGTCGACGATCTTTTTGCGTGCTGCATTGAGTGTCTGGTATTCACTGCTGGCTTGCAGCGCCTTGTACTTTTCAAAAAGCTTCAGGTTCTGGCCCAGTTCCGTCCAGAACTCGGTGACCTTCGGCAGGTTCTCGTTGTACGCCGCGCGCAGCTCGGGTGTGTCCACGACCGCGTTCAGGTGACCCACCACGCCCCACGCACGTCCCAGACGCTCGGTCACCTGTTCCAGCGGAAGAACAAAGCGGTCCCAGTTGAATGGCGCATCGGGCGCTTCCAGCCTTGCGACGGTCGCGCGCGCCTCGTCGAGCAGCTTGCCGATGGCCGGCGTGACCTGCGCCGGGGTGAACACGTCGAATCGGGGCAGGTCGGTGAAATCCAGCAGGGCGTTGTCAGTCATGGTGCTTTCGACAGTAAGTTGAGTCGTAATTCAGGGGTCCCAATTCAGGGATCGTGTCGCGGGAGTCGTGCCTCAGACAGTTCGCTCCGCCGCCTCGATGGTATTCACTAGCAGCATCGTGATCGTCATCGGGCCGACGCCGCCGGGCACCGGCGTGATCCAGCCGGCGACTTCCGCGCACGGGCCGTAATCGACATCGCCGCACAGCTTGCCTGCATCATCACGGTTCATGCCCACGTCAATCACCACGGCTCCCGGCTTGACCATATCCGCGGTCACGATGTTCCGCTTGCCGGTGGCCACGACGAGAATATCGGCGTCGCGGGTGTGATGACCGAGGTCGCGGGTCTTGGAGTTGCAGACCGTGACGGTCGCGCCGGCCTGCAGCAGCAGCATGGCCTGCGGCTTGCCGACGATGTTGGACGCGCCGACCACCACTGCATGCGCGCCGCGCACCGGATAGTCGATCGATTCGAGCATCTTCATTACGCCGTAGGGTGTGCATGGCCGGAACAGCGGCTGGCCTGTCATCAGCAGGCCGGCATTACTGATGTGAAAACCATCAACATCTTTTTCCGGGGCGATCGCCTCGATCACCTTGTGCGCATCGATATGCGGCGGCAAAGGCAGCTGCACCAGAATGCCGTGGATGGCCGGATCCTGATTGAGCGCGTCCACGCGGGCCAGCAGTGCCTCTTCGGTCAGGCTGGCGTCGTATTTTTCAAACACCGAGTGAATGCCGTTGTCTTCGCAGGCCTTGATCTTGTTGCGGACATAGACCTGGGACGCCGGGCTGTCGCCCACCAGCACGACCGCGAGGCCGGGCCGGTGGCCTTGTGCAGCGAGGGCGGCGGCGCGTTCAGCCACCCCGGCGCGCAGCTGGCGGGAAAGGAGGTTTCCATCGATGATTTTCGCGGTCATGGGAGGTCTCGGTGAGGGTCGTCGGGATGGGCGAAGCCAACCCGGATTATAAGACGCGACCTTTTTTGATGCCGGGCAAAGCCCTGTCGTTCCGCGCTGCCGGAGCCCTTGGGAATCGCTACATTTGAGCCCCTCAGAAAGTTTTCTTTTTGCTTATTTCCCATAATGTGAAAATTCATATCGCAGTTTGAAAAATTATGGAGTGCTGATACACTTCCGTGAAACCCGGATACCCGCCAGAATGACTATGGCCGGGACCCCACCGGCCCGTCATTCCGCCTCCCGGCACGACAGAAAAGCAAGGAGACCCGCTCATGTCAGCCCAGCTCGACAACATCCTGGCGCAAGCCGCCAATGATCCCGATGTGATGGAAACCCAGGAGTGGCTTGATGCCCTCGAATCCGTGATCGAGCTGGAAGGTGCCGAGCGCGCGCACTACCTGCTCGAGCGCATGGTGGATCTGGCCCGTCGCCGCGGTGCGCATATTCCTTTCTCCAGCAACACCGCCTACGTCAACACGATTCCCGCGCACCTCGGCGAGCACTGCCCGGGCAATCTCGAGTACGAGGAGCGCCTGCGCTCATACATGCGCTGGAATGCGATGGCGATGGTCGTCAAGGCCAACCGGGCCGATGGCGATCTCGGCGGTCATATCTCGAGCTTTGCATCGCTGGCGAACATGCTGGGCATAGGCTTCAATCATTTCTGGCATGCGCCGACCGAGCATCACGGCGGCGACCTGCTCTATATACAGGGACATTCGTCGCCGGGCATCTATGCACGCGCCTTCCTCGAGGGCCGTATCTCCGAAGACCAGATGCTGAACTTCCGTCGCGAGGTCGATGGCAAAGGCCTGTCGTCGTATCCGCACCCGAAACTGATGCCCGATTTCTGGCAGTTCCCCACGGTGTCGATGGGCCTTGGCCCGCTGATGGCGATCTATCAGGCGCGCTTTCTCAAGTATCTGCACGCACGCCAGATCGCCGATACCGCGAACCGCAAGGTCTGGGCTTTCTGCGGTGACGGCGAGATGGATGAGCCGGAGTCGATGGGCGCCATCGGCATGGCTGGTCGCGAGATGCTCGACAACCTCGTGTTCGTCATCAACTGTAACCTGCAGCGACTCGATGGCCCGGTGCGCGGCAATGGCAAGATCATTCAGGAACTCGAGGCCGATTTCCGTGGCGCCGGCTGGAATGTGGTCAAGGTGATCTGGGGCTCGAACTGGGACGACCTGCTTGCGCGCGACAAGGATGGCGTGCTGCAGCGGATCATGATGGAAACCGTCGATGGCGAGTACCAGAACTACAAAGCCAAGGATGGCGCCTACGTGCGCAAGCATTTCTTTGGCAAGCATCCGAAGGCGCTCGAGCTGGTCGCGAACATGTCAGACGATGACATCTGGCGCCTGCTGCGCGGCGGTCATGATCCGCACAAGATCTACGCCGCCTACAAGGCCGCGCAGGAACACAAGGGCCAGCCGACCGTGCTGCTGGTCAAGACCGTCAAGGGCTATGGCATGGGCAAGTCCGGTGAGGCACGCAACACCGCCCACCAGACCAAGAAGCTTGATGATGATGCGATCCGCGAGATGCGCGACCGTTTCGGCATTCCGGTGCCGGATGACAAGCTGCACGACGTGCCGTTCTACAAGCCCTCGGATGACGCGCCCGAGATGAAGTACCTGCACGAGCGCCGCAAGCAGCTGGGCGGTTACCTGCCGCAGCGCCGCCGTGTCGCCGAAGAGAGCTTGCCCGTGCCGCCGCTGTCGGCGTTCCAGCCGGTGCTGGATCCGACCGCCGAGGGCCGCGAGATCTCGACGACACAGGCCTATGTGCGCACGCTGACGGTGCTGCTGCGCGATGCCAATCTCGGCCCGCGCGTCGTGCCGATTCTGGTCGATGAGGCGCGCACCTTCGGCATGGAAGGCTTCTTCCGTCAGATCGGCATCTTCAGCCAGCAGGGTCAGCTGTACGAGCCGGTCGACAAGGATCAGGTCAGCTACTACCGCGAGGACAAGGCCGGTCAGATCCTGCAAGAGGGTATCAATGAAGCCGGTGCGATGAGTTCATGGATCGCCGCAGCGACCTCGTACTCGACGAACAACCGGGTGATGATCCCGTTCTACATTTTCTATTCGATGTTTGGTCTTCAGCGCATCGGCGATCTGGCATGGGCGGCGGGCGACATGCGTGCGCGCGGCTTCCTGCTGGGCGGTACCTCGGGCCGCACGACGCTGAATGGCGAGGGCCTGCAGCATGAGGATGGCCACAGTCATGTACTGGCCTCGACCATCCCGAACTGCATGCCTTACGACCCGACCTTCGCCCATGAGGTCGCCGTGATCATCCAGGATGGCTTGAAGCGCATGGTCGAGAAGCAGGAAGATGTGTTCTATTACATCACCCTGATGAACGAAAACTACAGCCATCCGGGCATGAAGCCGGGACAGGAAGAGGGCATCCTCAAAGGCCTGTATCTGCTGCAGCCCTCGTCGAAAAAGTCCAAACACAAGGTGCAACTGCTGGGTTCAGGCACCATCCTGCGCGAAGTGATGGCCGCGGCCGAGCTGCTCGAAAAAGACTGGGACATCGCCGCCGATCTCTGGTCCGCGCCCTCGTTCACGCTGCTGGCGCGCGATGGTCAGGACGCCGAGCGGTGGAATCTGCTGAATCCGACCGCCAAAACGGCACGCGTGCCTTACGTGACGCAGGTGCTGCAGTCCAGTACCGGGCCGGTGATCGCCGCTACCGACTACATGCGCACCTATGCCGAGCAGATCCGCGCGTACATCCCGGCAGGTCGCAGCTACAAAGTGCTGGGCACCGATGGTTTCGGTCGCTCTGACACACGCGCCAAGCTCAGGGAATTCTTCGAGGTCAATCGTTACTTCGTGGCCGTCGCTGCATTGAAGGCACTGGCGGATGCGGGCAGCATCGACGCCTCCGTCGTCGGCAAGGCCGTTGAGAAATACGGTATCGATCCGAACAAGCCGAATCCCGTGCATCAGTAATCCCCGGTAAATTGAAGTGACCTTCAGTACCCGCGCCGCAGGCTCGATACCTGCGGCGCGGGTCGTGAACAACAAGCACGTGCCTCGTCGCTCTTGCGCGGCGAGATCCACCTCCGCAAAAAGAAGCTGTGACATCACGGAGCAAGAAGATGAGTCAAGTAGAGATCAAGGTGCCCGATATCGGTGACTTCAAGGAAGTCGAAGTCATCGAACTGCTGGTGAAGCCGGGTGACACCGTGAAGACCGAGCAATCGCTGATCACGGTCGAGTCCGACAAGGCCAGCATGGAGATTCCGAGCAGCCATGCCGGCGTCGTCAAAGAACTCAAGATCAAGCTGGGCGACAAGGTCGCAGAAGGATCGCTGATTCTGCTGCTGGACGCGGCCGAGGCGGGCGCTGCTGCACCGGCCAGTGCACCAGCAAGTGCACCAGCAAGTGCACCGCCTGCCGCGCCAGCCCCCGCACCTGCGGCCGCACCTTCTCCTGCACCCGCACCGGTAGCTGCCGCAGCGTCCGCACCCGCGCCTTCCGCGGCAGTACCTGCACCCGTGCCCGCCGTCGCTGCTGACACGACGTCTGCCGGTCAGCGCGCCCATGCCTCTCCGTCCGTGCGCAAGTTTGCGCGCGAGCTGGGCGTGGATCTCGCGCGGGTCAGCGGCACCGGTCCGAAAGGCCGCATCCTGCTCGAGGACGTGCAAGGCTTCGTCAAGGGCGTGATGGCCGGCTCGA
>JACCDH010757854.1_pt1 | contig 17941 bp, 17 predicted proteins | sample 7442481 | NCBI WGS metagenome assembly JACCDH01 (sample SAMN15323433, study PRJNA562643) | freshwater metagenome | isolation source: river surface water | place: USA:Blue River Watershed | collected 2017-08-15
AAGCGCTACATCGATTACATCGGCTCCTGGGGCCCGGCCATCGTCGGCCATGCGCATCCGGACGTGATCAGGGCCGTGCAGGCGGCCGCCGCAAACGGCCTGTCGTTCGGCGCGCCGACCGAAGGCGAGATCCTGATGGCCGAGGAGATCTGCAAGATCGTTCCGTCGATCGAGCAGGTGCGTCTGGTGTCCTCGGGCACCGAAGCAGCGATGAGCGCGCTGCGCCTCGCGCGCGGCGCGACCGGGCGCGACCTGGTGATCAAGTTCGAGGGCTGCTATCACGGCCACGCGGATTCGATGCTGGTGAAGGCCGGCAGCGGCCTGCTCACCTTCGGCAACCCGACCTCGTCGGGCGTGCCGGAAGACTTCGCGAAGCACACGATGGTGCTCGACTACAACAACAGCGCGCAGCTCGAAGACACGTTCGCGAAGATCGGCGACCGCATCGCGGCCGTGATCGTCGAGCCGGTCGCGGGCAACATGAACCTGCTGCCGGCCACGCAGGAATTCCTGCAGACCATGCGCACGCTGTGCACGAAGCACGGCGCGATACTGATGTTCGATGAAGTGATGTCGGGCTTCCGCGTCGCGCTGGGCGGCGCGCAATCGCTGTACGGAATCAAGCCGGACATGACGGTGCTGGGCAAGGTGATCGGCGGCGGCCTGCCGGTGGCAGCCTTCGGCGGCCGCGCGGACCTGATGAAGCATCTCGCGCCGCTCGGCTCCGTGTACCAGGCTGGCACGCTGTCGGGCAACCCGGTCGCGGTCGCGGCCGGCATGACGACGCTGAAGATCATCCAGCAGCCGGGCTTTTACGAGCAGCTGGGCGCGCAGACGAAGAAGCTGGTCGACGGCCTGTCGGCAGTGGCAAGGGAAGCCGGCGAAGCATTCTGCGCGAACTCGGTCGGCGGCATGTTCGGCATCTACTTCAGCGCGGACGTGCCGCAGGACTATGCGCAGATGATGAAATGCGACAAGGAGCGCTTCAACCGCTTCTTCCATGCGATGCTGGACGCGGGCGTATACCTCGCGCCGTCGGCGTTCGAGGCGGGATTCGTGTCGGCGATGCATACCGACGCGGTCATTGACGAGACGCTGGCGGCGGCGCGCGGGGCGTTTGCGAAGCTTGCTGCCTGACGAACATGGATTCCAGCTTTCGCTGGAATGACGAATCAAGGTGCATCGCACTAAAAAATCGTCGTCCCAGCGCAAGCTGGGACCCATCGTCGTGAACCACCCGCCTTACTTCAACCACCCCCGCTTCCTGAAATACCAGAACGGCGTGATCGCACTCGCCAGCATCAGCACGATCGCAAACGGATAACCAAAGGTCCAGTTCAGCTCCGGCAGGATGCGGAAGTTCATCCCGTAGATGCTCGCGATCAGTGTCGGCGGCAGGAAGGCGACCGATGCGACCGAGAAGATCTTGATGATCTTGTTCTGGTTGATGTTGATGAAACCGACGGTCGCATCCATCAGGAAGTTGATCTTTTCGAACAGGAACGCGGTGTGGCCGTCCAGCGATTCGATGTCGCGCAGGATCTGGCGCGCGTCGTCGAACTGGTCCGAGCTGAGCAGGCGGCCGCGCATCATGAAGCTGACCGCGCGGCGCGTGTCCATCATGTTGCGGCGAACGCGGCCGTTCAAGTCCTCTTCGCGCGCCATCGCCGACAGCGACTCGGCCGCGTCGGCGTCGCTGAATTCCTTCTTCAGCACGCTATGGCTGACTTCCTCGAGGTTCTGGTAGATGCCCTCGAGCGCGTCCGCCGAGTATTCGACGTCGGTCGCGTAAAGGTCGAGCAGCACGTCCTTGAAGTCGCCGATCGAGCCGGGGCGCGAGCGCGCGCGCATGCGCACCAGGCGGAACACCGGCAGGTCGTCGCTGTGCATCGAGAACAGCATGTCCTTCGCAAGGATGAACGCGACCGTCACCACGCGCGACTCGCCTTCGTCTTCTTCGAGCAGGAAGTCGGAGCGCAGGTGCAGGTCGCCGTTGTCAGCCTCGTAATAACGCGCGGAGGCCTCGATGTCCTTCACCTCGTCCTCGTCCGGCAGGGTCACGCCGTAGATGCCCTTGACCCAGTCACGCTCTTCGTCGTTCGGGTCGGTCAGGTCGACCCAGATCGGCGTGGCGCGCTCGAGGTCGGCGCGCGTGTCGATATTGACCTGGCTGAGCCGGCCGTTCTGCAGCACGAATACATTGATCATAAGCTCTCCCGCCGCGATGATGCGGCACTTCCGCGGCGCACGCGCACACGGATTCGATTCTTTACATTTCAGGGAGCGTGGCCAATGACGCAGACGACGTCGGCCATGCGCGCCCGTTCACCAAGACCTGGCAAGCGGCGCGCGAGAGGAGCGTCAGCTTGCGGAGGGTCCGTCGGATGACGGTCGATGATGCGAGGTGGGACTGCCCAAGGGGGGTCTCCGTTGTTAAAAACAGCGCGAGTTTACGTTTTTAAGCAGGATGAGGCAAGGTTTGGGCGCGTTACGGCAACTCCGCGCTGTTCATCCGTATCAGGATCAGGCCCGAGCGCTTGCTCAGGTAATTCGAATCGAGGTGCCGCCCGAAGAAACGCGGGTTCGGCAGCATCACCGCCAGCCGCGCCGCTTCGGCCGGCCCGAGGGCCGCCGCCGGCACGCCAAAATATTTGCGCGCCGCAGCCTCGCAACCGAACACGCCGGTGCCCCATTCGACCGAATTCAGGTAGATCTCGAAGATGCGGCGCTTGTCCATCACCGCCTCGATCATGAAGGTGATCACCATCTCCTGCGCCTTGCGCACATAGCTGCGCTCGCCGGACAGGAACAGGTTCTTCGCCAGCTGCTGCGTGATCGTCGAGCCGCCGCGCACCACCTTGCCCTTCTTGGCGTTCTTTTCGTAGGCCTTTTGCAGCGCCTCCCAGTCCACGCCCTCGTGCTCCGCGAAGTTCGCGTCCTCGGACGCGATGATCGCGCGCTTCAGGTGGTTCGAAATGCGGTTGTACGGCACCCACTGGTGCTGCAGCTGCGCCTTCGGGTTCTTCTCGCGCAGCTTCGACAACTGCTCGCGCATGAACGAGGTCGATTGCGGATTGTGATCAACCCACCAGCAGATCTGCACGAAGTACCAGAGCTGCAGCAGCAGCACCAGGCCAACGGGCAGCGCGACCAGCCAGAACAGGAAGCTGCGACGCCGGCTCATAGCTGCGCGCGCAACCACTGGTAGACCGGCGCGGTGTCGGGCCGCACGCCGCGCCACACGAAGAAGGCCTCGGCCGCCTGCTCGACCAGCATGCCCAGGCCGTCGCGCACGGCAGCGCCATGCCTTGCTGCCAGCTGCATGAACACGGTGGGCTGCGCGCCGTACATCATGTCGTAAGCGAAGGTAGTCGCGGCGAACGCCGATGCCGGCACCGGCGGCAGCTCGGCCGACAGGCTGGCCGAGGTCGCGTTGATCACGATATCGAATGTGCCGGACAAGTCCTCGAAGCGCGATGCATTCAGCGCCGCATGCGCGAACTGCGCGACCAGTTCCTCCGCTTTTGCGACAGTGCGGTTCGCTATTGTCAGCTCGACAGGCGCTTCGGCCAGCAGCGGCAGGATCACGCCGCGCGCCGCGCCGCCGGCCCCGAGCAGCAGCACGCGCTTGCCCGCGACGCTCACGCCGGCGCCCGCGACGATGTCGCGCACCAGACCGACGCCATCGGTGTTGTCACCGATGATGCGGCCGGCTTCGAATTTCAATGTATTGACCGCGCCGGCCGCGTCGGCGCGCGCGCTGCGCTCGTCGGCCAGCGCGAATGCGTCGAGCTTGAACGGCACCGTGACATTCGCGCCGCGACCGCCGGCAGCGACAAACTCGCGCACCGCCGCGTCAAAACCGTCGACCGGCGCGAGCAGCCGGTCGTACGCGATGTCCTCGCCGGTCTGCTGCGCGAAGCGCGCATGGATCTGCGGCGACTTGCTGTGGGCGATCGGGTTGCCGATCACGACATAACGATCAGTCATTCCCGCCCCCCGACAGATTGTGTCTCGAGCTGCTGCTCGCGCGTGAACGTGAAGCGGGTGATGATCTCCCACACATGCTCGCGTCCATCCCTGCCGAGCGCCGCGGGGAAACGCCCGAACGGCGCCGAGCGGCGCACGATCGCGAGCGCGGCTGCGTCGAGCGCAAGATTGCCGGAGCTGCGCTCGATGCGCGGCCCGCCTTCTTTTTCATACAGGCTGCCGTCCTGGTACACGGGGATGTAGACAATCAGTTCACCGTAAATCTTCTTGCCGTCCTGCTGAGGGAAATTCAGCGTGCCGGTCTGTTCTATCTTTTTCTGCAGCGCAGTGTAATACAGCGCGTAGCTGGCTTCACGCGTGGACGGCGTCAGCTGCGTCTTCAGCGGACGCTTGTTGTAATCGGAGATGTCGCGCGCGATCTCGGCTTCGCGCCGCGCCATCATCTGTATCTGCTCGACCGAGCGTATGTTGCGGCCGTCGAGCTGCGGCTTGTCCGGCGCCTCGCCGACCGGAACGGCCTGCGCATTGCGCGCGGCCAGCTGCGCGAGCAGCCTCTGCTGCGTGCGCTCGAGTTCGGCGACGCGCTGGCGCTGCATCTCGAACGCATTGCCGTCGGCGATGCGTTCCATGTTTGGCAGCGGCGAGCGCGCGCGGCCCGCATCGGCATTGCCGCCGCCGTCAAGGTTGGCCTGCGCGAGCGCTTCCGCTTTCAGCGGCGCGGCATCCTGTTTTGCATTCACCAGGATCACCGCGAGCCCGGCGTCGAAGGGCTTGATGCGCTCCGACGCCGGCGCCGCGAAACGCAGCGCGAGCAGCACCGCATGGAACAGCAGCGAAGTGGCTATCGCGATCGCAAGCAGGCGCCTGTCGTTCGCGACCCTGCGCATCACTCGGCCGCGCCTTCCGTCGGCGGCTCGGCCTGCGCGGACTGCGCTGCCGACTGTTCCGCGATCTGCTCGGCCGCCTGTTCCGCCTCGTCGGCGACGTCGGCCTCTTCAAGCTCCACTTCGTCGGCCAGCTCGGCCGACACGGTCGCCACCTCGAGCACGCGCGCCTGCACGCTGAGGTCGACCTCGTCCCAGCCGATCACCTCCAGCTTCAGCTGCGTGCCGCGCGCATGCTTCACGCCCGTCATCGGGATCACCAGCGGTATGTCGACCAGGCGCAGCACTTCATCCTTCAGCAGCACCGCATCCGTGTGCCGCACGGCGTTCTGCGCGAGCCAGCGCAGGCACCAGAAACGCTCCATCGTCGACTGGAAGTCCGCATATGCGGAATAGGCGCTGTCGAACGCGGACACGATCGCGAACAGGTCCGCATCGCGCGGCTTGAACGGCGCGACCAGCGGCGCGGTCACGCCGCCCTTCACGCAGGCGAGGATCTGCCACTGGTTCACGAGGTCGGTGTAGCGGCGCAGCGGCGACGTGCTCCATGCGTACTGGTCGACGCCCAGGCCCTGGTGCGGCGCCGCGTGCGTCAGCATCCGCACCTGCATCCGTTGCGCCCAGCCCTGGCCGCTGCCCTGGGTGCGGTAAATGCCGGGCACGCCGTGCTCGTGCATCAGCTTGCCCCAGCTGCTGTTGGCGAAGATCATCAGCTCGGCGACGAGCTTGTCCAGAGGCGCGCCGCGCTTGCGGCGCGTGATCGTGACCACGTCGTCCTCGACATAGAAATTGAAGTCGACGCGGTTGTTCTGCTCCGGCTTCAGGCCGAAGGCCTCGCGCTTGGCCATGCGGCCCTTTTCGAGCTGCTGCGCCCATTGCCACAGCAATGAAATCTCATCCTTGTGCGGATACTCGCCGCTGCCGTCGGCCAGCGCCTGCTCGGTCACTTGCTCGTCGAGGTCGTTGTGGCGCAGGTTGGCCGCGATCGGCACCATCTCCGCGACCGTCTCGGTGGCCAGCACCGACCAGTCGTTCGTGTTCAGCGTTGCGTACAGCGATAGCGCCGGACGCGCCGCGCCTTCGGCCAGCGTGAAATGGTTCACCAGTTCGTCCGGCAGCATCGTGATCTTGTCGCCGGGCATATAGACCGTGCTCATGCGCTCGCGCGCGATCGCATCGATCGCGTCGTCGCGGCTGATGCCCAGCGCCGGCGCGGCGATGTGGATGCCGACGCGCAGGCGTCCGTCCGCGAGCTTCACCAGCGAGAATGCATCGTCGATCTCGGTGGTGGTCACGTCGTCGATCGAGAAGGCTTGCACATCGGCCACCGGCAGCGACGGCACCGCCGGCAATTCGATCTTCGGGAAGCCGGTGCCGCGCGGGAAATTCTCGGTCAGGAAGCGCGACAGGTGCAGGTCTTTCGCCGACGCGATCGCGCCGACCGACAGCAGCAGCCGCGGCGCGGTGGTCTGCAGCTCGCTGCACGCGGCCTCGAGCGCCTTGTATTCGATGCTGTTCTTGTCCGGCTTCGTCAGCAGGTGCTTCACCGATGCCCGGATCGCGTCCGGCAGCTTGCCCGCCTTCAGCTCGTCGACCATCGCCTGCTGCAGCAGCGCCTGCTGCCGCTTCTTCTCGATGCCGGCCAGCGCGGCCTGCAGCGTGGCCGCCGGCGCGGCCTTGTAGCGGCCCCGGCCCTTCTTGTGGAAATAGATCGGCGAGGCGGCGATCTTCAGCAGCAGCCCGGCGGCTTCGTCCGGCTTGGGCGCATGGCCGAAATACTCGCTGCCGAGTTCGGCGACGCCGAATTCCTCTTCGCCGGCGACTTCCCACAGGAAGGCGACGTCGATGTCTTCGGCGACGCGGTTCGCGCTGGCGATCATTTCCGCCGCCGACGGCGTGTCGAACTGCAGCAGCACGTCGCGCGCGCGCACCTTGGTGCGCTTGCCCGTCGGCGTCTCGACCTGATAGGCCTCGCCCTGCTGGCTCAGCACTGCGCCGACCTTGAAATCGCCGGATTCTTCGAAAAACAGGTTCATTTAAATTGTTTCTTGTTCATTCGTGGTGGGCAAAGCCGAAGGCGAAAACCGAAGGCTTCGACAAACCCACCAGCATCACTCATCGCAAAACCTGACCACCTCATCAAGGTAGTCATCAAAATCCGACAGCCCGTGATCGCTCCCGTCGATCACATGCTGGTTCGCGCCTTCATAGCGCGTCGTCATTTCCCGCCAGTCGAGCACCTCGTCGCCGGTGGCGGCCAGCAGCAGGTAACGCTGCGGCTGCGTGATGCCATCGACCGTCAGTGCCTGCAGCTCGTCAATGAATTCGGGACGGAAGTAAAAGCTGTCGTCCGAATGCCAGGCCTTCTGCTCGCCAATATACTTTGCCAGGTCGCGCGCCGGCCATATCGCCGGATTGACCAGCACGGCACGACAGCCGCTCGCCTCGGCCAGCGCCGTCGCGTAAAAGCCGCCAAGGGAAGATCCGACCACGGCAAACCCGTCCGGCCCCAGCCCGGCGACCAGCTCCCGAATCAGCGCAAAGGCTGCGCGCGGCGACGGCGGCAGCTGCGGGCAGAGGAAACGCGCGGCCTCGCCGCTGCGCTCGACATGCTCACGCAGCCGGCGCGCCTTGAACGACGCCGGCGACGAACGGAAACCGTGCAGGTAAAGAAGCGTGCGCAATCAGGACTTGGCGGCCAGCGCGTCGAGCAGTTTCTGGTGCACGCCGCCGAAGCCGCCGTTGCTCATCGCGAGCACCGTGTCGCCCGGCTGCGCGGCGGCGGCGACGGCCGACACCAGCGCGGACAAATCTTCGAAGGCTTGCGCCTTTGCGCCCAATGGCGCCAGCGCCGCACCGAGGTCCCAGCCGAGCGCATCCTTGCCGTCGCCCTTCGCGCCGTAGCCGAATACGAGGTCGGCCTCGGCCAGGCTGCCCGGCAGCGCATCCTTCATCGTGCCGAGCTTCATCGTGTTCGAGCGCGGCTCGAGCACCGCGAGTATGCGCGACTTGCCGACTTTCTTGCGCAGGCCGGCGACGGTGGTCGCGATTGCCGTCGGGTGGTGCGCGAAGTCGTCGATCACGGTCACGCCGTTGGCCACGCCGCGCGTCTCCATGCGCCGCTTCACGTTCTCGAACGAGGACAGCGACACGATCGCCTGCTGCGGCGTGATGCCGACGTGGCGCGCGGCCGCGATCGCCGCGATCGCGTTCCAGCGATTGTGCTCGCCTGTCAGCGACCAGCGCAGCGCGCCGACACGCTCGCCATTGAACAGCACGTCGAAGCGCTCCTCGTCTTGCTCGACCATGCCCCAGCCGCTGTCGCCGCCGGCATCGTTGAACCATTCCACTTCGCTCCAGCAGCCGCGCTCGATCACGCGCTTCAGGGCTGGCTCGCGGCCGTTGACCACCAGCCGTCCGGACGACGGCACGGTGCGCACCAGATGGTGGAACTGCGTCTCGATCGCACCGAGGTCGGGGAAGATGTCCGCGTGGTCGTATTCGAGGTTGTTCAGGATCGCGGTGCGCGGGCGGTAGTGCACGAACTTGCTGCGCTTGTCGAAGAAAGCGGTGTCATATTCGTCGGCCTCGATCACGAAGAACGACGCGCCGCTGCCGCCTTCGCCGCCGATGCGCGCGGAGATGCCGAAGTTCATCGGCACGCCGCCGATCAAGAAGCCCGGCTGGTAGCCGGCGTCTTCGAGTATCCAGGCCAGCATCGACGAGGTGGTGGTCTTGCCGTGCGTGCCGGCCACGGCCAGCACCCACTTGTCGCGCAGGATGTGCTCGCCTATCCACTGCGGGCCCGACATATAGGGCAGGCCGCGGTTCATGATGGCTTCCATCAGCGGGTTGCCGCGCGAGACCACGTTGCCGATCACGTACAGGTCGGGCTGCAGGCTCATCTGGTGAGCGCCGAAGCCTTCGATCAGCTCGATGCCCTGCGCGCGCAGCTGCGTGCTCATCGGCGGGTAAACATTGGCGTCGCAGCCGGTGACTTTGTAACCTGCCTCTTTGGCCAGCACCGCGAGGCCGCCCACGAAGGTGCCGCAGATGCCGAGGATGTGGATGTGCATATAATCGTGGGTCGCGCGAACGCATGGACAAGTGCGGGATTTTACCTGACACAATGCACGGGCAAGGCCCGAACAGCCATGAATACGCGTGCATCAACCAGTGCGGCCTGCCGCCGCTGTCACGCTTTCAACAACGAATCCCCATGGCCATTCACACGCCGGGCGACGCCGAACTGCTGCGCGCCGAAATCGCCGCCGCCGCCGCGCGCATGATCGCCGAAGACGGCGCCGACTACGCGACCGCGAAGCGCAAGGCCGCCAAACTGATCCTCGGCAACCAGAAAGTGCGAGGCGATGTGCTGCCGGACAATGCACAGGTCGAGGAGCAGGTGCGCGAATACCAGCTGCTGTTCTTCGGGGAGGAACATGCGGAGCGCCTGCGCCACCTGCGCCTGCTGGCGGCAGAGCTGATGGAAAGGCTGGCCGAGTTCTCGCCCTGGCTGACCGGCGCCGTGCTCAACGGCACCGCCGGCGAGCATTCCGACATCCACCTGCACCTGTTCGCCGACAGCGCAAAGGACGTCGCGGTCTACCTGCTGAACGCAAATATCAATTATGAAGTGTCGGAGTCGTCGCACTTCCGCTACCCGGATCGCAGCGTCGAAACCCTGTCATTCATGTGGAAAAATGAAGGTGTGCACCTGACCCTGTATGATCGCGACGATCTGCGTGCCGGCCGCAAGCATGTCGACCGAACCGATCTCGCCGGCGTGCGCGCCTTGCTCGACGAAGGACAAAAAGAATGAAAAAAATTTCCAGTTTTATCATCATCGCCGTTCTTTTTACGGCAATCGGCCTTTATTTTGGCGCGAAACGCTTCCAGCCCGCGCCGCCGGCAGATACGGCGGTGGGCGCGCTGATGCAATTGTCATTCAAGGATGCGGAGGGCAAGCAGCGGAAGATGTCGGAATGGAAAGGCAAAACGCTGCTGCTGAATTTCTGGGCACCGTGGTGTCCGCCCTGCGTGGACGAGATGCCGGAGCTGGTCGCGCTGCAGAAGGACCTGGGCGAAAAGAACCTGCAAATTATCGGCATCGGCATCGATTCTCCGACCAATATTCGCCAATTTGCAGAAAAGCACCAGATCAGCTATCCGCTGCTGGTCAGCGGCCTGGAGGGCACGGAACTGTCACGGCAGTTCGGCAACGAGGCCGGCGGCCTCCCCTTCACGGTGCTGATCACCCCCGATGGCGCGGTCCGCAAGACCTATCTGGGCCGACTGGATCTCGAAAAAGTTCGTGCCGATCTGGCATCCTTATAGGTCTCATAAGCGTTTCCACTTGCCACCCCCCGTCATTTTGCAGCAAAATGGCCGCTTCTTCGTCAAAACGCGGCCTTTTCGATGGCAAAAAAACTGCTCCTGCTGAACGGCCCGAACCTCAACCTGCTCGGAACCCGTGAGCCCGAGGTCTACGGATCGACGACACTGGCCGACATCGAGCGTCATGCGCAGGCGCAGGCGAAGGCTGCAGGTGCGGAGTTGGCCTGCTTCCAGAGCAATCACGAAGGACAACTAATTGACTGCATCCATGCCGCGCGCACGCAAGGCGTGGACGCGATCGTGATCAACCCGGGCGGCCTCACGCACACCAGCGTTGCGCTGCGCGATGCGCTGGCCGGGGTCGCGATACCCTTCGTCGAGGTTCACATTTCCAATGTGCACCGGCGCGAAGATTTCCGACATCATTCCTACCTGTCCGATCTGGCAGTAGGCGTGATCTGCGGGCTGGGCGTTGACGGCTACCGTCTGGCGATAGACTTCGCACTGAAGAGAATTTAAGCAGTACCCGATACCGTCCGGCGCGCTATATATATAGAGAGACAAAGGCGCCGGGATTCATCAACCTTGCAAGCAAAAACCCCCATGGATCTAAGAAAACTCAAGACCCTGATCGACCTCGTGGCTGAATCCGACATCTCGGAACTGGAAGTCACCGAAGGTGAGAGCAAGGTCCGGATCGTGAAGAATGGCGCGCACGCTGCGCAGAACCAGGTCGTGATGATGCCGCAGCCAGCGGCAGCACCGGCCGTCGCTGCACCTGCCGCTGCACCGGCCGCCCCCGCCGCCGCACCGGCGGCTGCCCCGGCTGCCGAAGCCGTGCCGGCTGGCCATGTGGTGAAGTCGCCGATGGTCGGCACTTTCTACCGCTCGTCCGCGCCGGGTGCCGCGCCTTTCGTCGACATCGGCGCATCCGTGAAGGAAGGCGACACGCTGTGCATCATCGAGGCGATGAAACTGCTCAACGAGATCGACGCCGATGCCAGCGGCACGATCAAGCAGATCCTCGTCGAGAACGGCCAGGCCGTCGAATTCGGCCAGCCCTTGTTCATCATCGGCTGAATCTCTCACAAAAGCCGCTGGCCTGGAAACGCCGCCTTGCCGTGACACCTGTACTGTCTGCGGCGGCGCTTCGAGACCGGCGACCGCTTCGCTGACGCTCCGCCCATCGTGTGAAAGCTTCAAAAAAATATGTTTGAAAAAATCCTCATTGCCAACCGCGGAGAGATCGCGCTGCGCATACAGCGCGCGTGCCGCGAAATGGGCATCAAGACCGTCGTCGTGCACTCCGAGGCCGACCGCGAAGCCAAGTACGTGAAGCTGGCCGACGAGTCGGTCTGCATCGGCCCCGCGCCGTCGGCGCAGAGCTATCTGTCGATGCCGGCCATCATCAGCGCGGCCGAAGTCACCGACGCCGAAGCCATCCATCCGGGCTACGGCTTCCTGTCCGAGAACGCGGACTTTGCCGAGCGCGTCGAGCAATCGGGCTTCGTGTTCATCGGCCCGCGCTCGGATTCGATCCGCATGATGGGCGACAAGGTGTCGGCGAAGCAGGCGATGATCAAGGCCGGCGTGCCCTGCGTGCCCGGCTCCGAAGGCGCGCTGCCGGACGACCCGAAGGTGATCGTGCAGACTGCGCGGCGCATCGGCTATCCCGTCATCATCAAGGCCGCCGGCGGCGGCGGCGGTCGCGGCATGCGCGTGGTGCACACCGAAGCGGCGCTGCTGAACGCGGTCACGATGACCAAGACCGAGGCCGGCACGGCCTTCGGCAATCCGGAAGTCTATATGGAGAAGTACCTGGAGAATCCGCGCCACGTGGAGATCCAGATCCTGGCCGACGAATTCAAGAACGCGATCTGGCTCGGCGAGCGCGACTGCTCGATGCAGCGCCGCCACCAGAAGGTGATCGAGGAAGCGCCGGCGCCGGGCATCCCGCGCAAGCTGATCGAGAAGATCGGCGACCGCTGCGCGGAAGCCTGCCGCAAGATCGGCTACCGCGGCGCGGGCACCTTCGAATTCCTGTACGAGAACGGCGAGTTCTACTTCATCGAGATGAACACGCGTATCCAGGTCGAGCACCCGGTCACCGAGATGATCACCGGCATCGATCTCGTGCAGGAACAGATCCGCATCGCGGCCGGCGAGAAGCTGCGCTTCAAGCAGCGCGACATCGTGCTGAAGGGCCATGCGATCGAGTGCCGCATCAACGCCGAAGACCCGTTCAAGTTCACCCCGTCGCCGGGCCGCATACAGTCCTGGCACGCACCGGGCGGCCCGGGCATCCGCGTCGATTCGCACGCGTACGCCGGCTACTACGTGCCGCCCAACTACGACTCGATGGTCGGCAAGGTGATCGCTTACGGCGCCACGCGCGAGCAGGCGATCCGTCGCATGCAGATCGCGCTGTCGGAGATGGTGGTCGAAGGCATTTCGACCAACATCCCGCTGCACCGCGAACTGATGGTCGACAGCCGTTTCGCCGAAGGCGGCACCAACATCCACTATCTCGAGCAAAAGCTCGCAGCCAAGAAGCAGGCAGGATGAGCTGGACTGAAATCGTCATCGAAGTACCGCGCGCTCAGGCCGAACTGCTGTCGGATGCGCTGATGGAAGCGGGCGCCCTGTCGGTGTCGGTCGAGGATGCGGACGAGGGCACGGACGCCGAGCAGCCGCTGTTCGGCGAGCCCGGCATGGAGCCCGAGGAGCATGCGTGGGAACGCAGCCGCGTGGTCGCGCTGGCCGACGCGGACGCCGACCATGCGGCCATCGTCCAGGAAGCCTGCGCCGAATGCTCGCTTGCGGAACTGCCATTCACGCTTCGCAGCGTGGCCGAGCAGGACTGGGTGCGCGTGACGCAGTCGCAGTTCGATCCGATACACATAGGGCAGAAGATCTGGGTCGTGCCGAGCTGGCACGATGCGCCGGAACCCGATGCGCTGGTGCTGGAGCTCGATCCCGGGCTCGCCTTCGGCACCGGCAGCCATCCGACCACGCGCCTGTGCATGGAGTGGCTGGAGCAGAACGTGCAGGCCGGCGCTTCGCTGCTCGACTATGGCTGCGGCTCCGGCATCCTCGCGATGCTGGGCCGCAAGCTGGGCGCGTCGCCGGTGGATGGCGTCGACATCGATCCGCAGGCCATCGTGTCCGCACGCGACAATGGCGAGCGCAACCATTGCGCCGACATCCACTGGTTCCTGCCGGAGGAATTCGGCGTCGAACGCGACGACACTCGCTATGACGTCGTCGCCGCCAACATCCTGTCGAGCCCGCTGAAGCTGATGGCGCCGATGCTGTCCGGGCGCGTCGCACCGAAGGGCGCGATGGTGCTCTCCGGCGTGCTCGCGCGGCAGGCCGACGAAGTCATCGCCTGTTACGCGCCGCACATCAAGCTGTCGGTGTGGGCCGAACGCGAGGGCTGGGTCGCGCTGGCCGGTCGCAAGGACGACTGAGCATGGAACAGCTCGCGACGAAATGCCCGCACTGCCACACGCAATTCCGGGTGACCATGGCGCAGCTCGAGCTGCGCGAAGGCAAGGTGCGCTGCGGCGCCTGTCGCGAGGTGTTCAACGGCATCGACCATGTGGCCGAATACTCCGGTGAGCAGGGCTTTTCGCTGACGCCGCCGGCCGCACCACAGGACCTGTCGGACCGCATGACGCTGATCGACTTCGGCTCGCTGCGCGGCGCGCCGCAAGCGCCGGCCGGACCGAGCATGCAGGAAGAACTCGACGCGCTGTCGCGAGCGATCGCCGATTTGCAGAGCAAGCCCTGGGCCGAGCCGCCGGCGACGCCGCGCTCGGAATTCAGCGATGAAGAGGCGCATGAGGACGGCGACGCGGACACGGAAGCGAGCGTCGAAGCAAACGGGGCAAACCTCGCCGAACCGGGCTTCGTGCAACAGGCGCGCCATCGCGAGCGCAGCGCGCGCGTGTGGAAATTCCTGCTGTGGGCCGGCATACCGCTGCTGCTGCTCGCGCTGGCCGCGCAACTGGCCTACTTCTTCCGCAGCGAGATCGCGGCGCGCTCGCCGGAAGCGGCGCGCTACCTGCACGCTGCCTGCCGCCGGCTGGACTGCACGATCAGCCTGCCCCGGCATATAGAGCAGCTGTCGCTGGCCGCAAGCCGGCTCGAGCAGCCCCCGCCGCCAGAGACCGCGACCGACGCGCCGCCAGAGCAGACTGTGCAGCCTGCGCCGCTGACGCTGGTCGCTCTGCTGCAGAACAAGGGCGACACGGTGCAGGCCTGGCCCGCGCTGGACCTGAAACTGAAGAACGCCGAAGGCACGACGGTGGTGCGCAAATCCTTCCTGCCTGAGCAGTACCTGAAGCCGGCCGAGATACGGGACGGCATGCCGGCACGCTCGGAGCGGGAGATACGCATCGCCTTCGAGCTGACCGGCGACGAGCCGGCCGGCTTTGACCTGACCATTTTCTATCACTGATCCTATCCCAATGAGTTCCCTGATCTGCGGCTCGCTCGCCTTCGACACCATCATGTCCTTCCACGGCCGCTTCTCCGAGGCGCTGCTTGCGGACCAGCTGCACAAGATCAACGTCGCCTTCCTGGTGCCGGGCATACGCCGCGAGTACGGCGGCTGCGCCGGCAACATCGCGTACAACCTGAAGCTGCTCGGCGGCGAACCGCTGGTCATGGCCACGCTCGGCCAGGATGGCGCGCCGTATGTCGACCGGCTGAACAAGCTCGGCATCAGCACGCGCTGCATTCGTTCGTATGACGACGCGTATACCGCGCAGGCCTTCATCACCACCGACGCGGCGAACAACCAGATCACTGCCTTCCATCCGGGCGCGATGTCGAACTCGCACCACAACAAGGTCAAGGATGCGGGCAGCGTGAAGCTCGCGATCATCGCGCCTGACGGACGCGACGGCATGCTCGAGCACGCGCGCGACTGCGCCGCGCTCGGCGTTCCGTTCATCTTCGACCCGGGCCAGGGCCTGCCGATGTTCAGCGGCGACGAACTGAAGCAGTTCATCGAGATGGCGACCTATGTCGCGGTGAACGATTACGAAGCCGAGCTGCTGACCGAGCGCACCGGGCTATCGCTGCAGGAGATTTCGGAGCGCGTATCCGCGCTGGTGGTCACGCGCGGCGAACAGGGCGCGGAGATCTTCACGGCCGACGGCAAGTTCGACATACCGGTGGTGAAGGTCGACCAGGTGATCGACCCGACCGGCTGCGGCGACGCATTCCGCGCCGGCATGCTGTTCGGCCTGACCAAGGGCATGGACTGGATGACCACCGGACGCCTTGCGTCGCTGATGGGCGCGATCAAGATCGAAAGCCAGGGCGGACAGAACCACGCGCCGACGGTGGCCGAGATCGAGGCGCGCTTCGAGAAGGAATTCGGCTACCGCTTCTGAGCGGTGCCGCGGGCGGGCCTTGCGCCCGCCCTCCCCGTGGCAACGGCCGGCGTGCGCCGGCGCCCTCGCGCCACGTCAAACCATCGAATACACGAAGCTCTCGACCACGAACACCCCTATCCGCAGCACGAGGAACGCCAGTATCGGCGACAGGTCGACGCCCGCGATCGACGGCAGGACGCGCCGGAAAGGCTGCAGCACCGGATCCGTCAGCGCGCGCACGGTCGGCGCGATCGGCGCATGCGGATTGACCCAGCTCAGGATCACCTCGAGGATGATCAGCCCGATGAAGCCGTACGCGATCGCATGCACCAGTGACAGCAGCGACAGCAGCAGCCAGGGCTCGACCCCGAACGCGGAGCGCACCCCCAGCTGCACCGCCATCGACGCGAGGATGATCAGCACCGCGCCGATCAGGCTCGCCCAGTCGTAGCCGCCCAGACCGGGCAGCAGTTTGCGCAGCGGCAGCACCAGCCAGTCGGTCAGCCGGAAGATGAACTGGCCGAGCGAAAACGGCGGCCTCACGCGCACCGCCTGTATCCAGAAACGGAACAGCAGCAGGCCGGCGATGATGGTCGCGGCCGTGTCGATCACGAGATTGAAGATGGAATAAAACACGTTGGCCCTTGTCGTTAGCGGGACGCCGGACGGCAGCGCTGATTTTGCCTGAAACCCGCGCCGGCTCCAAACCGGCAACGCAAGCGAAGCGCCTGCAACAGCTCGCGTGCGGCGATGATCACGTCATCGACGCAGACCTCATCGACAAAGGCCGAGTCATGTGCGCAGCGCGGCGGGAGAATCAAATCGACGCCGTTGGGCGACGTTTGGCGCCAATCACTGCGACACGTCGCATAAAAAAACCGCTGCAGCCCGAAGGCATGCAGCGGTGATTTTGCGCCGAACCCTTGCCGGGTTCCGGACTGGCGACCCTTACGGACGCAGGCCGGTCGGAAAAGGCCAGGCAGCTGCCGGGCTCAGCACGGTCTTCGCGGGGGAGACCGGTGCTGCAGCCGGCTTCTTACCTACCGACTTTTTTTTTGCGGCAGCTTTTTTCGGCGCGGCCTTTTTAGCGGCCGGCTTCTTGGCTACTGCCTTCTTCGCGACTTTCTTGGCGGCCGGCTTCTTGGCAACCGCCTTCTTCGCGACTTTCTTGGCTGCCGGCTTCTTGGCGACGGCCTTCTTCGCTACTTTCTTTACCGCCTTCTTGGCGACGGCTTTCTTGGCGACTTTCTTGGCTGCCGGCTTCTTGGCGACGGCCTTCTTCGCTACCTTCTTTACCGCCTTCTTGGCGACGGCTTTCTTCGCGACTTTCTTGGCCGCCGGCTTCTTGGCGACCGCCTTCTTCGCTACTGCCTTCTTCGCTACGGCCTTCTTGGCTGCCGGCTTCTTGGCGGCTGCCTTCTTCGCCACCGGCTTCTTGGCTGCCGGCTTCTTCTTCGCTGCAGGTTTCTTCTTTGCTGTTGCCATTTCTTTCTCCTTCACGTGATAGCTATCACTCAGGTACAAGTTGGAAACCCGACCGGGCACGAGGCCAGGGCGGATTATTCATCGGCGCAAGCAGACCTTGCCGTTTGCGCTAATGAATGCGGCACCAGCTGAACTGCTGCATCTCCTCGTCGATGCAGCACTTCAGCCAATTCAGCCCTGTCACGCGGCACGCGGTTCAGGACTAAAAAAAACGCCGGCAACAATGCCGGCGTCGGAATACGGTTGCAGGGAGGCCAACTCTTTTTTCGAAGAATACGCCGCCACGCCCGAGTTAATCGGGCAGTCCAGCGCAGTCAAAAAAGTCGGGTCAGGTCTACTGTGCATCAGGTACAGCTTCTGCCTTCCTCTGGTCTCTCTGCATTGGCTGCCGAATTTTTCAGCAGCCTGTCAAAACCTTGTCGGCGGCCCGCAGGCCGCCTCTTCTTTCAATCCCAGTTCAGCGCACCGCCGGTCTGGTATTCGATGACGCGCGTCTCGAAGAAATTGCGTTCCTTCTTCAGGTCGATCATCTCGCTCATCCACGGGAAGGGATTCTCTTCCTGCTCGAACAATGCCTCGAGACCGATCTGCATGGCGCGGCGATTCGCGATGAATCGCAGGTAGCCTTTGAACATCGGAGCATTCAGGCCGAGCACGCCACGCGGCATTGTATCCTCAGCGTAGCGATATTCCAACTCCACGGCCTGCAAAAACAACGATTTAATCTCTTCCTTGAACGCCGGAGTCCACAAATGGGGGTTCTCGAGCTTGATTGTATTAATCAGATCGATCCCGAAATTGCAGTGCATGGACTCGTCGCGCAGGATGTACTGGTACTGCTCGGCGGCGCCGACCATC